>Ga0187784_10001978_pt1 | contig 16386 bp, 14 predicted proteins | sample 1015_SJ02_MP15_2_FD_132964 | JGI IMG/M metagenome (GOLD analysis project Ga0187784, IMG submission 132964) | Tropical peat soil microbial communities from peatlands in Department of Meta, Colombia - 1015_SJ02_MP15_20_MG | ecosystem: Environmental > Terrestrial > Soil > Wetlands > Peat | place...
AAGAAGATCGCCATCGAGCGCGGCGGCAAGAAGCCCGAGGATGTGTTTATCGTCCGCTCGGCGCCGTCGCTGGCGAAGTTCAAGCTCTACGAGCCCGATGCGTCGTTCAAGAACGGCAAGCCCAACCTGATCGTCTATCTCGGCGAAATGGGGCCGCAGGACGGGGTCGATAATCTGATCCGCGCGGTGCGCGTGCTGCACGACGATTTCGACCGCAAGGACTTCCATTGCGTGCTGATTGGCGGCGGGACCCACCAGCCGACTGTTGCCGCCTATGCCGAAGAGATCGGCGTCGACCATCTTTGCACCTTCACCGGCATCGTCAGCGACGAGATGCTGTGCCGCATCCTGTCCTCGGCCGATATCGCGGTTGATCCGCTGCCGAAAAACGGCTGGTCCGACCGCAGCACGATGAACAAGGTGCTGGAATACATGTTCTTTGGCCTGCCGATCGTCGTCGGCGAACTGACCGAGGCGCGGGTTTCGGCCGACGCGGCGGCGCTTTACGTCGAACCGGGCAGCGCGCCGGCGATGGCGGAAGGCATCGCCGCGCTGCTCGACGATCCCCAACGGCGGCGGGAGATGGGCGGGTTTGGCCAGCAGCGGCTGCGCAATGCGCTGGCCTTCGAATACTCGGTGCCGCATCTGCTCGCCGCCTACGACGCCGCCTGGGCGAGGACGCGTCGCGCCCACGCTCCCGGCGCGGGCATGGTTTCGACGCAAACGCGCTGATTGAACCGGCGTTTATTCAACGATTCAATTAGCGCCAAGTCTGCTGGCGCGCCTTCGGCATTGCCGGTAAGCTGCGCGTCTCCGCGCCAAAATCGGTTTGGGTCCGATGTACGAGCGCTTCTATGGGTTGTTCCGGCAGCCCTTCGCGGTGACGCCGGATCCGAGCCTCCTCTACATGAGCCGCGTCCACCGCGAGGCGCTGGCAACGATCGTCTACGGCATCGAGACCCGGAAGGGATTTATCGTCTGCACTGGCGAGGTTGGCACCGGCAAGACGACCGTGGTGCGCGCGTTTTTCGACCAGGCGAAAAGCGACAGTTTCGAGATCATCTACATCTTCGCGCCGCAGGTCAGCCCGCTGGAGATGGCGACCTTTATCTGCCGTGAGCTCGACGAAGATGATCCGCCGAGTGTCTTCGCCGCGGTGCCGCGGCTGCAATGGAAGCTCCTGGAGATTTTCGAGAGCGGCAAAACCGTCGTGCTGATGATCGACGAGGCCCAGCTGCTGCCGCGGGAAACGCTCGAATTCCTGCGCCTTTTGTCGAATTTCGAGACCGACCGTGAAAAGCTGATCCAGATCATCCTGGTCGGCCAGCCCGAGCTCGATAACACGCTCGTGCGGCGCGATATGCGCCAGGTCAACCAGCGCGTCGCGCTGCGCGCCCGGCTCGCGCCGTTGGAATTGAACGAGAGCATGGAATATATCGAGCACCGCCTGCTGGCGAGCGGCGCCGAAGACTTGACGCAGATTCTGTCGCCGAGCGCGGCCTGGCGCATCGCCGAGGCGGCGGGCGGCATTCCGCGCGCGATCAATATCCTGGCCGACAATGTGCTGATCGCGGGGCTCGGCGCCGGGCAGCGGCCGATTGGAGCGGTGCTCGCGGAAAACACGATCCGCGAGTTCATCGACAAATCGGGCGCGGCGAGCCCCATGCGCCAGCAGCGCCGGCGATGGCTGTCTCGCCGCAATCATGCGCCGTACCCGCCGCGTCACGGCGCGTCTTCCGCCACGATGCGCTTCGCGCGGTAATCCTCGCTTTCGGGCGCCCTGTCCACGCTTTATTAAGAATAATGTCGGACACGTTGACTGCGCCTCGATCTCGACGGCGGCGCGGTCAAACGGGGCTCGCCGGTGAGCAGCTCGACCCTCACGACGGAGCGGCAGAAGGCGGGCGGCGCAAGCCAGCCGCTGGTGGTCGATCTCGACGGCAGCCTTGTCCGCACCGACACGCTCGTCGAATGCTTTGTCGCGGCGTTGTCCCACCCACTGAAACTCGCGCGCGCCCTGTTCGAGCTGCGCGGCGGCCGCCCGGCGCTCAAGGCAGCGCTCGCCGACATCGCGGCGCTCGACCCAGCGCTCCTGCCCTATAACCGCGAGCTCCTGGCCTTTTTGCGCGAGGAGCAGAAGCGCGGCCGGCCGCTCATCCTCGCGACCGCGGCCGACCGGCGGGTCGCGCTTGCCGTCGCACAGCATCTCGACCTGTTTGACGCGGTGCTCGCCTCGGACGGCGGCGTCAATCTCGCCGGCCCCGCCAAGCGCGCGGCGATCGAAGAGGCGCTCGGCCGCAGCGACTTCGCTTATGTCGGCAACAAGAGCCGTGACCTCGCCGTGTGGCGCGACGCGGCCAGCGCGATCACCGTCGACGCGACGCCACGCCTCGAGCGCGCGGTGTCCCGGGTCGCGCCGATCGAGCGCTCGTTTCCCCGCGATCCGGCACGTGCCCTGGCAATCTTCCAGGCAATGCGGCCGCACCAATGGGTCAAGAACCTGCTGGTGTTCGTGCCGATCGTCACGGCGCGGGCGATCGGCGATATCGGCGGCTGGGCCGAGGCCTTCCTGACGTTTTGGGCGTTCAGCTTGACCGCATCGGGGATTTATCTGATCAACGATCTCTGCGATCTCGCCGCAGATCGCCAGCACCCGCAAAAATCCGGCCGGCCCTTCGCCAGCGGCGTGCTGCCGCCGCAGATCGGGCTCGTCGTCGCGCCGCTGCTGGTGATCGCCGGCTTCTCACTCGCCGCCGGCGCCGGCGCCTGGCCGGTGCTCACTGTCTATGCCGCGTTGTCGCTCGCCTATTCGTTCTCTCTGAAATCGCTACCGTTGATCGATGTGTTCGCGCTGGCCGGGCTCTACACGATCCGGCTGATCGGCGGCGGCATCGCCAGCGGTTATGCCGTCTCGCTGTGGCTTTTGGCGTTTTCGAGCTTCTTGTTTCTCGCCCTGGCGATCGTCAAGCGGGTCGCCGAGTTGCAAGCCATGACGAAACGCGATCGGCGCGGACTGGCGCGTCTTGAGGGCGTGGCGCGAGCGGATGCGGGTAAAATCGCCGGGCGCGGCTACTTGGCGAGCGACACGCATATCCTCGAGCTGATGGGCGTCGCGGCGAGCTTTGTGACCGCACTGGTGCTAGCCCTCTATGTTCAGAGCGAGCTGACTCCGACCGGCGACCATCGCCCGACGCTCGCCTGGGGCATCGTGCCGCTGATCCTGTTCTGGCAATGCCGCGTCTGGTTTGTGACGCTGCGCGGCGAAATGCATCACGATCCGATCGTCTACGCGGCGCGGGATTGGGTATCATGGGTCGTGACGATCGCCGCATTCGCCATGCTGTTGTTGAACGGCCGGGGGACGATCTTCGGTCTGTGACCCGCATGTCGCCCACCGTTTGTTAAAGCCACCCGCCTAGATTGCCGCCATGACGCTTGCCACCAACGTTTCCGCCAGCCGCAGCACGGCCGGCCATAGTGCCGAGGGACGTATCCTCGTCCAGCCAGGGCACAACGCGTTTCCCGACATGGTGGCGTTCATTGCCGAGACATTCGGCTTCGAGCTGTTGCAGCTCAGTGATTTCGAGATCCACCGCGCGCTGAGCAAATGGGCGCATCTGCGCGGCCTCATCCGGCAGTCCGTCGATCTGCTGCGCTCGCTCGGGCGGCTGCGTCGCTGCCGCGTGGTGATCGCGATCGGCCCGATTTCCTATCTCATCAAGCTGCTGCGCCGGCTCGGCCTCATCCGCTACGAGACGTCGTTCTGCCTAGGCTGGCATGTCCGCTCGCCGCGCTGGTTCCCGGTGTTCCGCGTGCTGAGCCGGCTCGACGGAGCCGGCGATCACTACATCGTGTTCAGCGAGTGGGAGATCGGGCTCTACGAAAAGAAGCTCGGCATCGCCCGCGAGCGCATGCATTTCCTGCCTTACGGCGATTGGTCGCCAAACCCTGTCGAGGCGGCGACCGAAAAAGCGATGGGCGACTATTACTTCGCCGGCGGCTACAGCAACCGTGACTACCCGGCGCTGATCGCGGCGTTCCGCGCGCTTCCCGCCCGGCTCGTCATCATCTGTTCGGCGCTCAACAAGGAGATCGTCGACAGCGAGCTGCCGGCCAACATCACCGTGCTGCGCGACGTGCCGGGCGAGATGTTCGATCGCTATGTCCGCGACGCTAAGGCCTGCGTCATCCCGCTGAAGCACGACACCGGCGCCTCGGGGCAGAGCGTCATGCTGCGCCTGATGAAATACAAGAAGGCGATCGTCGCCAGCGATTTCGGCGGCGTGCGCGGCTATGTCGTCAACGGCGAGTCGGGATTGCTCGTTGAGGACTTGGAGCGTGACCTGCCGGCGATCGTGGCGCGCATCGAGCGCGACCCGGCTGCCGCCGAAGCGCTCGGCGCGGCGGCCTATGAGCGCTATTGCCGGTATTTTTCGTTCGATGCGGGAAGCGAGGCGCTCGGCCGCATTCTCGCCCCGTCGCTGACCGCATGAGCCTAGCGTGGCGGATTTGAAGTTCGCACGTTTGTGGTGGAGGATTCGTTTGCGAACTTCAAATCCTAAAGCCACGCTAGCTTTAAGTCGGCTCGTGGACTCTCGAATCCGAAATTCGCTTTCGGCTCTAGCCCGAGATTCGGCGAATGTCGGATTCGGCACACTAGCGGCAGGTTTCAGTGATCTTGCGTTGGGCGGCCGATTTGGGCAGCGCGAAATCGTCGACAAAGACAACGAGCTCGGCACCGGTCTGCTGGTCCTTGACCGTCGTGCGCCCGGCTCGGGCGAAGCCGCCGAACAGCGTGTCGCCGGGATAGACGAGCCCGCCCGCGAGACGCTCCAGCACGGCATAGCCCTCCACGGTGTTGACGAAAATCTTGTTGCCGCAGCCGGTCGAGCGCTCGACCAAGCCGCTGATCTGCCGCTCGACGGCGGCCGTCCGGCAGGTCGCGGCGATGCGTCCGGTCACGTCGGATTTGCTCAGCCCGGTCTCCTCGACCATGGCGGAAAACCGCCGGTCCGATTGCGGGATGTAGAACCACGCATAGCCGATCTTGTCGGTCGCGCCGACAAGCCGATCGCCGTCATCGGCGACATCGAGCGCCGTCGCGCTCAGCACCGAATAACCACGATCGCTCGAGACAAAGACCTTGCCGCCACAGCCTTTGGCGCGCAGCACCGTGCCGTCGGCGAGGGCGGGGGACGCGGCGAGGGCCATGCAAGCGGCGAAGAAAATTGCCTTGATTGTCATTCCGGGGCGCGAGTTCGGCGAGCGAAACTGCAACCTATGAATACGAGCGCTTCCGGTAAAGAGCCGCTCGGGGCAATCTGGGTCGCGTCCGTGTGCATGGGTTCCGGCTTTCCGCCTTGCTTCAGCCGGAATGACAACAAGGCAGGGGCGTGCCGATGAACAATCTCGGCCAATCGCTCGAACGCGCCGTGACCTTTGTGTTCCTGGTGCTGTTCGCCGGGATCATGTGGCCGCCCGACGCCTATTTTGCCGGTCAGATGATGACCCAGCAGGGTGCGTCGAACATCTATGACTTCAGCGAATTTGCCCTGCTCGCGCCGTTTGTCGCCCTCGGGCTGTTGGCCAGCCGCCGCGAGCTGCCGCGACTGTTATGGTGCGCCTGGCCGGTGCTGGCGCTGTCGGTCTTCGCCTTCGCGAGCGCGTATTGGTCGGACGATCCGTCGCTGGTGATCCGTCGCGCCGGCACGGTGACGCTGTCGACCCTGTTCGGGATCTATCTCGTCGCGCGCGGCGATTTCGGCTGGCTGGTCGCGGCGCTGGTCAAGATTTTCGCGCTGGCCGCGATTGCTTCGCTTGTCGCGCTCGCGGCGCTGCCGCAGGCGGCGACCGTTACCGGCGATTACTACACCCATGCCTGGCGCGGTGCGTTCACCGACAAGAACGAACTCGGCATGGTGTGCGGCGAAGCGCTCATCTTCGCGGTCTACGCCTACTACAAGCGGCTCGGACCGCGTTGGCTAACCGTTTTCACGATCGCTTGCTATCTGGTGCTGCTCTACGGCTCGCAGTCGAAGACGCCGATCGTCTTTATGGCCGCGGCGCTCTACGCCGCGCTGGTGGTGATGGCGTTGCGTCGGCGCAGCGCCGCCGGGCTCATCATCGGCTATGCGCTTCTGGTGTTCGGCCTCGCGGTGGCGGGGCTGCTCGCCGTCAGTTGGCAGGATGCGCTTCTCGCGCTGGGACGCGACCCGACCTTCACCAACCGCACGCGGATCTGGCAGCTGGCGCTCGAATACATCGCGAACCGGCCATGGTTCGGCTACGGGTTCGGCGCGTTCTGGCGCGAGCAGAGCGACATGGCGCAGACCTTCTGGGCGGCGCTCGGCTTCAAGACGCCGCACGCCCACAACAGCTGGCTCGAGATGACGCTCGGCATCGGCGTGGTCGGCGCCGGGATCGCCGCGCTCGCCTGGCTGTCGGCCTTCTACCGGACGCTGCGCGTCGCCACGGCGCCGCATGCCGAGCATGTCGCGTTCGCGTTGGCGCTGCTCGCCGCGATCTTTTTCGAGAACCTCAGCGAATACGAGTTCTTCCGGCCGGGGCGCCTGATGTGGGCCTTGTTTGTCGCGGTGCTGGTCTATCTCGGCCGCGAAGTGGCGATCCAGCGGGCGAGCCGCGCCGAGGAACGACGCGCGCTGGCCGTCCGCGCCCGCCCGCCGATCTTTGCCGCGGCGCGCAGGGCCGCGGCGCAATGACTTTGCTCGAAGAGACCATCGTCCCGCGTTTGCGAGATTATTGGGTACGCCTCATGCTGCGCCGGGTGCACTACACCGACCGGGCCGACAAGCTCGACCTGCTCTACATGGTCGAGGACCCGTGGCGGCTGCAATCGGCCAAGGAACAGGCGCGGTTCGCGTGGACCAACCGGCTCATCGCGGCGCAGTTCGGCCGGCCGGCGACGATCCTCGAGATCGGTTGCGGCGAGGGTTACCAGTCGCAGCATCTGGTGCAGGTCTGCGACCGGCTCTACGGCATCGACGTCAGCGCGCGCGCGGTACGCCGCGCTCGGCGCCGTTGCCCGGTTGCGCAGTTCGCCGCCGGCGACCCTTTTTCGTTCCAGCTCGCCGACAGGCCGCCCAGAATCGACCTCGTCGTCGCCTGCGAGGTCATCTATTACGTCAGCAATGTTCGGCGCTTTATCGACCGGCTGTCCCAGCTTGGCCGCGCCTCTCTGGTGACTTACTATCAGGGCCAGGCGGCGGCGCTCGACCCGCATTTTGTCGGGAAGCCCGGCTGCCAGCGTGAGCGATTTCGTTACGACGACACCGAATGGAATGCCGTGTGGTGGCGTAACAGCGAAGAGTAAGATCTTCAATCTTAAATAACTTTGGCACACAAAAAATAGTTAAGGCTAGGCGGCGCAATATATAAATATTTGCGGCATTTGAGGCGGTTTGTATACTGTTCGTCGATCGGGGAACTGGAGAGCAGCAAATGGCTGCGGTTCTTACAGATTCGGAGCATACGGGCCGGCCGCCGGAGGACCCGGCGGAAACCGCGATGCTGGATAGTGCCGGCTGGACCGCTCGGGCATCAGGGGCGCGGCCTGCGGCGAAGCTCGGCAATTTTATTCGGCGCGCGGCCATCCGGTCGAGCGCCGCATGCCGCCGGCGCCGCGGCCGCCTGTTTGTCGAGCGGCTGCGGCCCACCGCCGGCGACAGCATCCTTGATCTGGGCGGCGGCAGCGGCGGGTATATCGCCGAGATCGTGCCGTATCGGGGCAATGTGACGATCGGCGAGCTCGACCCCGAAGCGCTGAAGCGCGCCGCCGAAACCTACGGCTTCGGGGGCTTACAGCTCGACGGCAGCGAAACCCTTCCCGTCGCCGATGGGCAGTTCGACGTGGTGTTCTGCTCCTCTGTCATCGAGCACGTCACCGGCCCCAAGGAGATCACCTACGAGCTCGAGGACGGGGCGCAATTCGCCGCGTTGGCGCGCGCCGCGCAGGGCAATCTCGCTGCCGAGATCAGGCGCATCTCGAAGCGCTATTTCGTCCAGACGCCATACAAGTATTTCCCGATCGAGCAGCACAGTTTCCTGCCGTTTTTCGTCGTGCTGCTGCCGCGGCGCTGGCAGGTGCGATTGATGCGGTTTCTCCACGCACATCAGTGGCTGAAGCCGGTCTATCCCGATTTCCGGCTGCTCACGATCAAAGAGATGCGCGCGCTGTTTCCCGACGCGGAGATCGTGTTCGAGCGCTATTGCGGCTTCGTCAAGTCGATCATCGCGATCAGATCCTAGGCGTGCCGCGCTGACGACGGGGTGCGCTTCGGCGCGCCGCGTAGCGCCTCGGCGATGGCAAAATAGGCCGGTTTCGGATGCATGTCCGCATCGAACGGCAACGGCCGCGGGCGCTGGCCGTCGTCACGGTGGGTCAGCGGATCGGGAACCGAGATGATCCAACTCATCCGGTCGCTGACGCCCCAGGTGATCACCGAGGTCACCCCCTGGTGCGCGAGCGCGACGTCAAGATATCGCTTGTAGACGCCGGCGACCGCGGCGTCGCGCTGAGCGACGTCGGACGGCGCCCCCTTATCGACGACATCGAGCTCGGTCAGCATCACCGCGAGCCCGCGCGCGGCGAGTTCGTCGAGAAAGCGGTCGAAGGCCTTCTCGTCGAAATGCGGCATGTCGGCAAAATAAAGGTGGCTCTGCAACCCTACCGCATCGAGCGGCACGCCGCGTTTCTTGAACCCGTCGATCAGGTCAAGCAGCACCTGCCGCTTCGCGACCTGTTCAGGCAGTTCCATCTCGATGCCGAATTCGTTGTAGACAAGGGTTGCGCTCGGGTCGGCCGCCCGCGCCGTGTGGTACGAGAGATCGAGATAGTCGGGGCCGATCTTGTCGAGAAAGACATGCGGCCGCAGATGATCCGGCCGGCCGGCCGGGATCAGGATCGCCTCGTTGACAACGTCCCATGACTGCATGCGCCCGGCGAAGTGCTTGCAGGTCTCGGCGACGTGCTTTTCGAGGGCTTTGACCGCCGCGTCGCCGTTCGGCAGATCGGCGTACCATTTCGGCGCTCGCTCGCCATAGACCAACGTATGGCCGCGAAATTTCATGTCGTACTTGCGCGCCCACTCGTAATCGGCGTCGACGCCGCTGAAGTCATGGGCGTCCGGGGTCGGCTGAAGATGATCCCAATCCATGCGCGCGGTGACCATGAGGCCGCACTCGCGCTCGCACACGGCGGCGTAATCGGGCTGCTGTTGGATTTCCCAGGGGTCGATATAACTGCCGTAGAGCAACCCGCGCCCGGCGGCGACATCGCGCAGCACCGGCGGCTCGGTCGTCGCGGCGCGGGCCGGCCGGCAAAGAATGCCGGCCGCGGCGGCGGTGAGCAGATCGCGGCGCGAGATCACCGGGTCACCCATGCGAACGCGGTTCGGTCCGCGCGATCGCCACCGAGCCGCGCGCCCGGCGACGCGCCACGGTGGTCCGCACCGCTTCGTCGAAGCGCGCCGCCATATCGTCGAGACGCAGCCCCTCACGCGTCGCCATCGCGCCCTGCGCCAGCCGCGTCTGCCACGCGCTATCGTCGGCGAAGCGCGCCAGCGTCGCGGCGAAGTCGTCGAGATCGCCCAGGATGATCAGGCCGTTCTGGTCGTGCTCGATGTATTCGAGCTCGGGGCTGTGCGTATCGAGAGCGCGGGTGACGACAGGCCGGCCATGCGCGAGCGCGTGGTTGGCGACCAGCCCGACCATACCGGCGACCGCCGCCGCCGCGCTCACTTTGAGCGCCCGCGCGACCCGGTCGTTTGGCGGCAACGCGCCGAGGAAATGGATGCAGGGCGCCCCCGCGGCTTGCGCCTTAAGCGCGTCCTCACACATGCCGGAACCGATGACCAATAGCTCGACGGGCCGCTTGGCGAGCTTGTCGCGGTTTATCTTGCCGACGGCGTCGATCAGCTGATCGACCCGCTTGATCGGCACCAGCCGGCCGATAAAGGTGAGCACGACCGAGTCGGGAAGCAGGCCGAATTCGCGCCGGATGGCCTCTTCGTCGGTGTCGCGCTCGGCCTCCCACAGCCGGAGCTGCTCCGACATGTCGATCGTGTTCTGCACAAAGAAGGTGCGCTCGCGCGGGTAGCCGCTGGCGATCAGCTGCTCGGCGCCGGTTTTGGTGTAGGCGATAAACCCGTCGGCGATCCGCGTGAAGCCCTTCTTGATGGCCGTGGTGATCTTGAGCATCAGCGGGTTCGGCACGTCGCTCTCGCGCGAGCCTCGCGGCGGGTGATAGCCGAAGCCCCAATGCAACACCGCGATGCCGCGCAGCGGACCGAGCGCCGCCAGGATCAGGTTCGAGACGAATTTCGACTCGCTGGTGATGACGATCGCGTCGTAGCCACCAAAAAGGATCTCGCGTACCACCGGCTGATAGATCAGGGTCAGCGGTCCGACGCGGAACTCGTGGTTCTCGATCCGGCGCTGCGGAAAGCCAAACGGGCCCTTGAGTTCGGCCGTCCCGACCCAGGACGGCGGCGCGCCGTGAAACACCACGTACTCGAAGCCGCCGCGCTCGGCGAGCAGTTCGTAAAGCCGCACCCGGTAATGCGGCAGATAGCCGTGATTGAGGATCGCGACCTTGCCGCGAGACATCGCTACTTCCCTTCTGGGGTTGCCGCGGCGCGCGCCGCGCGGCGCACCTTTTCGAGCCGCGCCATTTCCCAGGCGAGGCAGACGCAATTGCCGAGCGCGATGCCCCACATCGCGGCCGTGTAGCCGCGCCAGAGGATAAAACCAGCGGTCGCCGCCGCGGCGATGACGCCGCTCACAGTCTGCGCCTTGGCGAGAAACCTGAATTCGCGCGCCGCCATCAGCCCCGTGCTGCCGACATAGCGTAAGACGCTCGCGCCCGACGCCGCAGCCCATGGCCATAGCAGCAAAAACCCGTCGCTATACTTGCCGGCGAGGACGTAGCGTTGGACCGGTTGCCAGGCGAACCACAGCATCGCGCCGATCGCCAGGCTGCCGATCGCCGTGGCGACCAGCGCGCGAAGAAGCGTACGGTCGAATTCATCGATCCGGCCATTACTCAGCGCATCCGAAAGATGCGGCAGCGCCGACTGACCCCAGGCGCTCACCAGGACGCTTACCGGGCGGAACAACACGCCGATCGCGTTGATCGCCGCGAGCGACGCCATGCCGGCGAGGCTCGTCGCGATATAGACATAGCTGCGGTTCTCGACGTGGTTGGCCACGACGCCGGCCAGCGACCACGCCACTTCGCCGCTGATCTGGCGATATTGCCGGAGCCAGCCGTCGCCAAACACCCGCCGCTCGGCGCCCCAATCGCGATCCTTGGCGCCGCGCAACCGCACGCAAAACTGGCTGACCAGGCAACCGATCGTCATTGCGAGAAACGCCGTCGCGAGATCGGCGAAGCGCTGCGGCCACAGCAGCATCGCGCCGAGGCACAGGCTGGTGACGATGAGATAAGGCCCATCGACCCATAGCAGCATCGTCATGTCGCGACGGCTGAAAGCGGTGCTGCGGTAGTATTCGCGATACATGCCGGCGGCGACGAAGAGCGGGATGGCGATCAGCATCAGCGGGTCATGCGAGGCCCACTCCACATCGGCGAACAAATTGACCGCGCCGGCGAGCGCCGCGGCCACCAGCACGGCGACGAGGTTCATCGTCGTCAACGCGGTCTCGAGCCGGCGCGCCTTTTCCGGCTCGGTTGCCCCGGGCAGGTAGATGTTGAGCGGCCCGAGCACCAGCGCCGACTGCACGCTGATCGCGAAGAGCGCCATCGTCATCCACAACGAGACGATGCCATATTCGGTCGCCGACAAGGTCCGCAACAGACAGACGTTGAGCGAGAAACCGAAGACGCTCAGCGCTATCTGGTCGAGCGCGGCAACCGCATAGCGGTAGCGCGCGAAAACGGCGGCCAGCCGCGGACGCGGCCAGCCAAGGGCGCCGGAGTCGGAAATCATCGCAACACTGTGCCGTCGAGCGCTTAAATAAGGAATAAAGCCCGTAGTTTTGGTAAACGGCTAGAGCAGCCGATAGAGAAATTCCGGAATGTAATTTCGTCGCGCATTAAGCACGGCGCCTAAAAAATGGCCGCCGGATTGCTCGACGAGCGCCTTGGCGTGAGTGACGACCGCAGGGCGGGTGCCTTCGGCGCGGATCACCAGAAAGATGCCGTCGGCTTCCTCCGGCAGCAGCGTCGAATACTCGCCGCTTTCCATCGCCGGGCAATCGACGACGATCAGCTCGAACTGGGTGCGCAACTGCTGGTAAAGCCCGCTCAGCGTCACCGCATCAGCCGGCGCATTGCCTCGACCGCCAACCAGGCAGGCAACTGAAAGCGAGGTGCCCGGGACGACGCGCTGCAGATCGGCCTGCTCGTAACCGATCCAGATGCCGTCGATCAGGCCGCGGCTGGTGTCGCAATTGAAGAACCGCGCGGTCTCGAGGTCGTGCCGGACGGCATCGATCAACAGCGTGCGTCGCCGCCCGCTGGTCGCCGCGAGGAGCGCGAATTCGCGGGCGATCGTCGAGGTGCCCTCGCCTGCCGCCGCCGCGACGAAATGCAGCACCGCTCCCGTTCCATCGAGCAGCGGGCGCACGGCGGACAAGAGCGGCGTCAGCTCGACGGCGATCGGTCCCGGCTGACGGGCCGGCGGCGGTTCGTTCGACAGCCGCGCTGGCCGCTCGCCCGGCAGCACCGGGGCGTCGCCGCCCTGTCGCACCCGCTGTAGAGCTTCGTAGACCCCGCTCACCGCAATCCTTTTAAAGAGCCTGCCGAGACCATCACATTACCAGCGTTGCACCTCGGCGAGACAGCGCGAAATCTCCGCCGCGACGGAAGCCGCACCTTCGTCGAGCATTCCGAGATGCGACCCTGGCACCCGCCGGGTCTCCAGATCCGAGAGAAACCGGCCCCAAACGCCCCGCGGGGCGCGCGGCTCGAGATTGGGGATGAACTCCGGCTGCACAAACACCACCCTGCCGGGATAGGGCTGCGGCCGGTACGCCTCGCCCGCATTGTAGGTCGCCAGGTGGACCCGACGGGACGCGGCGTCCGATCCCTCGGCGACAAGCGCCGGCGGTGTCACCAGCTTCAGGCCGCTCGCGGTCAGATAAAGCAAGAGACTGCGCAGTCGGCGCGCGACATCGTCCATGACGTGCCGCAGCGCCAGCCGCCGGATGGCCCACAGCGCCCGGAAGGCTTGTCGCACGAGGATCTCGACATGGCACCAAAACGGCCAGGTTTCGCGGCTCGGATAGGTGTCGAGCAGCACGACGAGCGGCACATCGCGGCCGGCCGCCACCAGCTGCCGCGCCGCTTCGAGCGCCACCAGCCCACCCGCCGAGTAGCCGACAAGTAGATAGGGTCCTTCCGGGTGCGCTTTCGTCATCACCCCGACCGCATGCTCAGCCATCTCGGCAAGGCTGGCGCATGGCGTTTCGCCCTGCTCGAGACCGCGCGGCTTGACGGCGTAGATCGGCACCGGAACGGTCATCGCCATGACGATTGGGGCGACTTGCAGAATGCTGCCGGCGGCGCCGGGAATCATGAACACCGGCGGTCCGCCTTCTCCCGGCTTCATCGCGACGCAGCCGGTCGCCGGCGAATTCTCGATCTGGTCGATGCCGGATTGCACCCAGGCACGCGCCGCCCGTACGCTGCGGAACAGCTGGGCGGTGCTATTGGCGTGAGCAGCCTGGTCGCTCATCGACGTCAGCTCACCGCGAGCCGAGCCGCGACGGTCGGCGGGGTGGGATCGCTGGCCGCCATCACCTCGACCGGCACCGCGACGTCGCTGTCGTCATAGGAGCGCGTGCGCTGCAGGGCGAAGGGGATCGGGTCGCTGAGGCAATAGCAGAGATATTGCCAATCGCGCCGGCTCGCCCGCCACGGGCGGCACAGGATCCGGCGCAGCGACAGGCGAAATTCCGCGGCGTCAACGCTCACGGGTTGCGGGAAAGCGGCGGGGGTCATCGCCAGCTCGACAAAATTGATCCCGGCGATCATCGACAGATAGATCGTGTACCAGAGGCGCGGATTGCATTCGACGATGTAGCTCAGTCCGTCGGCGACGACCGCGTCGAAATTCGCCGGCCCGTGATAACCGGTCAGAGCGGCCAGCCGGGCGACATTGTCGACCAGATCGGCATTGGCGAAGAGTTCGAAGCGCAACGCGTCGCGGCGCTGCACGGCATGGGCGACAATCTTGCCGCGGTCGCACAGCACGGAAATCCCGATCGTCTCGCCAACGATGTGGCGCTGCACCAGGATCGGCCGGTAATCGACCTCGTCGAGTGCTCCCAGTTCGTCGGGATCGCGGACATGGATCACGCCGATCCCGCCCGAGCGATTGACCGGCTTCACGGTGATCGGCAGCGCGACCTCGCCGCCGTCGAGAGCGCTACGCAGCTCGCCGATATTGTCGAACAGCCAGCCCTGCGGCGCGCGGATGCCATTGTCGCGGCAGAAGCGCGTGAAGCGCCACTTGTCGTTCAAGAGATCGAACGTCGCCAAATCGGGCAGCGGCGACGTGCGCACCGGCAATCGGCCGGCGAGCGCGGCGAGAAGCCGGGTGGAAACGTCGTCGGACGGAAAAATCACCTCGATCGCGTGGCGACGGACAAGCTCGCCGATCTCGTCGAGCAGGGCCTCCGGGTCGTCGCGAAAGCGCGTCTCGTGAAAACCGCGGCAACAGCGCGACATCCTGAGGCCTCGCGCGGCGCCGCTGCCCAGCACATGGACCCGCAGGCCTGCCGCCGCGGCGGTGCGCATGACGTGGTACGGCAGCGTGAACGCGAACGCGATCATCAGCGCCGTCGTCGGCGACCGCCGCGCGGCGGCGGCAGCGCCGCCGGCCGTCATCATCGCGTCGCCAATGCCGCGTCGTGCACGAGCGGGCGGCGCACGGCGGCGCGGGCGAGATGCCGCGTCAGCCGCCGCGCGGTGTAGCGCGCCCCGAGCACAAAGCGGAACATCGGCCCAAAGCTGTAAGCCGCGGCGGGGCCGACGATGTAAACTCCGGGGACCGACGTCATGAAGTTGCGATTGAGGATGGGCAGGCCCGCGTTCGTGGCGATCGCCGCGCGCAGGGTCTCGTCAAGAAAGCCGACCTTGCGAAAATCGACGCGGTACCCGGTCGCGGCGATGACATGATCGACCGCCACCTCGCGCTGCGTGCCGTAAGCGTCGGCGAGGTGTAGGTGGACCTGGTTGCCGGTCACCTCCGCGGCGTGCGGCGCAAATCCTGCAATGCAGGGCACACGGCCGACGATGCGCTCGCGCATGTACCAGCCGCCGGCAGGGCCGTGCGACGTGCTGACGATGCGCAGCCGCGTATCGGCCGGGAGGCTGTGAAAGAAGAGCGGCGTCTTGGTGTAAAGCACGCTCGGCCAGCCCGGACCGATCCCGGTATTCGGCCAACGCAGCCGCGCGGCGAGCGGACGATGCTCCTCGGGTCGGCCGTGGAAGCGCAGCTCCGACCGCCGCGCGATCAACTGCACCTCGGCGCCGGCATCCTGCAGCAGCGCGGCGAGGTCGATCCCCGACGACCCGCTGCCAACCACCGCCACCGAGCGCCCGCGAAAAGCGCCGAGATCCTCGTGTTGCGCGGGGTGCGTCATGAACTCACCCGGCAGCTCCGCCAGGCTCGGCGGCACATAGGGGAAGTCGCTGATGCCGATGCCGATGACGATGTTGCCGGCGGTGAGAATTTCGCCGTCGTCGAGCTGGACCATAAAACCCGCGCCGGAGCGGCGAACGACGACGACCTCGCGCTCCTCCACGTCGGGGACGAAGCGTTGCTGAAACGCCATGCCATAGGCGATGAAGTCGTCGCGCGGCACGGGCAGCCCTTCGGGTGCGTAGGGCAGGCCATGCTCCGCGCAGAAGTTTTCGAGGGTCAGCTGGTCATCGGGATCGGCGAGGCTCGAGGCAAAGCCGTCGGATTTGAGCAGCATGCCGCGCGGCATCTTGTGCTGCCAGTTCGCCATTGGCTTGCCGAAGATGCGATACCCGATGCCGTGTGCACGCAAATGCGCCGCGATCGACAGCCCGTACGGCCCGGCGCCAATAAGGACAATATTTTCAGACACGCTCATGGCCCCCGCGGCACTTGTCGCATCAGGCCGGATTCACTCGACCATCGTCAACGGCGAAGATTGCGACGGACTTGTAAAAGAACGTCTAATGGCGGCTTCGCCGGTCGCCCGCTCGCCGGTTTTGGGGCGCGCCGGCGGCTCCGGCAGATCGCGGACCAGGCGGGCGAGATGCGCCGCGAGCCGCGCCGATAGCGCCGCGATCGTCAGGGTCGGATTGGCCTGGCTGGAAGTTGGGAAGACCGCGCTGCTCGCGACAAACAAGTTGGGCGCGCCATGGACGCG
>Ga0187784_10001979_pt1 | contig 16377 bp, 16 predicted proteins | sample 1015_SJ02_MP15_2_FD_132964 | JGI IMG/M metagenome (GOLD analysis project Ga0187784, IMG submission 132964) | Tropical peat soil microbial communities from peatlands in Department of Meta, Colombia - 1015_SJ02_MP15_20_MG | ecosystem: Environmental > Terrestrial > Soil > Wetlands > Peat | place...
GACGAGCGGAAGGACGATCCCGGTCGAGGAGCGCGCCGAGCGAGAGGTCCTCGAGATGGCCGGACGGCGCGTCGCTCCCGAGGCGAGCCGGGCGAGGAATCCCGCGTTCGACGTGACCCCGGCGAAGTACGTGACGGCGTTCGTCACACCGGACGGGGTCGTCCGCCCGTCCGAACTCGCGAACGTCCTCGCCCGAAGGGCCCGGGGCCCCGGCGCACGGTAGGGGCCTCGCGCGGGTTGCCCGTCACCCTACGGCGCGAAAAGCGGCTGCCCGAGAACGTGTTCGGCTCCGCGGAGCATCGTCCCGATGTCGGCCGACGCATCGATCCCCAGCTGGTGGAGGATCAGGACCAATCCTAGGAGCGCCAGGACCGACAGCGCCCAGCTCTGAACGGCGGTCATCGTCGTCGCCTCTTCGAGGGAAAAATCGGCGGTTTCGCTACATAAACCGGGCTCTGCACTCGCAGCGGGGGTCGCCGGAAATCGAGGCGGTCCGCCGGCCGAACGCGCGCGCGCACGGGCACGCGGGCCCGCGCGAGCAGACCGTCCGGACGCCTCCGAACGTTCGTCGGAGGCGGCACGCCCTCTCCCGCGAGGCTCCGACGCCGAGTAACATTCATAGCGGGCGACGATTAGCGCCTCGGGGTTGCCCTGGTAGTCTAGTGGTCTAGGATGTAGGTCTGTCGAGCCTGCGACTCGGGTTCGAAGGAGCCGGGGGTCTGCCACCCCCGGTCCGGAACTCCCGACCAGGGCGCTCCCCCGCCCCGGGTCGACCACGGGCCCGGGGCAATCGGCACGCTCCGTCCCGACCCCTTAATCACCGCGCGACGTCTTACTTCGGCGTGGCGGACGCCGAAACGCCGAGACCGGGACGCTCCCCGAGCTACCTTTCGCACGCGGTCGGGGATGCGCTGCGCGACCTCACCGAGAAGCGCCTCCTCGAGCTCGTGAAGTCCGAACCGGTCCCGAACCATCTCGCCATCATCATGGACGGGAACCGGCGGTTCGCGGCTGCCGAGGGCCTGGACATCGCGAAAGGCCATGCGAAGGGGCGGGACACCGCCGAGCTCCTCCTCGACTGGTGTCTCGAGGTCGGGGTCAACGTCCTCACGATCTACGCCCTGTCGACCGAGAACTTCTCCCGCTCGCCCGAGGAGCTCAACGACCTCATGGACCTCTACGAGCACGCGCTGCGCGACATCGCCGTGGACGAGCGGGTCCACCGCCACCAGATCCGCGTGCGGGTCATCGGGAACCGCGCCCTCCTCCCCGCCCGGGTCCAGGACGCGATCGACGCGGCGGAGAAGGCGACCGAGCAGTACTCCCGCTATCGGTTCAACGTCGCCCTCGCCTACGGCGGACGGGACGAGATCGTCGAGGCGATCCGGACCCTGGCCCGCGAGGTCCGCGAGGGTCGCCTGGACCCGGAGAAGATCGATTCGCAAGCCGTCTCCCGCCACCTCTACACGGCCGACCTTCCCGACCCCGACCTCATCTTCCGTACGAGCGGGGAGGAACGGATCTCGAACTTCCTCCTCTGGCAGGCCGCCTACAGCGAGCTCTACTTTTCGGACGTTCTCTGGCCCGGACTTACTCGCCTCGAGTTCCTCCGGGCGATCCGTTCGTACCAGTTGCGACGCCGTCGCTACGGCGGGTGACCGCGGCGTCGGGCCTCGGGAGGACGATCCCCGCACCCTCAGGGGCGGTAGATTCTTTTAAATAGAACCGCTTTTCTACCGAACCCGACTGCCGAGAGGAATCTCGGAGGAAAGAACGATGCTGACCGGACAGACGCCGATCTTGGTGCTGAAGGAAGGAACGAAGAGGGAACGGGGCAAGGGAGCCCTCGGGAACAACATCGCCGCCGCGAAGGCGATCTCGGAGGCCGTGCGCTCGACCCTCGGGCCGCGGGGCCTCGACAAGATGTTGGTCGACTCGATGGGGGATGTCGTCGTCACGAACGACGGGGTCACGATCCTGAAGGAGATGGACGTCGACCACCCGGCCGCGAAGATGCTGGTCGAGGTCGCAAAGACCCAGGACCAGGAAGCCGGGGACGGGACGACCACCGCGGTCGTGCTCGCCGGCGAGCTCCTGAAGCGGGCCGAGGGCCTCGTCGAGCAGAACATCCACCCCACGATCATCTCCCAGGGATTCCGTCTCGCCTCGTCGAAGGCCCTCGAGGTGCTCCAGGAGGTCAGCCAGCCGGTCTCCATCAAGGACCACGAGCTCCTCCAGCGGATCGCCGTGACGTCCATGGCGTCGAAGTCGGTCTCGTTCGACCGGGACCACATGGGCGAGATCGCGGTGAAGGCCGTCACCGCCGTCGCGAAACCGAAGGGGACGGAAGGATACGACGTCGACCTCGACAACGTCCAGCTCATCAAGAAGCAGGGCGGGTCGATGTCCGACACGCAGCTCATCGAAGGGGTCATCGTCGACAAGGAGAAGGTGCACTCGGGGATGCCGACCCGCGTCGAGAACCCGAAGATCGCCCTTCTCGATGCGGCGCTCGAGATCAAGAAGACGGAGATCGACGCGAAGATCGAGATCAACGACCCGACCCAGCTGAACGCGTTCCTCCAGGAGGAGGAGAACATGCTGAAGCGGATGGTCGAGCAGGTCAAGAAATCCGGCGCGAACGTCGTCCTCTGCCAGAAGGGGATCGACGACCTCGCCCAGCACTACCTCGCGAAGGAGGGCGTCTACGCCGTCCGGCGCGTGAAGAAGTCCGACATGGAGAAGCTCGCGAAGGCGACCGGCGCGAACATCGTCTCGAAGGTGAGCGAGCTCACCCCCGAGGACGTCGGTCACGCGGGCCTCGTCGAGGAACGCAAGATCGGGGAGGACTCCCTGACCTTTGTGACGGGGGCGAAGAACGCGAAGGCCGTCTCCGTCCTCATCCGGGGCGGCACCGAGCACGTCATCGACGAGATCGAGCGGTCGCTGGACGACGCGCTCAACGTGGTCGCGGTCGCGGTCGAGGACGGGCGGTACGTCTTCGGTGGCGGAGCGACCGCGGAGGAGCTCGCGATGCGTCTGCGCGACCACGCCGCGAAGGTCGGCGGCCGCGAACAGATCGCGTTCGAGAGCTTCGCGGAAGCGCTCGAGACGATCCCGCGCACGCTCGCCGAGAACGCCGGGCTCGACCCCATCGACATGCTGATCGAGCTGCGGAAGGCCCACAAGGCCGGCCAGCAGCGCGCCGGCGTCAACCTGACGACCGGGAAGACCACCGACTTGGGCGAGCTCCACGTCATCGAACCGATCCGGGTCGGCCGCCAGGCGATCGAGAGCGCGACCGACGCGGCCGTGATGATCCTGCGGATCGACGACGTCATCGCGTCCAAGTCGAACCCACCGCCCTCCGGCGGCCCCGGTGGCCCCGGCGGCGGGATGGGCGGCATGGGCGGGATGGGCGGCGGCGACTTCGGCGAGGACTAGGCCCGTCGCACCGCGCGTACCAACTCCTTCCCGCGACCCTCGGGGGAGATCCCCCGGGGGTCGTCCGTTCCGACCAAACGTTTAGGCGGTCGGGGTCCTCGCCCCGACCCGAGCGGGGAGTCAGATGGCGAAGCCCACCCGGATCTTCTTCGTCGCCGACCTCCACGGCTCCGCGGTCTGTTTCCGGAAGTTCGTGAACGCGTCCCGGGCGTACCGGGCGGACGTCCTGATCGTCGGCGGAGATATCGCCGCGAAGACGATGACTCCGGTGTTCGAAGAGCACGGGGCGTGGTCGGTCTCCGTGGAGGGGGAGAACCGGACGGCCCGGTCCCCCGAGGAGCTCGAGGGATGGGTGCGGGATTCGGCGACCGTGCCGTTCCGGACCACGCCGGCCGAATGGCACGAGCTGATCGCGGACCGCCCCAAGGCGGACGCAAAGTTCCAGGAGCTCGAGCTCGGCGAGTTGCGCCACTGGCTCGATTGGGCCCGCGCCCGCCTTCAGGGAACCGGGACTCGGCTCCTTCTCGGGCTCGGGAACGACGACTTCACCCCGATGGAAGGGGTGATCGCCTCGGACGGGTTCGCCGAGCTCACGGACGGAGCGGTCCTCCGGCTCGACGCGCATCACGAGATGCTGACGCTGCCCTACTCGAACCCCACCCCGTGGCAGACGAACCGGGAGCTCCCCGAGGAGGAGATCGCGCGGCGGATCGCTTCGGACGCGGCCCGGCTCGAACACGTCGAGCGTGCGGTATTCAACCTGCATGTCCCTCCCCGGAACACGCCCCTCGACCTCGCTCCCCGGCTCGCACCGGGGTTCGTCAAGGTGATGGCGCCCGGCGGGGAGGCGGAGCTCACGCACGTCGGGTCGAGCGCGGTCCGCGAGGCACTCGAGCGGTTCCAGCCGATGCTCGGCCTGCACGGGCACATCCACGAATCGAAGGGAACGGTGACGATCGGGTCGACCGTCGCCCTCAACCCGGGAAGCGCCTACACGGAGGGGACGCTCCTCGGCGCCGTGGTCGACCTCGCGCCCGACCGGGTCCGTGCGACGATGCTCACTTCGGGGTAGGAGGTCAGTCCACCGCCACGGTCGAGTCGACCGAGGGGGTGGAGTCGACCTCCTGCCACCAGGGACCGCCGAAGAGGGAGAACGGGCGCTTCGGGGCCGCTCCGGCGACCAGGTCCCGGACCGCTCGCAGCCTCGGCAGGATCCGCTCCCGCGCCGCGGGAGGGAGGGACTGGAGGATCCGCGACCGGGCGACCATTGAGAGATTGAGGCCGAACGTCTTCCAGAGCCCCCAGTCGCCCGAAAGGGCCCCGGCGAGCTCGGTGAGAGATACCTCGCCCGGACCCTCCCCGATCGGGTGGTCGTGGAGCACCGCGAGGATGTCCCGCACGTCCTTCGGCTCCGGCCCGATGACCACGTCCCGTTTTCCGAACGGCTCGAGGACCCGTTCCGCGACCAGGGCCGAGTCCTCCTTCGGGACCCGCCGGATGAACTGGCCCTTCGCGAGGAGGAGGTGGGCCGGCGAGAGCGTCCAGCCCCGGCTCGCGGCGTGTTCGACGTCCGAGCGGAGGTCGATCCGGTGGCAGAACTGGAACGAGTCCGCGACGATGTCGAGGGTGCCCAGGACGACCTCGGAGGAGTGCTCGGCGACGGCCATGTGCCATCGGAGACGCTGCCCTCCGCTGAGCGAGTTGTAGATCCGGTCGCCGGACGTCTCGAAGAACGTGAGCGCGCTGCCCCCTTCCTCCCGGGCGGCGAGCAGGAACCGCTGGAACTCGCGGACCTCCTTCAGCAGGACCGCGACGTCGAGGTCGTGGAGGTCGTGGCGGAGGCCGAGCACCGGGTCGTTGCTCACGGGACAGGAGAACCGGTGCGCGGTGCCCCCGAAGAGCGCGAACCGCACGGCCGGGCTGCGTCCGTGGGCGAGCCCGGCGAGAGCGACCGCCTTCGCGACCACGGGGTCGGAGAGGTCGACCGCCGCGGAGAGGCCGAGCTGCGCACGCGTCTCCTCGAGCGACCGGCGGAAGGCGAGCGGCAGGGAGAGCGTGACCGACTCCTTGCGGAGGGGGTCGATGACGAGCCGGACGCGGTGCTCCACGAGGGGGCCGGAGCGCTCCTCCCCTTAAACCCCCCGGGGGGCCCCGTTCAGTCCGGGGGAAGCTCCTTCGAGATGAGGTCGATCGGCACTCCCCGCGCCTTCTGGATGGCGTAGGAGACCCAGTAGAGGATGATCCCGAGCACGAAGACGATCGGGAGGAAGAGGAGGTCCCAGAGGCTGTAGCCGCTCGTGATCCCGAGGTAGGTAGCGGTCGAGGAGGCGTAGCTCACGAACCAGGACGCACCGAGGGCGGCGACCCCGACCAGGGTGAGGACCGGCACGGGGCCGAGCCGCGCCCGGACGATCCGGGGCGCCTGGTTGAAGAGCGACTTCTTCAGGAACGGGAAGATCGCTCCGGCGAGGCAGACGATTCCGACCGCGAACCAGAACCCGAAGTTCGAGTACCCCAGGGTCGCGTAGTCGAAGTAGGTGGTGTAGGTCTGGATCCAGAGCGCGATCCCCGAGGAGATCGCGAGGACCAGGACCGCGACCCACGGAACGCCGTTCCGGGTGACGCGGGTGAGGAAGGAGGGGAGGACCCGGTCGAACGACCAGGCGAAGAGGTTGCGGGTCGGGACGATGAAGTAGATGAGCGAGAACCCGAAGAACGTGAGGACCAGGCCGAACGACAGGAACGCCGCGAGGATCGGTACGTGGACGATGTACGCGGCGAGGTAGAGGGGGCCGGGCCACGCGGTCCCGGGCGTCGTGAAGTACGACTGGCTGATGCCGATGAGGAACCCACGGCCGAACGTGTAGTAGCTCGCCGCGTAGAGGCCCGCGATGAGCACGGCGAAGATGAGGGGCGCCCCGAAGATGGCGAGGCCCTGGGTACGGGTGGGACTCCCCCGGATCTCCCCACCGTAGTAGGAGCTGTTGGCGTAGCCGATGAAGCTGAGCATCGTGTAGACGATGCCGAAGAAGGTGCCGGTCGCCGTGATGGGCACCGCGGTCACGAGCGCGGAGTAGCTCGTGCCGTAGACGGGATTTGAGTTGAAGTCGCTCGCGAACGTGGATTGGGGCGTCGCGACCAGGATCGCGATCATGATCGCGAAGATGACCGCACAGAGGACGAACACCCCGACCGAGACCCGGAAGATCCATTTGGTCGGGAGAAAGCTCACGAGGATGACGACGAGCAGGATCGCGAGGGCGACCCAGAAGACATCGGTCGTGCTCGAGATGAGGGTGGTGGCCGCCGAGAGAGCCCCGCCGCCGCCGCCCGCGAGCGTGTAGGAGGCGAGCATCGTCGGGATGGCGTAGTAGGCGGTGAAGTAGGCGAAGAGGCCAGCCCACGTGACAAAGACGACGGTGAACAGCAGGTTCACCCCGAGACCGATGGACGGGTGGAAGATCCGTCCGACGAAGATGTAATCCCCGCCGGACCGCGGCATCGCACTCGCGAGCATCCAGTAAACGTAGCCGACCGCGACGTTAATCAGCACACCGATGGCGACCGTCGTGATCAGGTTGGCGTTGGGATAGAACGCCGACGCTTCGGTGATCCAGAAGAAATTGACGATGATGCCCATCCCGACGAGGTTCGCGAAGAGCGCGCTGCGCGCGCTCACCGTGCGGACGAGTCCGGAGGCCTGTCGGACGTAGACGTCCTTCCGAACCGTCACTTCCTTCGGCAGGTTCACAACGCTCCCCGGCGTTTCCGTGCTCATCGCTGCGGGCATTCCCCTCTCCCCCGAACCTCGGCCCCCGGCCCCCTGCCGAGCTACGGTCTGACATGCCGAGTAAAGTCCGGTATTAAAATCAACCGATGGCCACAACTCGAACCGCCGCAGGGCGTTCCCGAACTTCCGTGCCGGGAGACGGCCTTCTGCGGAATGGCTCAAATCCCGCGGAGCGTAGGCCGAGGCGACCATGAAGTGGGACACTCGACTCTTGCACGAAGCCCAGGAGCCCGACCCGTTGACCGGCTCGGTGAACCCGCCGGTCTATCTCACGTCCACCTACGCCCAGCGGGCTCCGGGGAAGGCGAAGGGGTTCGTCTACTCGCGGACCGGCAACCCGACCCGCGCGGCCCTGGAACGGGTCCTCGGGTCGCTCGAGGGCGGCACGGGGGCGCTCGCCTTCGCCTCGGGGCTGGCGGCTGCGTCCGCGCTCTTCATGGCGTATCCGTCCGGGGCACGGATCGTGGCCGGCGACGACCTCTATGCGGGAACCCGAAGGCTGCTCGACGTCGCCCGCACGCACGGGGTCCGGGTCGACATCATCGACACGACCGACCTCGGCAACGTCCGAAAGGCGTTCGCGACCGGAACGAAGGTCGGCCTGCTCTACCTCGAAACGCCGACGAACCCGCTCCTCAAGGTGACCGACCTAAGGGGGGCGATCGCGATCGCCCGGGAGGCCGGCGCCCGGGTCGCGGTCGACAACACGTTCGCCTCTCCGGTGCTGCAGCGTCCGCTCGAGCTCGGGGCCGATATCGTCCTCCACTCCTCGACCAAGTACCTGGGGGGCCACAGCGACCTCATCGGCGGCGCTCTCGTGTTCCGCACGCGCGCTCTCCTCGAGAAGTACCGCTGGTTCCAGAACACGCAGGGCGGGGTTCCGGGCCCGCTCGACTGCTTCCTCGTCCTCCGAGGGATCCACACGCTTGGACTGCGGGTCCGGGCCCACTGCCGGAACGCAAAGAGGGTCGCCGCCTTCCTGTCCCACCACCCCAAGGTCCTCCGCACGCTCTACCCCGGGCTCGTCGAACACCCCGGCCACGCGGTCGCTCGCCGTCAGATGGACGACTACGGGGGAATGGTCTCGGCCGAGTTCAAGGGGGGCCTCGCCGCGACCCGCCGTCTCGTGCGTCGCCTCAAGTTGTTCACGCTCGCGGAAAGCCTCGGGGGGGTTGAGTCGCTCGTGAACCACCCGGCGCTCATGACCCACCGGTCCGTGCCGCCCGAGGTTCGTGAAGCCCAAGGGATCACGGGCGGGCTGCTTCGCTTCTCGGTCGGGATCGAGGACCCGGCCGACCTCGTCTCCGACCTCCGGCAAGCGCTGGCCTGAGCGCCCGCGGTCCAGCAGTCCCAAATAGACTCTCCCGGTAGGCGCCGCGATGACGCAGTGGCATGACCGACCCGAGGCGTGGCACGACGTGATGCCCGGGGTGAGGCGCCGGATCCTCACGAACGGGCACGGCGTGATGATGGTGTTCTACCATATCGCCCCGAACTGCACGTTCCCGAAGCACACCCACACTCAGGTCCAGGCCGGGGTCATCCTCGAAGGATCCGGGAGGCTCCAGGTCGGCACGGAGGTCTATCGCGTCAAGAAGGGCTCGGCGTACTCGATCCCGAGCGGTGTCCCGCACGAGCTCGTCACGGACGCCTCGGGCCCCTGCGTCCTCATCGACGTCTTCGTGCCGGAGCGGCCGGACCTATTGGGGGAGGCTGTGCCGGCCGACCCCGCGTGAGGAGTCCGGGTCGGGTCAGCCCACGGACCGCAGCAACCCGCCGTCGACCGGGAGCAGCGCGCCGCTGACGTAGCTCGAGCGCTCGCTCCCCAGGAAGACGATCGCCTGCGCGAGCTCCTCCGGCGTCCCGACCCGGCCGAGCGGGATCTCCCGCTCGAGCGCGGCCCGCTCGACCTCGAGCGAGGTTCCCCGCCGACGGGCGCCGTCACCGAGGACCTCGCCCAGCCGGTCGGTAGCGATGTAACCGGGAAGGATCCCGTTCACGCGGACGCGTTGCGGACCGAGTTCCCGGGCGAGCGTGCGGACGAGGCCCGCGACCGCGATCCGGCAGACGCTCGAGGTGGCGATGGTGGGGATCGGCTCGCGGATCGCGACCGAGGTGAGGAAGACCATCCGTCCCCCGTGGCTCCCCGCGAGCATCGCCTCCGCGGCGCGCCGGGCGAGGTAGGCCGGGCTCACGACGAGGAGGCGGGCGGCGGCGTCCCACTCCGCGAATCCCTGCTCCATGAACGTCCCCGGTTTCGGCGACCCCGTGACGTACACGAGGGTGTCGAGCCCGCCGAGGTGGCGCACGGTCTCCGAGAGGAGCCGGTCGAGCTCCTCCGGCGCGCGGAGGTCCGCCACGACTCCGTGGACCGGACCGAGCGCGGAGAGGGACTCGGTCGCCCGGGCGAGCCGCCCCTCGTTCGACGAATTGATGACGACCCGGGCTCCCTCCGCGAGGAACGCGCGGGCGGCGCCGAACCCGATCCCCTGGCTCGCGGCGGTGACCAGGACCCGCGACCCTCGGAGCGCGGCTTCGACGTTCCCGGTCATGGACGAGCTTCCCCCCTCAGGTCTCGAGGGCGAAGACGCGGGCCATCGCTCCGCTCGCCCCCGCGATCTTGAGGGGCGCCGCGACCAGGGTGTAGGCGCGTCCCTCGCTGAGCTCGTCCAGGTGGTCGAGCGCCTCCAGGATCCAGATCCCCTTCCCGAGGAAGACCTTGTGCGCCTCGAACTTGGCGTTCGAGTACGGGTCGATCCCGAGCGTGTCCGTGCCGATCCCGTGAATCCCCTGTCCGGCGATCCACTCGGCCGCTTCCGGGTTGATCCCGGGGAATTCGTAGAGGTAGCGACGGCTCGGCGCGCGCTCGTGGCTCCACCCGGTCTCGAGCAGGACGATCTCGGGACGGAGGGCCGCGGGCCAGTGGCGTTGGATCACTTCCGGCCCGATGACCGGGCCGTCGAGGTCCTTCCGGAGGTCGAGGACCGCGGCGCGTCCGACCAGCTTCGCGGGAGGGATGCGGTCGACGGTCGCCCCGTCCTCGAGGAAGTGGTAGGGGGCGTCCATGTGGGTCCCCGTGTGGGTCGTGCAGCTGATCCGCTCGATCGAATAGCCGTCCCGGGCGACCACGCCGACCGGCTCGAAGACCGGCAACGGAGCGGTCGGCCAGACGGGCATGTGGGTCGCGAGCAGGGCGGTCAGGTCGTGAACGCGGACGTTCCCGGACATCGGGACGGCCAACCCGACGGTCTACAAAACGAGGGGGACGTCCTACCGTTCGCCTCGGGTCGCCCCGTGCCGTTCGAGAAACCTTCCGAGGCGAAGCATGCCCTCGTCCAGCACTTCGGCCGGCGAACTGTAGGAGATCCGCACGTGGTGCTCGCCGGACGGCCCGAACGAGACGCCCGGGACGAGCGCCAGGCGCTCCTCCTCCAAGAGCCGGCGCGTGAAGTCGACCGAGGACCAGTCGAGCGCGTACCGCGGAAAGACGTAGAACGCCCCTTCCGGCCGCACGTAGGAGACCCCGGGGAGGTCATCGAGGCGCGACAGCAGCTGCTCGCGTCGTGCTCGGAACAGCTCGCGGAAACGCTCCTCGTCCGGGCCGGCGTTCGCGAGTCCCCAGAGGCAGGCCTTCTGGATGAACGGGGGGATGCACGTGAGGGTGTGCTCCATCACCTTCACGAGCCGGGTTCGAACGTCGGGGGGAGCTACCGCAAACCCGGCACGCCAGCCCGTCATGGCGTAGACCTTCGAGAAGCTGCCGATCGTCACGACCGGTACGTCCGCGAACTCCGCGATGCTCGCCGGCGCGACATGGGTCCCCTCGTAGATCAGGGACTCGTATGTCTCATCGCTCACGACCGTGAGATGGTGGTCGCGGGCGATGGCGAGCGCGGCCCGCACCTCCTCCCGTCGCATCACCCGGCCGGTGGGGTTCCCCGGCGAGACGAGGATCAGCACGCGGCTTCGGGGCGTGACCGCCCGTTCGAGCGCCTCCGGGTCGAGCGAGAAGTCGCGACGCAAGGGGACGTACACCGGCCGGCCCCCGGCGAGGCGGACCGGCTGGTCGAAGAGGTACGTCGGATCCGGCAACAGAACCTCATCCTGAGAAGCGAGGGTCGCGAGCATCGAGGCGTAGATCGCGAACTTCGCCGGAAGGATCACGACGTCGCCCGCGGTCGCGGGCAGGCGGTGGCGCGACGCGAGACGCGCCGCGATCGCCTCCCGAAGGTCGGGGAGCCCCTGGGCCGACACGTAGTGGGTCCACCCTTCGTTCATCGCTCGGTACGCGGCCTCGCGGATCCCGGCGGGGGTGTCGAAGTCCGGCTCCCCGATATGCAGCCCGAGGACCTTCTCCCCGCTACGGCGCATCTCGAAGATCCGGTCGATCAGCGCGAGGATGGGAGATTCCCCGATCTCGTCGACGAGCATCGGGGCCGGAATCCCCGCGATGGATAAGGGAGTGGGGACGGCGCACGCGCGCCCGACGGCTTCTCCGGTCCCGGCTCAGCGCGCGGCCAGGGCGCGGCCGACCTTTCGAAAGGCCCGCGCCCGATGGGAGACCGTGTTCTTCTCCGAGAGCCGGGCCTCGGCGAACGTGCGGTCCCAACCGTCCGGAACGAAGATCGGGTCGTACCCGAAACCGTTCCGGCCGGCCGGTCGCCGAGCGATCGTCCCCCACACCTCGCCAACGAACATCCGGCGGCGCCCGCCCCTCCGGAGCCCCGCGACCGTCCGGAAGCACGCCCGCCGCCCCCGGTGCTCGAGGAGCTCGAGGATCGGCCCGAATCTCCAGGTTTTGAGGAAGTGGGCCGAATAGACCCCCGGGAATCCGTGGAGGGAGGAGATGAACAGCCCGGAATCCTCGACCAGGACGTTCCCGCGCAGGTCCCGGACCGCGGAGAGCTTCGCGGCGACCACCTCCTCGAGAGTCTCCGCCTGGGGCTCCGGGAGGACCCTTCGGCTCCAGCGGACCCGGACCCCGTAGGCCGCGAGAAGGTCGCGCACCTCCCGGAACTTCCCCGGGTTGGTGCTGACGAAGGTTGCCTCGGTCACGCCTACCAGGGGTATTCGTTGTAGGCGATGATCTCGTCCGGGCTCTTCCGACCGTCTCCGGGCGCCTTGGACGCTCCGTTCCCCTCGACGGGGTAGCCGATCGGGATGACGGCGATCGGGTGGATCCCCTCGGGAACATGGAGGACCGAGCGGACCTTCTCCTCGTTGAACTCGATGATCCAGTTGGTCCCGAGCCCCTCGGCCGTCGCGGCGAGCTGCAGATGGCCGACCGCGACCGCGACATCGAGCGGGTAGGCCGAGATGTAGCCGCCGATCGTGACCGGGATGTCCTCCTCGACCGCGAAGGCGACGATGACCGCGGGCGCCTCGGCGATGAGCTTCCCGCGGTTCGACGCCTGAGCGAGGAGGCGCTTCCGCTCGTCGTCCTGGACGACCACGAACCGCCACGGCTGCATGTTGTGCTGGCTCGGAGCCAGGCGGGCCGCCGCGAGCACCGCCTTCAGCTTCTCCGGCGGCACCGGGCGGGAGTTGTACTGGGCGCAGGGTCGGAACGAGCGGATAGCGTCGAGGACGTCCATGACGACCGACCGAGAAAGAATCAGGCTCTAGGGGTCCACGGAGGTCTATTCCTCCGGCGGAGAGCGGGGCATTCAATTCTGCGAGGGTGGTACCAGTTAAAAGGGTTTTCGAGGGAACACCCGAGCCCGAGAGATGGCGCGCCCGGGGGGGACGCGACGATCAGCGCGACGGAGCGGAGGTCGGGGACGTTTCTCGCGGCGGGAACTCCCGCTCCCCCTGGACCCACTCTACGGTCCGATGGAATCCCAGCCTCTCGTTGATCGCGAGGATCGGGCGGTTCAGCGAGTCGTTCACGGTCCGCAGTCGCCGCACGCCCTTCGCCCGGGCGTATTCGAGGGCCATCTGCTTGAGCTCGGACGCGATGCCTCGGCCGCGGTACGCGGGACGCGTTCCGGTGAACCCCACCCGAAGGACCGACGGATTGCTCAGTTCGCGCTCGAGGTTCGTCATCGCCACGTACTCCTCCCCCGAGCGGGCCAGGAAGTACGCCTCGGGGATGATCAACGGCCCCCCGAGCAAGGCGCCGATGAACTGCTCGAAGGTGACGGGGGTGTACTCGCCCATCCGCGGCACGTCTCTCGCAGTGACCTCGTGAAGGTCGAAGAGCCGCGCGCGGACCTCGGGCCGTTCAGGGCCTTCGATCGCGAGGGTCGTGAACCGAAGCCCTCCGGCCTCGAGTTCCTTCCGACGGTCGGAAGGGGTCCCCTCGGGGGTCGGAGGAACCTCGAGCTCGTTCACCCAGAGCCGGCGGCGCTCGACGGCCCCCCAACGTCGGACGAAATCGAGGGTAGCCGGGTCGTCCCCTCGGACGCTGGTCCATGCGGCCACGGCCCGATGGGCCGCGAGCTCGGACTCGAGCAGCGCCATGAGGGCGCGCCCGATCCCCTGCCTCCGACGGGCGGGCTCCACGTAGCACGTCACCCAGAACTTCCGGGCGTCGTAGTTGAACGGCGAGTGGCTGATCCCGCCCATTCCGACGACCTCCCGGGAGGTTCGGTCCTCGACCAACCACACCTCGTTCACGAGGTGGGGGGCCACGAACGATTCCTCCCAGTGTCGCTCCTCCTCCGCCGTCGTCGGGAACTCGGGGGTCCAAAGGGTACGGAGCCGCGCTGTCGCCTCATGGTCCCCGTCCCGGAACGGTCGCAGAAGGTAGCGCGTGGTATCCATGGTCCGGACCGATGCGCGCAGAGCAACAGCTACCTTAGTTCCTTCGAGGCGAGGTAACTGTTCGGAGACGGGGGGTTCCCAGGGGTTCTATCTTCGGTCGGGTGCGGTGCCGTTCGGGGGGGCGAACACTCTCCGGCAGGCCGGATCTCGGGGCGGCGAGCCCTCGATGGTTTCTTCGGGCCCGAAGGCGTACCCGGACTCATGAGCGAGAACGGCCCACGAGAGGGGACCCGTGACCTCCCTCGTCCGGGCGCCGAAGCCGGTAGGCGGTCGGTCGACGCGACCGGCGCGGCCGGGGCCGCGTACGACTCACTCTCCCGAGCGCTCCGCCGCCGACGCGCCGAGCTCACGCTGCTCTCGGCCGCCGGGGGGTCTTCGGACGAGGTGGCCCGTGCGTACAACACGGACCATCCGCTCGAACCGCCCGCCACGGCCGCGGAGGTCGACACCATCGTGAACCCGGCACATCGCCGGCCCCGTCAGAGTCCTTCCCGGGGACCGGTGGCACGAAGTCTCCGACCCTGAAGGTCGGCGCCCGCCACCACGATGGACGGGAGACGAGCCGGCGTCCCGGGAACTCTAACGAATCTGACCCCCGTCTTTTGTACCGGCGGTCCGATCGGCGCCGGGGGTTCTGAGTCGTGACCGCGTACCTCGTTGCCGACCTCGATGTGAAAGACCCGGAAGAGCTTCGGAAATACGCCGAGCGAGTGCCCGCGACCATCGCGAAGTACGGGGGGCGATACCTGGCCCGTCGCACGCGCATCGAGGTGTTCGAGGGAAGCTGGAAACCCAAACTGCTGACGATCGTGGAATTCCCTTCCTGGGAGGCCGCGATGAAATGGTACAACTCGCCGGAGTATCGTCCGCTCAAGGAGATGCGGCACCGGGCGGCGCCGACCAACCTCCTGCTCGTGGACGGTGGGGCGCCGACGACGTAACTCCGCCTTCCCGTGGGCGGACCGAGCCCCGAGGGTACCTCCAGTGGGAAGGGTGGACGGGGCTTGCCCTCCCCGCCTGCAAACTCGGCTCGAGCCGGTACTCCGGATCGTCCGAGGCAAGGATGAGCCGTGGATCCTCCATCGATAACCCTCACGCGGACCACGTCCGCCCGGCCTGGGGCGATGTCGCCGAGTTCCGACAGGGCCCTAGGCGCGCGCAACTTATACCGCGCGGAGGGTCGTCGTCCCCCCCGAGAAGAGCGGCCATGAATCTGAAGCGCTTTCCCCGATACCCGCTGACCTTTGGCCCGACACCGATCCAACCGTTGAAGCGCTTGAGCGCGCACATCGGCGGCAAGGTGGAACTCTACGCGAAGCGCGAGGACTGCAACAGCGGGTTGGCGTTCGGGGGCAACAAGATTCGCAAGCTCGAGTATCTGATACCGGAGGCGCTGGCGAACGGTTGCGACACGCTGGTCTCCATCGGTGGGATCCAGTCGAACCACACTCGTCAGGTGGCGGCCGTGGCCGCGCATCTCGGGATGAAATGCGTCCTCGTGCAGGAGAACTGGGTCGACTACTCGGATGCCGTCTACGACCGCGTGGGCAACATCGAGATGTCCCGCATCCTCGGCGCGGACGTGCGGCTGAGCTCGGCCGGCTTCGACATCGGCATCCGCCCGAGTTGGGAACAAGCGCTGGAGGACGTTCGGAAGGCGGGCGGGACTCCGTTTCCGATCCCCGCCGGAGCGTCCGAGCACCCGCTCGGGGGCCTCGGATTCGTGGGGTTCGCCGAGGAGGTGCGTCGTCAAGAGGCGGAGCTCGGCGTCAAGTTCGATTACATCGTGACCTGCTCGGTGACCGGTAGCACCCAGGCGGGCATGGTGGTCGGCTTCGCGGCGGACGGCCGGGCGAAGCGCGTCATCGGCATCGACGCTTCGGCGACGCCCGGGAAGACGAAGGCGCAAGTCCTGCGGATCGCCCAGAACACGGCCAAGCTGGTCGACCTGGGACGGGAGATCTCGGAGGACGACGTCGTGCTGGATGCGCGATACGGGGGCCCGGCCTACGGCCTACCCAGTGATGGGACGCTGGAGGCGATTCGGCTCTGTGCCCGGCAGGAAGGCATGTTGACCGACCCCGTGTACGAGGGCAAGTCGATGCACGGTATGATCGACATGGTTCGTCGCGGCGAGTTCCCGCCCGGCTCCAAAGTGCTCTACGCGCACCTGGGCGGCGTGCCCGCCCTCAATGCCTACAGTTTCCTGTTCCGCGACGGTTGATCCTGCTACCCCGGCCGCCCGGGGCGAGCCTAGTACCCGAGCAAGTAAGGTTATAAATACGGCTGACAGGGCTCGGAGAGCGCTGCTGACAACCGTCCGACAAACGGGCGCGTTTCGGCGACGGAGCCGGCAGGAAGAGGAGTCGGAGGGGACC
>Ga0187784_10001980_pt1 | contig 16376 bp, 16 predicted proteins | sample 1015_SJ02_MP15_2_FD_132964 | JGI IMG/M metagenome (GOLD analysis project Ga0187784, IMG submission 132964) | Tropical peat soil microbial communities from peatlands in Department of Meta, Colombia - 1015_SJ02_MP15_20_MG | ecosystem: Environmental > Terrestrial > Soil > Wetlands > Peat | place...
AATGGGCATCCCACTCGTTGTTAGGGGCGTGGAACGGCTGCCGAAGGAGCGCGCGGTCATCGTTTTCAATCACGCCAGCTACGTTGACGCGATCGCGGTCGGAGCGGTGCTCCCAGGGGAGCCAGCCTACCTGGTCAAGCGGGAACTATCGCGCGAGTTTTTTGCCGGCCCGCTCTTGCGCAGATTGGGAGTCCTGTTCGTCGAGCGTTACGACTTGACCGGCGGCATGGCCGATACAGCTGCTGCGACCACTCTCGCCCGCGAGGGCCGCGTCTTGGTCGTATTTCCGGAGGGCACATTTACGCGGCAGTCTGGCCTCCTGGAGTTTTTCACCGGAGCCTTCAAAATCGCTAGCGAAGCCGGTCTCGCAGTTTATCCGGGGGTCTTGCGCGGCACACGATCAATCCTTCGTAGCGACCAATGGTTTCCGCGCTGGGGCCGCATCGATGTTGAATTTCTTGAGCCTTTTACGCCCCAAGGAACCGATTTTAGATCGGTATTGCGATTGCGCGACGTAGTCCGCCAAGCCGTACTGGCCCGATGCGGAGAACCCGATCTGCGCGAATTGGTAAAGCCGCCGCCAACCGGTGCGGCCTGACGTGGTGTAACGGCCATATGCACAAATCCATTGCCTGAAGATGGCGGTAATTTCAAACGGTAGAGCGTTGCGTCTGCTGCGGTCTTCGCTTTGCTGTTGCGAGCTCGGTAGCCTACGGCTGTCGATCAATCCGCCCCTGTAGGTTATCACGGCGGGGATGACGTCCGGGCCCACGTAGACGAGCATGCCCGTGCCGCTGGCCTCTTTGTGCGCCGAAGTGTCTTCGCGAATGCCGGCGCGTCCGGCTTGCGCCCAGCAGTTAGGCCTCCAACGCAAAAATTGACTTAGCTCAAAGCCGGGAACTGAGGTTTGGGTCTGAGTCTAGGAGCGGCGTCTAGGAGCGGCTTCGGAAAGCCAGAACTACGTACTCGCGAGCGCGTTCAGTAGCCGGTCAAAACGGATCTTTTCTCCGACGCTGCGAGAGAGCCCGCCAGTTAGGATAGAAGCAGCGATGATGACGCGACGCCAAGCCCATGTCGGAATCCTCGCCGGTGCGGCAATGGCCACGGTGCCTGCGGTCGCGATGGCCCAAGAGGGCAAATCCATCACGCTGCCGCCGCCGCGCAACGAAGGCGGCCAGCCGCTCCTTAAAGCACTGAAGCTTAGGCGTTCGACGCGCGACTATTCGAACCGCAAGCTGCCGCCGCAGGTACTGTCTGACCTGCTGTGGGCCGCCTTCGGCATCAACCGGCCGAGCGGCGACCGCACTGCACCCTATTGGCGTCACGTTATGGTGATCGACGTCTATGCGGCGATGGAGGACGGTGTTTGGCTCTACGAGCCTCGGGCACACGCGCTGCTGCTGCATCAGCCCGACGACATCCGCGCCGCGACCGGGCTCCAGGATTTTGTCGGCACTGCAGCGCTCAACCTCGTCTATGTCGCGCACGGTGAGCGCATGACTGACGTTTCGCCCGAGGAGCGCCGGCTTTACGCTTCGGTCGACACCGGGTTCATTGGGCAGAACGTCTACCTGTTCTGCGCGTCGGAGGGGCTCGCCAGCGTGTTCCGCGCGGCGGTCGATTATCCAAAGCTGGCGCGGCTGATGCGCTTACCTGAGCAACAGTTCGTGACCTTCGCGCAGACGGTGGGCTACCCCCGCGAGTGAACGGAACTTCAGCCGGGCAGCACCCCGCGCCCTGCGTCTATGATGACCCTTTTTTCGGGCGATGACGACAGATCATTCGGCGCCCACCGCTGTCGCTCCGACCAGCTTGTCGCACTTGGTGCAAGCGAGAATCTTTCTCTACCTCGCCGTTTTGATTGTTCTACTGGCCATTGGTTCACCGGCGGGAGGCCTCATCGACATTCTCATAAGCTTTCTTCTCAAAAATAAGTTGCGTTTGCCGGCGTCCCAACTTGCCGATTTCCGGCTTGTCTCCGCCATCCCGCTCTATCTGTCCTGCCTTTTCGGATTCATCCGGGACACTTGGAATCCCCTTGGAATGAGAGACCGGGGATTCATGTTGTTGTTTGGTGCGGTTACGGCTGGCCTCTACGTCGTCTTTGCCTTCTTTCCCGTCACGTATGTCACTCTCCTTGCCGGGGTAATGCTGCTGACGACTTCGTTCCTTTTTGTCGTAAGCGCTCAAAACGGTTTGACTTCGACGCTTGGCCAGCAGCACGCGATGTCCGGACAGATCAGCGCGTTGTGGAACATCTTCTTATCAATCCCAACCATCGCAGCTCTCCTGATCGGTGGCACTCTCAGTGATTTTCTCGAACATCGGAGTGCTGAGCAGGCCGCCCGCATGCTATTTCTAATCGGTGCTGCCGCCATGGCCTCGGTTGCCGTATACGCGATTTGGAGGCCCAGCAGCGTGTATGACAACATCCGCGTCGAACGCGACGGCGCCGCGCGTCCGATGACGGATCTCAAAAGGCTGGTGCAGTACCGGCCGGTTTACCCCGCTCTCCTGATCTGGTTTTTGTGGAACTTCGCGCCTGGTTCTGTCACTCTCTTCAGTATTATCTTCAGAACGCTCTGCACGCCGAAGACGCTCAATGGGGTCAGTGGAATGCAATCTTCGCTGCCTCGTTCATTCCGACTTTCATGCTGTTCGGCTTTCTCTGCCGGCGATTTCCTTTGAAATCTTTGCTCATATGGGGGACAGTCATCGCTGTTCCACAGTTCGTGCCGTTGCTCTTCGTTCATTCGATCACAGCAGCCTTGGCCGCGGCGGTGCCAATCGGCCTTATGGGTGGCATCGCCACGGCCTCTTATCTGGACTTGATCATTCGATCGTGCCCGAGAGGTCTGCAAGGGACGATGCTCATGATGTCCGCTAGTCTCTACGTCGTTGTCGCGGTTTGGTGATGTCCTGGGAACGAACCTCTATGAGTACCACGGCGGTTTTGCTACCTGCGTGGTCGCGATTACCATCGTCTATGCGTTGATCTTACCAACCCTCCGGTGGGTACCGAGGCATCTAACTGCCACGGCGGACGGTCAGATGCCTGCCTAGGCTATTCTGCCTTTTCCATATCCGAGGCCAACTTGGCCAAGAGCTTGTTGGGACAAACGCCTTGGGCGATAGGAGACATTGGTCGTGCCGATGCCGGACAAAGGCGACTTTGGCTTGGGCGAACTGCACGAAACGATCAGGGGCGGCGAGCGCGTGGTGATCCGCCGGGCGCGGTCTGAAGACATGGCGTTATATGCAGAGTTTTTGCGCAATGTCAGCGCTGAGGATCTGCGACTTCGGTTTTTTGGGCTGATTACCGAGCTCAGCGCCGCGGAGATCGATAAGCTCACCAGGCGCGACTACAAACACGATATGGCTTTCATCGCGCTCGACGAAAACACGGGTCAAATGCTTGGGCTCGTACGCTTGGTTGACGAATTCGACGAAAAGACCGCGCAATTCGCAATCTTGGTACGCTCGCGGCTCAAGGGTCACGGGCTCGGTTGGCTGCTCATGCGGCGTGTCGTCGATTACGCGAGGGAAAAGGGTCTGCGGCGCGTGTATGGCGATGTGTTGGCAGAGAACACGACCATGCTACAAATGTGTGCCGAACTTGGTTTCCACACGGAGGACATAGGATCGGACATTAGGCGCGTTGTGCTCGATCTCGAAAATATCGGGGCCCGCGGAAATAGCCCGATGCGAGGCGACTAGCATGCCCGAGTTGAGAACAGAAATGAGAATGCGAAATGCCTGCTCGACGGCCGCGATTGTTGTCGGCGCATTGCTCTCCGTAGCGGCATGGAGTGCCGGCAGTCCCGCTCAGCAGCAACGGCTCGATTGTATTTTGACCGATAGGGACGGCCAACCCGGATCCGAAAGCCGATCGATTGTTGTTGCATTTGACGAGCACGACAAGACCATGACGGCCCAAGAAGAAAACGGTCATAGTTACAACTTCACAAGAGTGACGATCAGCAACGTGTCCATAAATGGTCAGGCCGACAACATCAGCCTTGGTATCGACCGATCCTCGCTGGGTATCGTTTGGCAGCAATACGGGGCGGACAAGGTGAGCACGGAGTACGGCCATTGTCGCGCGGCGCGGTCGCCATAGTCGGGAGCTATTTGCGGCTCGTCGAGCGCCCGCGATCCGGTTATCGCGTTGATACGGATAAAAGCGATATCCAGACATCCGTGGTTCCGCCGCGCTTTGATCAGCTGCAACCGCCTCACTCGTAACGTAGCGCATCGATCGGATTTAGGCTTGCTGCCTTGTGCGCCGGATAATAGCCGAAGAAGACGCCAACCGCCGCAGCGAACAAGAACCCGCCGGCGACTGCCGTCAGCGATACCGGAGCAGCCCACCTGAACAGCAACGAGGCTACCGCCGAAATCGCAATACCGGTGACGATGCCGGCGAAGCCGCCGCTGACGCTGAGAAAGATAGCCTCGGCGAGAAACTGCAGCAATACATGCAGCCGACGCGCCCCGATCGCCATGCGCAAGCCGATCTCGCGCGTGCGTTCGGTCACGGAGACGAGGAGGATGTTCATGATGCCGATGCCGCCGACCAGCAGGGAGATCGAGGCCACGGCGGCCAGCAGGAGCGCCATGATGCGGCTGCTGCTTTCCGCGGTTTCGACGAACTGGCTCAGGTTGCGCACGTCGAAGTCATTGACGGCGCCCGGCTTGATCCGATGGCGGCGAATGAGCGTGTCGCTTGCTTGCCGAATGGCGGTCTGCACCAAGGGCTGACTTACCGCCTGCACGTAGATCGCGTTAGCGTACCCGGTCAGCCGCGCCTGCAGATTGTACGGATTGGGCGGCGGCAAATAGGGCCAATTGAGCGGCGTTTGCTGCTGAGTCGGCGCTGCCACCCCAAGCACTTTGCGCTCGGCTGTCGTGAACGGCATCATGACGATGTCGTCCTGATCCACGCCGAATGGCGACTGCCCCTTGGCGGCGAGGAGGCCGATCACCTGCAGCGGCACGCTCTTGACCTGGATATAGGCGCCGATCGGGTTTTCCCCCGGGCTGAAGAGCTGACGGTAAACCGTCTGCCCGATGGCGGTGACCAGATTGGCCTTGTTGTTGTCATCGGCGGTGATGCCGCGGCCTGCGGCGATCTGCCAATTCGTAATCGAGGGATAGACGGCATTTACGCCCTGGATGCTCGTTGTCCAGTTCTGGTTGCTGTACTGTACTTGCCCTTGCTGACGGATAAGGTAACCGACTTGCGCGACCGCGGAATCTTCGCGGCGGATCGCCCGCGCGTCGGCCACGGTGAGCGTGCTCGCGCTGCCGAAGCCGGCGCGGATGCCGCCGGTGGTCAGCGCGCCGGGGAGGATGACGACCACGTTGGTGCCGAGGCTCTCGATCTGCTTGCGCACCGCCTCGCTCGCGCCGTTGCCCACCGCGACCATGACGATAAGTGCGGCAACGCCGATGAACACCCCGAGCATGGTCAGGGCCGAACGCATTTTGTTGCGTCCGATCGCTTGCGCCGCGGCGGCGAGAATCATGAGCGCAAAAGCTGAGGATCCGCCGGCCGCGGGCACCGGGGCGACCGGTTCGGATGGGTGGAATATCGCCGAGCTTGCGGGCGTAGCGGTTACTACGGCCACCGCCGGCTTGCGGACGCTTTCGTCGGCGACGATCTTGCCGTCGCGCATGGTCACGATGCGATCGGCATAGGCGGCGATGTCGGCCTCGTGGGTCACGAGGATGATGGTGACTAGCTGCTCGCGATTGAGGGAGCGCAGCGTCTCCATGATCTCGTGCGATGTGCGTGTATCGAGATTGCCGGTTGGCTCGTCCGCGAGCAGAAGGCTCGGCGCATTAATCAACGCCCGGGCAATCGCCACGCGCTGCTGTTGGCCGCCGGAGAGCTGGCCCGGGGTATTGCGTTCGCGCTCGCCCAGGCCGAGAAGCTGGAGCGCGGCGCGCGCCCGCTCCACGCGCACCAAGCGACGCTTCGGCCCGGATGCGGCGTAGTAGAGCGGTAAGGCGACATTCTCGAGGGCAGTGGTGCGGGCCAAGAGGTTGAAGCTCTGAAATACGAAACCGAGCCGCTCGCTGCGGATGCGGGCGAGCTCCGGTTCGCGCAGCGCCGCGACGTCCATGCCTTCCAGAGAATAATGGCCACTCGTCGGTCTATCGAGGCAGCCAAGAATATTCATCAGCGTGGACTTGCCCGAGCCTGACGAGCCCATAATGGCGACAAACTCGCCGGATCGAACGGTCAGGTTCACGCCGCGAAGCACTTCGACCTTCACGTCACCAAGAACGAAGGTGCGGGTGACATCCTCGATCTTGATCACAGGCTGCGTCTGCATGGTTTCGCGCAGCATCGGGGCAACCACTTTTACGAGCGCGGCGACGGCAGACCAGGCTGAGCACTCGCGCTGCCTTGGATTTCGCCGGTAATAATCTGGTCGCCGGGACGAAGATCACCCTTCACGATCTCGGTGAAATTATCGTCGCTGAGGCCCGGGACGATGGAGACTGCAACAGGCGGGCCATCGCGCAGCACCCAGATTTTCGAGGCCGGAACGTTCCGAGCTTGAGCTGCCGACGCACCGCTCGGCATATAGCGCAGCGTCTGATTCGGCACGCGCAGCACGTCATCTCTTTGATCAATGACAATCTGCGTGGACGCCGTCATCCCGGGCATAAGCGCCAAGTCGCTGTTATCTACGCCAACCACGACGTCGTAGGTCACGACGTTCTGCACTGTCTGCGGCGACACGCGGACCTGGGTCACGTTGCCGCGGAAGAGCCGCTGGGGGAAGGCGTCGACCGTGAAAGTGGCCTTATCACCATCCTTCACGCCGCCCATGTCGCCTTCGCTGGTATTGGTGTCTACCTCCATTTTCTTGAGGTCGGTGGCGATGAGAAAGAGTGTCGGCGTTTGAAAGCTCGCCGCGACGGTCTGCCCGCCGGTCACGTTGCGTGACACGACGGTACCGTCCACGGGCGAAACGATGTCAGTGTAGTTGAGATTGAGCTTGGCACCCTCGATCAGCGCTTGGTCGAGCTTGACGGTCGCCTCGTCCTGATTAACGACATAGGCTTGGTCCTCGGCCTGCTGTCGCGCGATCGAGTTCTCGCTCGCGAGCAGCTGGTAGCGTGCGAGATCCGTGCGATCCTTGTCCCGTACCGCCTGGTCGCGCAGGAGCTGGCCGGAGTACTGATCGAGCGTCGCCTGATACGGGCGTGGATCGATCTTGGCGCAGACCTGACCGGCCCGCACTTGCGTGTTGTAGTCGCAGTAGATGTTCTGAATCACGCCCGAGACGTAGGTGCCGACGATGATGGTGAGCACCGGATTGACGGTTCCTGTCGCCGTCACCGTGCGGGTGATAGGCCCGCGAGCCGCTGGCACAGTGACGTAGTGCACCGGGGCGGCGCGATGGGCACTCCACCACGCCACGCCAGCCGAGACGGCAAGTGCAACCACACCCGCCGTAACCCAGCGGCCACGTGCACGCATCGTGCGCCCGATTGATTTCGCCGGGGCCGAAGGTGAAACCTGCAGCAAGCGGTCAGTCTCCGAATTGGTAGCATTCGGTTGAATGCCGCACAGCACCTCGGTCTGCTTTGATGTAGCTCAATGTCCTCTGGCGCCGCTGCGCAAGAGAGCCCGCAGGCAAACCGTTTGTCGCGCCATTGGGGCGCGAATAGTGATCTATCTCTTTCGCATCCGCCGACAAAAGCCGAACTAGTGATCGCGAGTCTCGCTTAGAGGCGAGGACACGCCACAAAAAGAACCCCGAGCAGACTAGCTGCTCGGGGGTTCGCGCGAAGTCCCGCTTGGGCTTCTGGGTCGGGCGGCAGTGGTGTCGGGGAGGGGGACCGGGCTGCCGCTCGGCCGGCCCTTAGCAATCCATAGATAGGCAACGCGCGCGGGCAGACAAGGCCCGCGTCGGTCGGCATCTCTGTTCGATTGGTGCCTGGCTCGCGTCAAATGACTAGAAGACCCATGGCCGGCTTTGGGCAAACCGCGAATTCGAGGTTTATTGAGATGTGATCCAGATCAAAGCGCTGGTTTGCCGCCACGAATAATTCAGCTGGCCGACCAGCACATGACCCAGCTTGGTGGGCGAAACGAACTCGGGAAGATCTACCGATGCGGCACATCATGGCAGCAACTGATGGGTCGGAAAGCGCCGGCCGCGCCGTCGATGTCGCGGCCAAATTCGCCAAGGCGTTCGCCAGCGAATTGTTGATCGTTACCGTTGGCGGTAATCTTTCGTACGAGGACATGAGGCAGCTTGAGCGCGCCGAAGGAAATGTCGGCGAGGCCTTGGATATGCTTTCGAACCAAATCCTCAGAGCGGCCAAGACGCAGGCCGAACGTATCGGCGTAGATAATATTCGGCTTGAAACGGCATGGGGCGATCCCGCACAATCAATCATCGACGCCGCTGCGCGGGGCGCTACTGACGCGCTGGTGGTCGGACGGCGGGGCCGCGGCCAATTGGCGGGTTTATTGCTTGGCAGCGTATCACAGAAGCTTGCGAGCCTCGCTCCATGCATCACCGTTATTGTTCCATAGCAGCATGAGGCTAGTCGCGGGTCTTGTTCCGGCACGGTGACGATCGAGGGAGACCCGAGACCGGAGCTTGGCGTCGTCGCGATCGCGCCAGTGCACCGGCCCCTCTTCGCGATTGAGATGAGCTGTAAAATCCACGGCCAACGCCCCCGCTGACAAGCCGGAGAACGATGATCCTTCGATCCTTGAGCCGGTCGGGTAGTCTGTGGCCGGACCGCTATTGGGCGACATAGCCGCCATCAATGGGAATGGTCGCCCCGGTCACAAAGGGATGCGCGAGATGAGCAGAGCCAGACAATCAGTTCGGCCACCTCGTTCGGCATTCCAATCCGCCCGATGGGATGCAGCGGATCCATCATTGCACGAGTCCCAACCTTTCCACCGCTAGCCTGACTTACCGGGGAGTCCAGCATTCGCGTCTCTACTCCGCCGGGACAGATCGAATTCACCCGAATGCCATGCCGCGAGTATTCGAGCGCTGCGTTCTTGGTCAGGCCATTGATTGCATGCTTCGATGCGACGTAGGGGCCGAGCCCGGGAAATCCGATTAGCCCGGCAACTGACGCGAGATTTACAATTGCACCGCCACCGTTCTTGAGCATTCGCGCGATTTCGTGCTTCAGGCAGAGAAACACGCCCTTGGCATTTACCGACATGACGCGATCGAAATCGTCCTCGCATTGCTCAGCGAGCGAGATGATCTTGCCCTCAATGCCCGCATTGTTGCAGGCGCAATCGAGCCGGCCATAGGTGCGTACAACGCTGGCGACCAGCGCCTCGACGTCCGCGGCCTTCGCCACGTCCGCTCTAACGAAAATAGCATCTCCGCCCCTTTGTTTTACGAGAGCAACAGTTTCGTTTCCGCTCTCAACATTAACGTCTGACACAACGACCTTGGCGCCCTCCTCAGCAAATTTTAGGGCAGCAGAGCGGCCAATTCCCGCCCCCGAGCCAGTCACGAGAGCTACTTTTCCGAACACAAGGCCCATGCGCTTCTCCCTACTTGGCGATGAACGCCTTCCTCTCAAGGTGTGGGAGGACCAACTGTGCAACAGGGAATATCTGATTTAGATCAAAGCGCCGGTCTTGCGCCCTCAAATAATTTGAGTATGGACTGGCAGCCTATTTCGACCGCGCCATTCGATCGCGACCTCGAAGTCGCCGTCATTAACTATCACGGCACGCACGCCCTTGCGTTTCCGGTCCGTCGCATCCTTGGCAGCTGGATCAACGCGGAAACAAAAAAGCGGATCGAGGTGCACCCGACGCACTGGCGTGGGTGGCGACGAAAGCCCTAGTGGGGTTTCCACCTCTTTCTGGTGGGTTGCTCGCCAAGCGTGGCAAGCTTCGCTTCCTCTCCGGCCAACAAACGAAGAAGCTCACGCCGTTTTGTATCGTCTTGTTCTGTGGCCAGCAGCTTCCGATAGTGCGCGATGTTGAGGCGGGCAACGAACTTGTCCATGACGCATCCGCCTTGGTTGCGGCATAGTCTGCCACTCGATAGCGGCGCATTCAAGGTACGGTTTGTGACGAAGCCACTTCGGTCGCGCACCGATCGGCCTGGGCGGATCCAAGTGCCCCAGAACCCGGACCGCGTTTCGACGCAATCCGGGCTTGGCGTGGTAAATTTCGCGCTAAGCGGATTTAACTGCGATTTTCTTTTCTGCCTTCTGCGCTTCCGCAGTCTTTGGCAGAGTCACTGTGAGGACGCCCTTCTTGAAGCTCGCCTCAATCTTATCGAGGTCCACGCCTTTGGGCACCTCGAATGAGCGCTGGAAGGAGCCGTAGGTACGCTCACTCAGGTAGTAATCCTTCTTCTTTTCCTCTTTGTCCTCCTGCTTTTCGCCTTTGATGGTGAGGACACCGTCGCTAACGCTCACCTCGATGTTTTTCTCCTCCATCCCCGGCAGCTCAGCCGCAATTTCAAATGCTTTATCGGTTTCGGTGACGTCAACGGCCGGCATCGTGCTCATTGCGCGCCAGGCGTGCCGGTCAGAGAATGAGCGGCCGAATGGCGAGCGCCAGGCGCCGCCAGCGAAATCCTCGAACAAGCGGTCGATTTCTCGACGAAGGTTCTCGAAGGGCCGTAACGGGTGGAGCCTTGGACTAGGCGTTTTCACGGGTAGTTTGCTGGCTTCTGCAATGACAGTTTTCCCACTGGCAAATCCATTCTTACCAGGGCGGGCACTCAGACGCCAGCCGTCCCGATGTTCCCTTCCGGAAGTATAACCAACATCACGAGGCCGCGCTGAATCCGGAGCCGCGATTGAGCTAGGTCAATAGGTCCCGGCACTTTGCCGCGTATGGCTTACCTAGCTGGAATCTAGGGGGATGTTCCGATGGCAAGCATGTCACCACTGACGATCTATTTGGCAAAACTGCTTGGGCTGTACTGCGTCATTCTCGCGTTGGCGATGATGGTGCGCGGCCAAGGCGGCGCGGCCGCCATGAAGGCTCTTGTCGCCAATCCCTCGCTCTTGCTGTTCGTCGAAGTGATTGGTCTCGCCCTCGGTCTCGCCATGGTGCTCGGCCACAATATCTGGTCGGGGGGCACATTGCCGGTAGTCGTGACTTTGATCGGCTGGCTTATCGTGATCCGAAGTACGGTTCTCCTCGGGTTGTCGCCGGAAGCGACCATGAAACTCGTCGACAGCCTGCAATACGAGAAGCGCTTTTATATCTACATGGGCGCGACGCTGGTCGTGGGTCTTTATCTGACCTATGCCGGTTTCAGTGCGTGATGCTGAACACATCGGCTCCAAAGGGCCGACCGTCGCTCCGCCCTCGCGCGCCGACGAGGTATTGCGGGCAGAAGAAGACGTGAACCGAACGTCGCGGACGTCCGTGACTGACCCGTGAGCGATGCGGTTCAGGTTGTGACCATTGTGCGAGGGCGCAGCGCCGACACGGCGAGGTGCCCCATTTGATGCGAATCAACAGGGCGCCAGGGCATTCCTGCGGGATATACATGTCCTTTGTAGCGATCTCGTGCCGACAGGACAGATAGGAGCCGTACGCGATGTCGATGGGGAGTGCGTCATTCGATGCGGCGGTACTCAAGCAGCAGTTTCCGGGACTTGCCGATCCGCAGTTGCACTATCTCGATAACGCGGCCACAGCGCAGATGCCAGTGGCCGTGTTGGATGCCTTGCGCCGCTTCGAGATCGAAGCGCGCGCCAACGTGCACGAGGGAATGCACCGGCGCGCGCGAGCAGCCACCAATGCTTATCATGAAGCGCGGGCGCGCGTTGCGCGCTTTCTCAACGCGTGGTCGGACCAGGAGGTGGTGTTCACATACGGCGCCACCTCATCGATCAACCTGCTGGCGCACTGCTTTGGGACGTTCTTGCGCCGCGGCGACGAAGTCCTGCTTTCGATTCTGGAGCATCACAGCAACTTGGTGCCTTGGCAAATACTCGCCGACCGAACCGGGACCATTCTGCGTTTCCTATCAATGACGCCGGATGGTCGCCTCGATCTCGATCGGTTGGATACAGAGCTCACGCAGCGATGCCGGCTGGTTGCAGTCACCCACTGCTCGAACGTGACTGGCGCGATGACCGACGTCGGACGGATCACAGCCGCTGCACATGCCGTTGGCGCTAAGGTGATGCTCGACGGCGCACAACGCGCACCACACGGTCCCATCGACGTGCGCCTTCTCGACGTCGACTTCTATGCTTTTTCTGGCCACAAGACATACGGACCGACAGGGATCGGCGTGCTCTGGGGTCGACGCGACCTGCTCGATGCTATGCCACCATTCATGACCGGCGGGCAGATGATTACTGAGGTCACGTCGGCGAGCGCTACTTTCCGGTCGCCGCCGCGACGATTCGAAGCCGGGACGCCACCGATCGCGGCAGCGGTCGGACTCGGCGCCGCGCTCGAATGGATGCAGTCGCTCGACTGGCGCGCCGTTCAGGATTACGAGCGTCACCTGACGCGCCGCCTGCTCAAGGGTCTTACGTCGATATCGGGTGTACGGGTGCTGGGACCGCTGGATACGGCGAATCGGCGCGGCGTGGTCACCTTCTCGATCAATGGATTGTCTGCCGAGGACGTCTGCCATCATCTCGATGGCCGCGGGGTCGCGCTGCGCGGCGGCCATCACTGCGCGCAGCCCCTTGTGCGCGCGTTCGGTGTCGAGGGTGCGGCGCGGGCAAGCCTCGCCCCCTACACCGTGGACGCCGATATCACCGTGCTACTCGAAGGCCTAGACGACGTAGCGTCGACGAAAGCGTCGCGAGCACGCCGAAACAAGATACCGACTGGGGCTGACGGCGCTTTCTTCAGCTGATCGCGACCGCCAGCGGCCCGTTCTCAAAGGGCTGGCATGGCTCCCCCTTGGACCACACAGCTAACGGGCTAGGGGTGGCGGCATTGAAATCCCGCAAACGAGGGGAACAAAGCCTCGGGGACGTCATGCCTGATCGGTTGCGACGATCGTTCCGGCGTTTCCGACCAGGATGCGTTCGGCCTCATTGATGGCGCCAATAGCGGCGACACGCCCCGTTCTCTCGGCGAACCGACAGGCCGCTTCGACCTTGGGACCCATCGAGCCCGGCTCGAATGTCAATGCCCGAAGCGCGGCTGGCGGCGTATGCCGGATCGGTTCGCCTTCCGGCATTGGCCAGCGTGTCCAGACTGCCGGCACGTCCGTGAGCAGTAGCAGGGCATCGGCGCCTATCGCCTGCGCGAGCAGCGCTGCCGAAAGGTCCTTGTCGATCACCGCCTCGACGCCGTGCAATATGCCATCATTGCCTGCGGCGACCGGAATGCCGCCCCCGCCCGCGCAGATCACGATGACGCCAGCTTGGACCAGCAGCTTGATTGCATTGATCTCGCGAATACGACGCGGCTCTGGCGATGGAACGGCGCGACGAAATCCGCCACCGTCGTGAACCAATGTCCACGTCGTGCGTGCGGCCAGCCTTCCGGCTGCTTCTGCGCTGTATACGGGGCCGATCGGCTTGGTCGGTTTGGCCAAGGCCGGATCCGCCGGATCGACCTCGACCTGCGTCAGCAGGGTCGCGATCTCCCGGTTGGGCAGCTCGCTCGCCAGCGCCTGTTCAATCAGATAGCCGATCATGCCCTCGCTCTCGGCGCCAATCACGTCGAGCGGGTACGGCGTGACATCCTTGTAGGCCGCGGCCTGCAGGGCCAGGAGGCCGATCTGAGGCCCGTTGCCGTGCGTGATAACGACCTGATGGCGGCGAGCGACTGGCGCAAGGGCCTGGGCCACCGCCGTGAGCAGATTGCGCCGCTGAATGTCAGCTTCGAGCGGCTGACCGCGCCGCAGCAGCGCATTGCCGCCGAGGGCCAGAACGACGAGCATCAGCCCTTCCTCGTGCCGCTTGGGAGGCCATCGATGAACGCATCAACGATGGTGGAGAGCCGAGGCTCGTCCGTCTCGGCGAACTCATAGCGGGCACGTACGATGGTCTTGTCGACGTGAACCAGTCGGCCGAGGTCGAGAGAGGTCGCCGAGACGACCGCATCGACCGCGGCATCGTTGATTGTCCTTTCTAGCGCGGCGAGTTGAGCCGGACCATAGCCGACCGCCGGTAAAACCTTGCCGATATGGGGGTAGGCTTCGAAGATCTTGCGCAACTCGGGCGCCGCAGAGTTCCGGGGGTCGACCACCGTGGCGCCTGCGGCCTTTGCTGCCAAGAAGCCCGCCCCGTGGGGCATGCCGCCATGGGTGATAGTGGGGCCGTCCTCGATCACGAGCACGCGACGGCCTGTCACGGCTGTGGCATCCTCGAGCGTGATCGGTGACGCCGCCCGGACAATGGTTGCCGCCGGATTGACGGCGCGCAACTCGCGTTCAGCAATTCGCACATCCTCGGCAGGTGCAGCGTCGACCTTGTTGATAATGAGAACGTCGGCCATGCGCGCGACCGTTTCGCCTGGATAATGCGTGGCGACTTGGCGGGGGCGCAGGGCATCGGCGAGCGCGATGTGGAGATCGGGCCGCACAAAGGGAAAGTCGTTGTTGCCGCCGTCCCACACAATGATGTCGGCCTCGCGCTCGGCCGCGCTCACGATCTCGGCGTAGTTAACGCCCGCGAATACGATATTCCCGAGGGCGATATGCGGCTCGTATTCTTCGCGCTCCTCGGCGGAGCATTGCGCGGCATCGAGATCAGCGATGGAGGCGAACCGCTGCATCCGCTCGCGCGCAAGATCGCCATAGGGCATGGGGTGTCGCAACACGGCGACTCGCAGATGCCGCTCTCGCAGCCGACGCGACAACCAGCGCGCGACTGCCGACTTGCCGCATCCGGTGCGAACGGCGGTGATGGCCACGACCGGCAGCGACGACTTGAGCATTGTTGCGTTGGGGCCGAGGAGGATGAAGTCGGCTCCCGCCGCTAGCGACCGCGAGGCCGTGTGCATCACGTGCTCATGCGTCACGTCGCTATAGGCGAAGACGACTTCGTGTATCGAATGCGTCCGACAAAGCTGTTCGAGCTCTGCCTCTTCCACGATTGGAATCCCATCAGGATAGAGCGAGCCGGCGAGTAGCGTCGGATAGCGCCGACCGGCAATGCCGGGGATCTGTGCTGCGGTGAAGGCGACGACTTCGAAGGCCGGATCGTCGCGATAGACCATATTGTAGTTATGGAAATCACGGCCAGCCGCACCGAGGATGATAACGCGCCGCCGGCGGTTGCTCCTGTCTGACCACCCATCCTTCTTCGATGCGGCGGATCGGGAATGCGCCACCATTGCGAACCTTTGCGTCTGCCCGCAGCCACAACGTCACATTCGGCTGAACCCGCGTTGAGCTAGGTCAACTCCTGACAGGTCGCGGCGACCCATCCCGCTCGGATTGGTGTTAGGCGAGGGCGGCTAAGCTGAAGAGATATAGCTCACGCGTGTCGAGCTGAATTGAGCTGCTTCAGAGAGTGCGCTTTTTGATCTAGCAGTCGCACGAATCCTATGGGTAATTTTGTGGGTATCAATAAGCGGTTAACTTAAGTCATTGGATAATATAGGATTTAAACGATCATAGGCGGACACTCCCTCCGCCAGGCAGAGTGCCGGCAAAACGTTACAAACTTCGGCTGCTACTTGCGCCCGCGCACAGGCACGAAAGGTATCGAGAAACCCTGGGTGTGGGCGGCGCGGGTAACGACTATCAATTTTAGCCAAGCTCCTCCAGCTGCCAGCGCAAGACCCGCGACAGCAACGAGTGCAGCCGTATCGGGAACAAATAGCGTGGCTAATAAGAGAACAGCGGGCAGCGTATGGCCCAACATGTGGAGCGGAATCGAAGCACGTGCTAGCGCGACGATGGTCGGAGCGGGAGCGCTCGCGTTCAATCGGCGCCGGTAGTATTCCCAGGTTCCCGCGCGGGCCAACAGAGCTGCAAGCGCCGCCGGTATTGTCCAGGCCGGCGGCGGCGCGGCGAAGAGGGCGAGGAACAGGAAGAGCCCGACCCCCTCAGCAAGTCCGGTGATCATGATAACCGGCTGTAGAGCTGGCTCGCGCCATGCCGGAATTCCCATCGACGCCCTCAGCATTCGTGCTTGGCAGAACAGGAAGGCAAGAGCCAGCACGGCAGTCGCGAGCGCCAATGGCAAAGCCAATTGGCGCATTGGCGCCGGCAATGCCACAACGCGTTGGTCGACAACCACGGTAGCTCCGGCAAACGCGAGCAAGGGCAGCGCCAGAAGGGCTTCGCGGCTCATCCACGAGGTTTGCGGATGGAAGAAGACATTCAAGGCGCGCAGCGGCCGGCCGATTTCCAGCCAGACCAGCGATAGTCCGAAACCAATCAAGGCGATCGCCAAGATCCCCGCAGGGA
>Ga0187784_10001982_pt1 | contig 16369 bp, 14 predicted proteins | sample 1015_SJ02_MP15_2_FD_132964 | JGI IMG/M metagenome (GOLD analysis project Ga0187784, IMG submission 132964) | Tropical peat soil microbial communities from peatlands in Department of Meta, Colombia - 1015_SJ02_MP15_20_MG | ecosystem: Environmental > Terrestrial > Soil > Wetlands > Peat | place...
AGGCACCGGGCGCGGGTCATGATGGCGGCCGCCAGCTCGTCAGCCCCGGTGGTCCGGTCGAGCCACTCGGACAGCTTGGACTTCTGCACGGCCCAGGCCATGAACGAGTCGGGTGCGTCGGTCTCGATCTGCATCCCGTAGAGGCCCGGTGTGGCCGACCGGATGGAGGTGTAGGGCTCGACGCGGTGCAAGAAGACGCCTTGCACGACCAGGTGCTCGTCCGTGAGGGCGACGTAGGGGGACAGGAACCAGCGCCATACGCCCCAGAGGACCAGGAGCGTCGCCGCCCAGAAGCACAGCACCCCGACCACGGAGGCGTCGATGGCGGTGAGCACGGCGGCCAGCGTCACGAAGAGACCGAACACCGACACAGCCATGGCCCGGACGGCGGCGGGCACCCGCCAGACCTGGTCCAGGTCGGCGCGCATGCGGTCCTGCCCCTCGGGAGTGGCCCCGACACGGCTCACAGCGACACGCTACCGGGGTTTGCCGGCTGGCGCTTGGGCCGGCCTCGCGGTCAGCCGGCGCCGACCACGGCGGCCGCCCAGGAGTAGTCGGGCTTGCCCGACGGCGCCCGCTCCACCTCGTCGACCACGAAGAGCCGGCGGGGCACCTTGTAGCCGGCGACGTGCTCGCGGCAGTGCTCCTGGAGCGACTCGAGCGAGGGCGGCTCGTGGCCGGTCCGCGGCTGCACGATGGCGGCGACGGTCTGGCCCCAGCGCTCGTCGGGCGCCCCGCACACGATGGCGTCCATGACGTCAGGGTGCGAGCGCACGGCCGACTCCACCTCTTCGGGGAAGATCTTCTCGCCGCCCGAGTTGATGACGATCGAGCCCCGTCCGAGGAGCGTGATCGAGCCGTCCTCCTCCACGGTGGCGAAGTCGCCGGGCATGACGTAGCGGGTGCCGCGCGCCTCGATGAAGACTTTGGCCGTCTTCTCCGGGTCGTTGTAGTAGCCGATGGGGATGTCGCCCGAGCGGGCGATCTTGCCGATCACGCCCGAACCCGGCTGCACCGGCTCGAGGTTCTCGTCGAGGACCACGGTGTCGCCGACGAGGCGCACGGTGGGCCCGCTCTTCATGGCGGTGTTGCCGGCCGTCACGACGGTCATGCCGTTGTTGCCGCTCTCGGACGACCCGATGGCGTCGGTGATGATGAGGTTGGGGAGGTGCTCGAAGAACTGGTTCTTGACCGGGGCCGAGAAGATGGCCGCGGAGGAGACCACGGCGATGAGCGACGACAGGTCGTACTCGTCGTGGCGTGCGGCCAGGGTCTCCACCATCGGCTTGCCCATGGCGTCGCCGGTGATCATGACGGTGTTGACCCGCTCCTGGCCCACCAGGCGCCAGACCTCGTCCGGGTCGAACCTCGCCATCAAGACGATCTTGGAGCCGACGAAGCTCTGGCCCATGACACACCACTGGGTGGCGCCGTGCATCAGCGGGGCCACCGGCAGGTGGACCATGGCGCCGCCGGCGCCCTTGGCCACCATGGCGGCGGGGTCCGTCACGCGCTCGTTGGTCGTCGGGTCGACACCCCCACCCAGCGCGTAGAAGACGTCCTTGTGGCGCCAGACCACGCCCTTGGGCAGCCCCGTGGTGCCGCCGGTGTAGAGGATGTAGAGGTCGTCGCCGGACCGCGGACCGAAGTCGCGCTGAGGCGACTGGCCGGCGAGCGACGCCTCGTAGTCCACCGCACCGGGGACGGGCTCGGCGTCGGAGCCGTCCTCGATCGTCACCAAGTGCTCGAGCGACGGCAGCTGGGCGACCAGCGCGGCGACGAGCGGCGAGAACTGCCGTTGGAACACGAGCGCTTTGAGGTCCGCGTTGCCCATCAGGTAGCGAAGCTCTTCCTCCACGTAGCGGTAGTTGATGTTGATCCACACCGCGCGCAGCTTGAACACGGCCCACGCCGTCTCGACCCACTCGACCGAGTTGTACGCGTAGATGCCCACGTGGTCGCCGGGCCCGATACCCAGCGACGCCAGGTAGTGGGCCAGTCGGTTGGCCCGGGCCTCCATCTCGGCATAGGTCCGGCGTGCGCCCTCGGCGACGACGTACTCCCGCTCCCCGAACGCGTCGACGGCGGCCTCGAACAGGTCGGCCAGGTTGAAGTCCATCGCGCTCAGGTTAGAACACGTTCCTGTTCGCTCGAGAATCGCCCGGGTCGGCCGGCGTGGCGCCGGTACGCTGCGCGTGTGCCCTACGCCACCGCCGTCAGCCGTGAGATCGCCGCTCCCGCCGAGAGGGTGTGGGCGCTCGTCGCCGACCTGCCCCGCATGGGGGAGTGGTCGCCGGAGAACACCGGTGGCACCTGGGTCAAGGGAGCCACCGGCCCGGAGGTGGGCGCGCAGTTCTGCGGCACCAACAAGAACGGCATCCGGCGCTGGACGACCGTCGTGACGGTGGTGGCCTGTGAGCCCGGGCGCGTCTTCGAGTTCGCCGTGACCACCGGCCCGATGGCCGTGGCCAATTGGCGCTACGAGTTCGAGGACGTCGACGGTGGGTGTCGGGTCACCGAGTCGTGGGAGGACCACCGCAAGCGCTGGTTCGCCCTGGTGGCCCGAGTGGTGGGTGACCACGGGCCGACCCACGCGCAACAGCAGATGGAGGCCACCCTGGCCAACCTGGCCGCCGCGGCCACCGCCAGCACCGGGTAGCGCCGTCCGGCTGCGGCGCCGGCTCAGGTCCCGATACGCCGCTCCACGTGGTCCGCGGCGGCGCTGTCCCCGGGACGGCCCCGCGCCCGTAGGCGCTCCGCCACGGCCCGACGGTGGGCCTCGTCGACGTTGCCGCCGTACTTGAACTTGGCCGTCACGTGCTCGACCGCGATCTCGATCCCCAGGATCCCGAGCAGCAGGGCCGCGTGCGCCTCGGCCGGGTCGGCCACGGCCACCCCGGGCTGGAGGGCCGCCAGCTGGCGCCGCAGGATGGCCGCCACGGCGCCGGGCGCCGAGCGCTCGTCGTGGACGGTGGCCCGGCCGGCGAGCTGCACGGCGCCGTAGTAGGTGGTCGGGATCCCGAGCGCCGGGTCCTCGGCGCCGGTCGCCTTCCACACCGACGGGATGAAGGCCCAGTCGCCGGCCACGCTCAAGATGACCCGTGGGTTCTCGCCGAGGGCGGCGAAGACGGGGTTGGCCCGCACCAGGTGCAGCCACACCGTCTCCCCCTCGAGGACGAACTGCGTCGGTACCACGACGGGCAGGACGCGGTCCGGGCCGCCCACGGCGACCAGGTGCCCGAAGGGGTGGGCCTCGACGAAGGGGCGCCACTCCTCCTCGCCCAGTGAGGCGTCGACGGGCGCGACGAACACGCCTCAGTCCGTCGTGATCCCGAGCGCCTCGATCGACTCGGCCCGGTGCCGCCTGTAGTCGACCTTGCCGTTGGGCGCCCGCCCGATGGTGTCGACGGCCCGCACGTGCCGGGGCGCCTTGTAGTGAGCCAGGTGCTCCTTCACGTGCCCGACGAGCTCTGCCTCGGCCGGCGCCGCCGCTCCGTCGGCCGGCTCGATCACGGCCACGATCTGCTCCCCGTAGACCGGGTGCGGCACGCCGACGACCACGGCGTCGTGCACGGCCTCGTGGGTCTTGAGCGCCTCTTCGACCTCCTCGGGGAAGATCTTCTCCCCGCCCGAGTTGATGCAGACCGAGCCGCGACCCAGCAGGCGGATGGTGCCGTCGGCGTCGACCTTGGCGTAGTCGCCCGGCACCGAGTAGCGCACTGCGTCGATGACCCTGAAGGTCCGGGCCGACTTCTCCTCGTCCTTGTAGTAGCCCAGCGGGTTGCGCCCGCCCAGGGCGAGCACGCCGATCTCGTCGGACCCGGGCGGCACCTCGCGGCCGTCGTCGGACAGCACCTTCACGTCGGGCCCGAGGGTGAACGTGGCTGTCTTGGCCGCCGAACCGCCGCCCGAGACCGACATGCCCATACCCAGGGCCTCCGACGAGCTGAAGGCGTCGACGAGCAGCATGCCGGGGTGGTGAGCCAGCAGCCGCTCCTTGACCGGCTCGCTCCACATGGCACCCGACGAGATGACCATGACCAGGGAGCTGAGGTCCCACCGGCCCGGGCGCTCGTCGAGCACGGCCAGCAGGGGGCGGGAGAAGGGGTCGCCCACGATGACCAGGCCGTTGACCTTCTCGCGCTCGACGGTGTCGAGCAGCTCGACGGGGTCGTAGTGGCGGGATTCGAGGAGGACGACCCGCCCGCCCTCGGCCAGGGTGGTGTTGGAGGTGAACGAGCCGGTGCCGTGCATGAGCGGGCAGGCCGGGAGCAGGGTGGCGCCGCCCGGGCTCGCTTCGAGCGCCGCGCGCACCGCGGCCAGCCCGCCGTGCTCGTCGTAACGGCGGACGCCGCTCGGGATGAGCCTGGCGAACAGGTCGTCCTGGCGCCACATGACGCCCTTGGGCATCCCCGTGGTCCCGCCGGTGTAGAGCATGTAGAGGTCGTCTCCGCTCCGGCCCCATGGGCCGCGCGTGCGCTCGGCCGGGGCCGCAGCCACCTCGGCGTACGGCGTTGCCCACTCGGGGCAGGGGCCGGTGCCGTCGTCGACCCAGAGCCAGCCCAACACCCTGGGGACGCGCTCGAGGATCCTCTCGACCCGCTCGGCGAAGAACCCGTGGAAGACCACCGCCACCGCGTCCGCGTTGTCCCACAGGTAGCCGAGCTCGTCGTCGCCGTAGCGGTAGTTCGTATTGACCGGCACCAGCCCCGCCTTCATGGCGGCGAAGGTCGTCTGGAGGTACTCGGGCGAGTTGTAGAGGTAGGCAGCCACCTTGGCCTGCTGCTCGACACCCAGGTCGAGCAGGAAGCGCGCGATACCGTCCGCCCCTCGGTCGAACTCCTCCCAGGTGACGTTGCGGGCACCCTGGGTCACGGCGACCAGGTCGGGCTGCGCGTCCGCCACCGTCTCCCACACGTCTGCGTAGTTCCAGTCCGTCATCGCTCGCTCCTGCTCCGTCCCCCGTTCCCCCGGCCGGCCCGCCCCGGCAGGCGGCAGCGGAGCGCCGAGCCTACGCTCCCTGAGTGGACCTCGGCCTCCCAGGCGACGACGACCCCCGCCGGCGAGAGGTGCGGGAGTGGTTGGCGTCGCACCCCAAGCCGACGGCGCGCCAGCTGGCCGAGGCCGGCTACGTCGCTCCCCACTGGGCACCCCCCTACGGGCGGGGCGCCGACCCGGTGACCCAGCTCGTGGTCGACGAAGAACTGCGGCGGGCCGGTGTGGCCCGCCCCGTGAACCCCATCGGCATCGGCTGGGCCGGGCCCACGCTGCTCCACGCCGGCACCGACGAGCAGAAGCAGCGCTGGCTCTGGCCGCTCCTCAGCGGCGAGGAGTTCTGGTGCCAGCTGTTCTCCGAGCCCGGTGCCGGCTCGGACCTGGCCTCGCTGACCACGCGGGCCGTGCGTGAGGGCGACCACTGGGTGGTCAACGGGCAGAAGGTCTGGACGAGCTACGCCCACGTGGCGCGCTGGGGGATCCTGCTCGCCCGCACGGACGCGGCGGCGGCCAAGCACCGGGGCATCAGCTACTTCGTGTGCCCCATGGACGCCCCGGGGGTCGAGGTCCGCCCCTTGGTCGACATGACGGGCGAGCACGCCTTCAACGAGGTCTTCCTCACCGACGTGCGCGTGCCGGCCGACCACCTGGTCGGCCCCGAGCACGGCGGGTGGGAGCTGGCCAAGGTGACGCTCGGCAACGAACGGGTGTCGCTCAGCGGCGAGGGGGCACTGTGGGGGATGGGGCCGACGGCCGACGACCTGGTGGCGCTGGTGCGCGCCGGTGGTGGCGCGCCGGACCCGGTGCGGCGGGACGCGCTCGTCGGGGTGTGGATGGAGTCGCAGATCCTGCGCGTCCTGCGCCTGCGGACGGTCTCGGCCGTGCTGGCCGGCCGGGTGCCCGGGCCCGAGGCCTCGGTGCGCAAGGCCCTGGCGGACGCTCACGGCCAGCACGTCATGGGGCTCGCGCGCGACCTGGCCGGGCCCCATGCGATGCTCGCCGGCTCGGGCCCCCTCGGTGGCGCCGGCGACGGGGTCTGGTCCCGCGGCTTCCTCTTCTCTCCGGCGCTCACCATCGGCGGGGGCACCGCCGAGGTGCAGCGCAGCATCGTGGCCGAGAAGGTGCTGGGCTTGCCGCGCGACGTCTGACCGGCCCGTTGTCTGCGCGCCTGTCTGCTCGCTGGCGGCTGCCTTCCCCCGACCGAGATCAGCGCTCGGGTCCGTGCGTCCCTGGCGCGCCGAGGGTGCTCCGGTCAGACCTCGAGTGGCCCGGCGTTGGCGAAGCCCTGGCGCACGCCCTGTCCGGCCCTGGCGGAGAGCTGCTCGGGCTCGTAGAGCATGAGGTAGGCGTTGCGGGCATGGTCCCGTGAGCGGTTCTTGAACACCATGGCCAAGGTGGCCGGGTCGTCGGCCTCGTCCTCGTGGACGAACACCTCGAGGATCGGGGTGTTCGTCATGAGCTGGGCCATCATGATCCCCGTCGAGGCCTCGTGCGCGCAGACCTTGTCGACCTTCTCCCTGCCCGGCATGCCGAGGGCGACCACGATTCGGCAGCCCTCCTCCTCGATCAGCTTCTTGCACTGTACGGCCAGGTCCTTGAACCCCGGGACGGTACGGCGGACCGTGGTGAAGCGCGTGCCGTGGCCTGGGCACCGGGACAGCTCGTCGAGAGCCTCGCCGCCCATGTCGTAGCGGGCGAACATGGTGTCGACGACGCCGATCAGGTCCATGGCCCATTGTCGCGCACCGACTCAGAGCATCGGTCCGGAGCATCGGTCCGGAGCATCGGTCCGGTCCGGCATTGGCCCCCCGCCCGGGGGGCGACCACAATTGGGCCGTGGACGATGCCCCTGCCGACCCCCCTGCCGACCCTCCCGCCGACGCCCCGGTGCAGAGAACGTGGGTCGAGCGGGACGCCGCGGTGGTCTGGCACGGCTTCACCCAGATGGCCTCCTACGCCGACAACGCGCCCTTGGTGGTCGACCGGGCCGAGGGGCGCGAGCTGATCGACGCCGACGGCCGGCGCTACCTCGATGCGATCTCGTCCTTGTGGGTCAACACGCTCGGGCACCGGGTGCCCGAGCTCGATGCAGCGCTGGCCGCGCAGGCCCAGAAGGTGGCCCACTCGACCATGCTCGGCAACGGCAACACGGTCGTGGTGGAGCTGGCCGAGGCCCTGGCCCCCGTGGTCCCCCTGGAGGAGCCGCACTTCCTCTTCGCCGCCGACGGCGCGGTGGCCGTCGAGCAGGCGCTCAAGATCGCCTTCCAGTACTGGGTCAACAGGGGCGAGACGCCCCGCCGGTCCTTCCTGGCGCTGGGTGACGCCTACCACGGGGACACCGTGGGCGCGCTCTCGCTCGGCGACGGCGGCGTGTTCAGCGCGGCGTTCGCGCCACTGTGCTTCCCGGTGCTCCGTACCCCGGGCTACGCGGAGGCGGGCTGGGCGGACAAGGCCTGTGCGGCCATCGACGCCCACGCCGGGGAATTGGCGGCTGTCGTGCTCGAGCCGTTGGTGCAGGGGGCGTCGGGCATGCTCTGCGCCGACGCGCCCGACGTGCGCCGGGTGGGCGAGGCCTGCCGTCGCGCCGGCACCCTGCTTGTCTGCGACGAGGTGGCCACGGGCTTCGGGCGGACCGGCACCCTGTTCGCGTCGGAGCAGTGCGGCCTGCGTCCTGACCTGTTGTGCCTGGGCAAGGGGATCACCGGGGGTTACCTGGCCATGTCGGCCACGGTGGCTTCAGGCGAGGTGTTCGCCGGCTTCCTCGGCCCCGACCTCGGGCCTGAGACCTTCTACCACGGGCATTCCTACGGCGGGAACGCGCTGGCGGCGGCCGTGGCGCTCGAGCACCTGCGCCTGGTGGAGGAGTGGGGCGTCCTGGCGAACGTGCGGGCTCGTGCGGCGCAGCTGGCGGGGCTCCTCGAGGAGCGGTTCGCCGGCCGGGCCGGGGTGCGCGAGATCCGCCAGCGCGGGCTCATGGTCGGCCTCGAGCTCGATCCCCCGGGGCCAGGGCTGCGCTGGGGGCGCCGGGTGTGTGCCGGTGCGGTGGCGCGCGGCGTGCTGCTGCGACCCCTGGGCGACGTGGTCGTGCTCATGCCTCCCCTCACCATCACCGAGGACGAGGTGCGCCGCATGGTCGACGCCCTAGATGCCGCGCTGAGTGACGTCGCGGCCCCCCACGACGTGCCCGGGATGACCGAACCGCGGTGAGCGCGAGCACGTGGCAGGACCGGGTCCACGGTGCGCTGGCGCGGGTGGTCGAGGAAGGGCGCTGGCGGGCGCCGCGTGAGTTCGACGCTCGGGGGGCGGCCGGCGCCCTCGAGGGTGTGCCCGACGGCGTGGTCTCCTTCGCCTCCAACGACTACCTGGGGCTGAGCGCGCACCCAGCCGTCGTGCGGGCGGCCCACGAGGCGCTCGAGCGCTGGGGTGCTGGTGCGGGCGCGTCGCGTCTCGTCACCGGCTCGCGACCCGTTCACCGCGAGCTCGAGGAGGCGCTGGCCGACTGGAAGGGCACCGAGGCCGCCGTGGTCTTCCCCACCGGCTTCGCGGCCAACATCGGTGTGCTGACCACGCTCGGAAGCCCCGGTGTCAGGCTGCTCTCGGACGAGCTGAACCACGCCAGCATCGTCGACGGCTGCCGGCTGTCGCGGGCATCGCTCGTCGTCTACCGTCACGGGGACCTCGGCCACCTCGAGGAGCTGCTCGTCGAGGGAGCCGGAGCGGGGACGCCGAGCCTGGTCGTGACCGACACCGTGTTCTCCATGGACGGGGACGTGGCGTGTCTCGAGCAGCTGCTGGCGTTGTGCGCGCGCCACGGCGCGCTCGTGGTCCTCGACGAAGCCCACGCCGTCCTTGGCCCGCACCTGCCCGCGGGGTTCGAGAGGAGTGGCGCCCCGGTGGTCCGCGTCGGCACCCTCTCCAAGACCCTGGGCTCGCTCGGCGGGTTCGTGGCGGCGTCGCGCGACGTGGTCGACCTGTTGGTGAACCGGGCGCGTCCGTACATCTTCTCCACGGCGCCCACCCCGGCGGACGCCGGCGCCGCGCTGGCCGCGCTCCGCGTGCTGCGCGCCGCCGAGGGCGCAGCGCTCACGGCGCGACTGGGCTCCCTCGTCGCACGGCTCGTCGACGCCGGGCTGGCTCCACCCGGTCACCCGAGCCCGATCGTGCCTGTCGTCCTCGGGAGCGAGGAGCGGGCCCTCGAATCGTCCGCCGCGCTGCTCGAGCGCGGCTTGTGGGTCCCCGCGATCCGTCCCCCGACAGTGCCGGCGGGGACGAGCCGGTTGCGGGTGACCCTCTCGGCGACCCACAGCGACGACGACGTCCAGCGCTTGGTCGACGCCCTCGTCGAGCTCCCGGTGGCGCCGGCCGCACCTGCGGCGACGTCGGCGCTGTCCTGAGCGCGTGCGACCCCGCCGCCTCGTCGTGGTCGTCGGGACGGGCACCGACGTCGGAAAGACGTGGGTCGCTGCCTGGCTCCTGCGCGCGCTGCGGGACCGGGGCCGGCGCGTGGCCGCGCGCAAGCCGGCACAGTCGTTCGATCCTGGTGACGACCCGGCGGCGCGGGACGCGACCGTGCTCGGTACGGCCAGCGGTGAAGAGCCCGAGGCCGTCTGCCCGCCGCATCGCTGGTACGAGGCGCCCATGGCGCCCCCCATGGCGGCCGAGGCGCTCGGCCGGCCGACCTTCGCAATCGGCGACCTGGTGGCCGAGGTGCGCTGGCCCGACGACCAGGTCGATGTGGGGCTCGTCGAGACCGCGGGCGGGGTGCGCTCGCCCCTGGCCGCCGACGGCGACGGCGTGTCTCTGTGCACGACGCTCGGACCTGACCTCGTCGTGCTGGTGGCCGACGCCGGGCTGGGCACCATCAACGCCGTCCGCCTGACCGCCGAGGCGCTGGCCACGCTGGCGGTGCCCCTGGTCGTGGTGCTCAACCGCTTCGACAGCGCGACGGACCTCCACGTGCGCAACCGGGCCTGGTTGGCTGGCCGGGGTGCGTACACCGTGGTCGTCCTTCCGGGTGACGAGGAGGAGCTGGCCGCTCTCGTTCTGGGCTGACCGGGTCGGGCCCTCGGGGAGGGCAGTCAGCCCGAGCGCAGCTCGAGGTCCGGGTGCGCCCGGCAGCGCGCCACCCACCCGGTGGGCACCACGGTCACGGTCATCCGGCGACCGCAGTCGGGACAGAACCGCGGGGGATCGAGCTCACGGCCGCAACCGGTGCACTGGGTCGTCGGACGGCCGCAGCCCGTGCAGTGCTGCACCGCCGCCCCGCTCAGAAGGCCGCGCTGAGGGCGCCGATGGGCATGCGCAGGTCCTCGAGCATCTGCAGGTCCTCGTCGGCTGAGCGGCCGAGCGTGGTGAGGTAGTTGCCGACGATGAGCGCGTTGATGCCGGCGGTCATGCCCATCGCCTGCAGCTCGCGCAACGTGACCTCGCGTCCCCCCGCGTAGCGCAGGATGACCGAGGGGAGGGCGAGGCGGAACAGGGCGATCCAGCGGATGGCCTCCCAGGCGCTGAGCAGCGGCCGGTCGCCCAGAGGCGTCCCCGGACGCGGGTTGAGGAAGTTGAGCGGCACCTCGTCCGGCTCGAGCTCCTGGAGCTCGAGCAGGAGCTCGACGCGCTGCGCGTCGCTCTCGCCGAGGTTGAGGAGTGCACCGCAGCACAGCTCCATCCCGTGGCGGCGCACGAGCCGACAGGTCTCGGCCCGCTCCTCCCACGTGTGGGTCGAGACGATCGTGGGGAAGTACGACCGCGCCGTCTCGACGTTGTGGTTGTAGCGATGGACACCGCCCTCGGCCAACCGCCGGGCCTGGTCGTCGGTCAGGATCCCCGCGCTCACGGCGGCGTTGCAGCCCGTCTCTTCGATCAGCGGGACGAGCTCGAGGATCCGCTGGAGGGTGCGCTCGTCGGGCCCACGCACGGCCAGCACGATGCAGAACTCCGTAGCCCCGAGGGCGGCGGTCTCGCGTGCTGCGGCGACGACCTCGTCGGCGTCGAGGAAGGGGGTGGCCTTGACCGGCGTGTCGAAGCGCGCCGACTGGGAGCAGAAGTGGCAGTCCTCGGGGCACCCGCCCGTCTTGGCCGAGAGGATGCCTTCGACCTCGACCTCGGGCCCGCACCAGGCCAGGCGGACCTGGTGTGCCAGCGCCGCAAGGGTCATCACGGCGCCGTCGGGCAGGGCGGCCAGCGCGGTGAGCTCCGCGGCCGTGAGCAGCCGGTGCTCGTCGAGGAGCGCCATCTCGGCGCCGGCGATCACCGCTCGCTCGGCCGCGCTCAGGGCGGTCTGCGGCCGGAGTGCGGTAGCTCCCGCCGCCCCGCCCCCTCGGGGCTTCCCCATGGGTGCGCCGGGGTCGGGGCGTCGGAAGGAGACGGGGCTCGAGGTGGTCACGGCGCCCACGGTAGTGGCAGGGTGTGGGGCTCCGGTAGCCGAGCGGCTTGCCCCCGGGGCGTGGGAGGAGGGACATGGCCTGGGATTTCTCTACCGAGCCGGAGTTCGAGGCGAAGTTGACCTGGATGCGTGCGTTCGCGCGCGACGAGGTGTTCCCTCTCGAGACGCTCGACCTCTCCTACGACCAAGTGCTCGAGGCCGTGCGGCCGCTGCAAGAGCGAGTCAAGGCCGAGGGCCTGTGGGCGGCGCACCTGCCCCCTGCACTGGGGGGCATGGGGTTCGGGCAGGTGCGCCTGGGGCTGATGCACGAGATCCTGGGGCAATCGCCCCTGGCTCCGCTGGTCTTCGGCAACAACGCACCGGACTCGGGGAACGCGGAGCTGCTCGCCGTGGGCATCGAGGCGTCGGGCGACGAAGCGCATCGGGAGCGCTGGCTCAGGCCGCTCCTCGAGGGGACCCTGCGCTCCGCCTTCTCCATGACCGAGCCGCACACCGCGGGCTCCGACCCCACGCTGCTCACCACGGCAGCCGTGCGGGACGGCGACGAATGGGTCATCAACGGGCACAAGTGGTTCACCACGAACGGATCGGTGGCGGACTTCCTCATCGTCATGGCGGTGACCAACCCCGACGTCCACCCCTACGCCGGTTCTTCGATGCTCATCGTGCCGGCCGACACGCCCGGGGTCGAGATCCTGCGCGACGTGGCCACGATGGAGGACCCTCACACGCCCTATGGCCGCTTCGGGAACCACGCGGAGATCGTCTACCGCGATGTGCGCGTGCCGGTGGGCAACCTCGTCGGCAAGGAGGGCTCGGGTTTCGCTTTGGCGCAACAGCGCCTCGGACCCGGCCGCATCCATCACTGCATGCGCTGGCTCGGCCAGTCCCGGCGCGCCTTCGACATGCTTTGCGAGCGCGCCGTGTCGCGCTTCGCGCACGGCTCCGTCCTGGCGGAGAAGCAGACGGTCCAGAACTGGGTGGCCGACTCCATGGCGGAGATGCACGCCGCCCGCCTCATGACGCTCCAGGCGGCCTGGAAGATGGACCAAGAGGGTGTGCAGGCAGCGCGGGTCGAGATCGCCATGATCAAGTACTTCGGGGCCAAGGTGCTCTACGACGTCATCGACCGGGCCATCCAGGTGCACGGGTCCCTCGGCTTCTCGTGTGACCTGCCGCTCGAGTCGATGTACCGGGCGGCCCGGGCCGCCCGGCTCTACGACGGGCCCGACGAGGTGCACCGCCAGACGGTGGCCCGCCAGGTGCTCAAGGGCTATGCGCCCAAGGAGGTGCCGACCGAGCACATCCCGACACGGCGGGCCGAGGCGCAGCGGCGTTTCGCCGACCTGCTCGACACCCTGACGGCCGACACCTAGCGCCTCGGCCTGGCCCCGGGCGCACCGGCCCCGGCCGAGGCGGCGGGGGATGGCTCAGGACTCGGCGGAGTGGCAGACGGCCTCGATGTTGTTCCCATCGGGGTCTCGCACGAAGGCGCCGTAATAGTTCGGGTGGTACTCGGGCCACAGGCGCGGCTCGTGGAGCACCTCGGCGCCCTGCGCGACGGCGGCCGCGAAGAAATCGCGCACAGCCCGGCGATTCTTGGCTTCGAAGGCGATATGGGCCTCGCGGAATCCCTCGCCTGTCTCCTGCGGGCCGATCCAAAAGCAGGGGAACGGGGGGACCCCGTAGCCGACGACCTGGCCGAAGTCCATGACGCGCGTCCCGCCGAGCGGGGCGAGGACGGCATCGTAGAACCGGGCGCTGCGCTCGACGTCGGCACACTGGATCGAGAGGTGGTTGATCACCGGTACGAGTGTCTCATGTCTCACGTCGCGCCCGCACTGCCGGCCAACCACGGCGCCTGCAACTCGTCGGGTGCTCCGACCGTATGCAGCGCCGATGCATATCTATGCAACCGTGCCGTGGTCTCGTTGGTTCATTTGACGCGTATGCGCGCCGCGAATACGCGCCCACGCACGGCAAAGGGCCCTCTGTCCATGCATGTCTATGCACACCCATGCATATCCAAGGGTGGGCCGGGCAGCGGTGTCAGGTGCGGAGGCCGCGCAGGAGAGACTCGAGGAGGTGCTCGAATCCGGGGGCCTGGTCCTCGACGAAGCCGATGCCGAGCAGCTCGAGCGAGACCCAGCCGTGCACGGCGGCCCAAATCAGGTGGGCGGTCTCGGTGGCCGGCCCATCGGCGATCACCTCAGCATCCATGGCGCGCCGGACGGCGGCGACCAGGCCGTCGAAGGCGCCGGCGCAGACCACGAGGGCGTCGTCGCTCGGCTCGAAGCCGGGAACGGCCCGGAGGAACATCAGTCGGTACGCCATGGGGTGTCCGAGGGCAAGAGCCCTGTAGCGGCGCCCGCCCTCGCGCAGGGCCTCGGCCGGGTCCCCGATCTCGGCAACGGACCACATCGCGGCGCGCAGCCGCTCGAAGCCCTGGACGAACAGGGCCTCGACGATGCCCGACTTCGAGTGGAAGTGGTTGTAGACCCCCATGGGCGCCACCTTGGCCGCCGCCGCGATGCGCCGGACCGAGAGGGCGTCGGGACCCTCGCTCTCGAGGAGGTCGGCGGCGGACGTCAGCAAGGCGGCCTCCATGCCTGCACTCGGGGTCCTGGTCCGGCCGCTTTCCACCACGACCCTAGCGTACTGAAGAACGGCGTGCTATAACAACAGAACAGCGTAATATAACTCGGGAACATCCCGGACCATCCGGAAGACCCGGACGACCCCGAGGACCCCGAGGACCCCGAGGACCCCGAGGACCTGGAAGGAGCGACCCGCCATGGCAGGAACCCCTCACGAGACTCCCCCCACGCCGAGCGCCCGCCGCTGGATGGTGCTGGGGGTCCTGTGCATCTCGGTGTTCTTGGTGGTGGTGGACAACACCATCGTCAACGTGGCCCTGCCGACGCTCGATCGCACCCTCGGCGCCTCCATCTCGTCGCTGCAATGGATCGTCGACGCCTACAGCCTGGCCTTCGCCGGCTTGCTCTTGGCCGGGGGAGGGATCGGGGACCGCCTGGGGCGCAAGGGAACCATGCAGGCCGGGTTGGTCTTCTTCGGCTTGTTCTCTGCCGCTGCCGCGGCGTCGCACACCACCGGCGCGCTGATTGGCGCCCGGGCTCTCATGGGCGTGGCCGCAGCCTTCGTCTTCCCGGCCAGCCTGGCCATCCTGACGAGCGTCTTCCCCGACCCCTCCGAGCGGCAGAAGGCGCTGGGCGTGTGGGGGGCGACGTCGGGGATCGCCGTGGCCTTCGGCCCCATCGTGGGCGGCGGGCTGCTCGAGCATTTCTGGTACGGCTCCGTCTTCCTCGTCAACGTGCCCATCGTCGTGGTCGCCCTCGTGGTCGGCCAACTGCTGATCCCCCGGCTTCCGCGGGTGGCCGAGCACCCCTTCGACCTCCGGGGCGTGGTGCTGTCGACGGTGGGGGTCACCGCGCTGGTGTTGGCCATCATCGAGGGACCCCAGTGGGGGTGGGCGGCGGCCGGCACGCTGGCCTGCTTCGCCGCTGCCGCGGTGCTGCTCGCGGCGTTCGTGCTGCTCGAGCTGCGCACGGAGGGACCGCTGCTCGACGTGCGCGTCTTCCGCATCCCGCGCTTCACCGGCGGCGCGCTGTCGATCTCGGTCGCCTTCTACAGCCTCTTCGGCTTCATCTTCCTCATCACGCAGTACTTTCAGTTCGTCAAGGGCTACTCGACGCTGTCCGCGGGCGTGCACACGCTGCCCTTCGCCGTCGTGGCTGCCGTGTGCACCCCGCTCGCCGCCGTCCTCGCCCTCAAAGTAGGCGCGCGCCTCGTCGTCACGGCCGGCCTGCTGTTGATGGCGGGCGGACTGGTGGTGGCGGCCTTCAACTCCGAGCCCGGCACCGCCTACTTCGGGCCGATTGTCGTGGCCATGGTGCTCCTGGCGCTCGGCCTGTCCTGCATCACCGCTCCGAGCACCGAGGCCGTGATGGGATCGGTGCTCGACGAGCAGCGGGGCGCGGCCGCCGGGGTGAACAACACGACGCGTGAGCTCGGCGGCACGCTCGGCGTGGCCGTGTTCGGGTCGGTCTTCGCCTCCTCCTACGCGCCGCGGATCACGAACGCCTTCCGCCCGCTGCCCATCCCGGCCGGCCCCAAGGCCGAGGCGCCACAGTCGATGGCGGCCGCGCTGGCGGTGGCCCACCACGCACCGCACGTCGTCCAGCCCGCTCTCGAGTCGATGGCCTTCACCGCCTTTCACCACGGCCTGGCATCGGCCTGTGTCGCCGGGGTCGCCGTGGCCGTGCTCGGCGCGGCGTCCGCGTTCGGGCTCCTGCCCGGCCGTGGCGCGGTGGACGCCGTGCCGAGGAGCGAGCTGGCGCGGGACGCCGGGCGGGGGGCAGAGCTCGAAGTCGCCCCCGCGTGAGATGCCGCCGGCGCGACGTGTGCGGCGGTCGGCGCCCCGGGGTCAGCACCCCGGGGCTCAGCGCACGAGCCGGGCCACCCCAGCACGGGCCCGTCGCGCCGCCGGCAGGGCGCCGAGCAGAGCGCGCTCGACGGGGCTGCCCAGGCCGACGAGGAAGGTGGCCATCGGGATCCGGTCGGGGTAGAGGTACGCCAGGGACTCGTTGCCGGCGTAAGTGCAGGTGTCGATCTTGCGAAAGTGCGCCCGGGCCAGGACATCCATGGTGTCGTAGTGCAGCTGCGCCCCGGGGCTGTACGCCGAGAACGCCTCGTCGTAGGTCGTGATGCAGAGGAAGGCCCCGTCGCCGGCCGTGATCGCCGCCATGGTGGCGGCCGTCTGGCCTCCGGTGGTCAGCGTGGTCACGACTGTTCGTCCATCGGCGGCGAAGGCAGAGCACATCTCGCGGAACCACTGGGGCTCGCCCGCCCAGCACGTCAGCGCGATGCCGTCACGGCCCTTGTAGCCTTCGGCTTCCAAAGCGATGAGCGCATCGATCGCGACCGGGTCCCCTGCGCGGTCCACGACCTCTACCGAACCGTGGTGGGACGCCA
>Ga0187784_10001983_pt1 | contig 16362 bp, 18 predicted proteins | sample 1015_SJ02_MP15_2_FD_132964 | JGI IMG/M metagenome (GOLD analysis project Ga0187784, IMG submission 132964) | Tropical peat soil microbial communities from peatlands in Department of Meta, Colombia - 1015_SJ02_MP15_20_MG | ecosystem: Environmental > Terrestrial > Soil > Wetlands > Peat | place...
ATTGCCGACGACATATCCGGCGCGGCCCCGGAACTCGGCGTAATCCGTAAGATCCAAGTGCCCGCTGCCTTGACTGAGGGTCACCGTGGCAACGTTGCCGACCGAGACCAAGCGGCTGATCGGGGAAGAGGTCGACGTAGCGCTAAAGGACGTGTGCGTATAGTTTCCTTCGACGCCGAGGATGAGATCCTGCCATTGCGTGTTGTAGCCGAGGAAGCCGCCGCCGCCGAAAGCGTTGTTGGCGTCCCTCCCGAGCACCTGCCACTGTGACGGTACGGCCTGTTGCTCTACCGTGGTGTTGCGGAGGCTGAATGCCACGATCGGCGCCGTCGCCCGCGCGAAATTGGCTTCAGCGTCGCCGTAGCTGAACTGGCCGCCGACGTAGAAGCCGCTCCAGCGCGTGAACGTCGCCGGTCCGACCGGCACCTGCGAGCCGCGCAGCGTGTCGAAATCGTCGGCCCAGGCAGGCGGCGCGAACGCCAGCACGAACAGCGCACAGATCACCCAACGCATCGAGCCGTCCTCACCCTGTCGGCGCGCAGCGCGCCGCCAATAGGGCGATCATCGGGCATTAACCTTAATGGAGGGTTAGCTCGCGGCTTCGGGGCGGATAAGGGCCCGTCGGCCAAATAAAAACGGCGCGGTCGCCCGCGCCGTTTTACCCCCGTGCCCCCAAGCCGCGATGCGTCAGCCGCGGCTCATCAGTGGGACCGGAACCACGTCGGGCTGCAGCAGCCAGCGCAGTCCGATGCGGAAATCCTGCGAGGTCATGTCTCTGAGCGTGTAGAAGGCGCCCGGGCAGGCGGGCGTATTCTGACACAAGACCACGCCCGTCTCCGGCGAGCCGAGGCTGAGGAAACGGTAGTTGAAGTCGACCTTGAAATTGCTGGTGACGTTGTAGGTGAGGCCGGCCTGAACGTTCCAAGCGAGGGTCGTGGTCCAGGAATCGCTCGGCGCGAAGCCGAAGCCAACCGTACCGTTGGAGATGATGCCGTTGTCCTGGACTCCGGTGATATGGTTGAAGGCGCCACCGACGCCGGCGCCGATATAGGGCGTGATGCACCACCAGGTGCCGAGATCGATATAGGCGTTGCCCATGACCACGGCGGCCGAATAGTTGCCGGTATTGACGTCGAAGCAGACGCCGCCGCCGCAGGAATCGGTGTAGCTGCCGGTCGCCTTGAACATCGCTTTGGTGCGATATTCTCCGGTCACGTCGAAACGGAGCCAGTTGTTGAACTCGTAGCCGATGCCGAAGCCGAAGATGGTGGTGTCCTGGATGTCTTTCTGGACGATCTGCCAGCTCGGCGGCCAGACAAATGCGGCATTCGTCTGCGAATGATCGAAGTCGGTGAAGTTCAGCACGCCGACGCCGGCGTCGCCGCGCAGATACCAGCCGCTCGACACCGGCACGACCGGCGGCTGATAGGGCATGGCCGGAGGCGGAAGATCGGCGGCGTAAGCCGAGCTGCCGATCAAGGCTGCGGCACCGATTAAGATGAAAGATCTGACGCTGACCATAGCTTCGTCCTTTCCTCGGCAGGGGCGTACTGGAACGCGGCCCTCCGTCGTTCATCGGAGCGAAGATTGGCAGCAAATGCTTAAATGGGTCTTAACCTTAACTCTTAACCGTGCTTGTTAACGACGCCGGGTTGCGCGGGGGGAAGGAGCTCGCGTCCGAAGCTGCAGCAAGAGCGGCGCGCCTTGCCGACGCGGCGCCGCAAGCGCTCGCTTCGTTAAGCTCCGGTAAATCCTTGTGGCATCGCCGCGCAGCGCCGAATCCCTCAGTCGTGATCCTCGTGGAGCTCGCCGATATGGTGCTGGGCGTAGAGCTGCAGCCCGAGCTTGGCGACGAGGTCGAGCTGGGTTTCGAGGAAGTCGATGTGCTCCTCCTCGTCGTGCATCAGCGCCTCGAACAGGTCGCGCGACACGTAATCCTTGACAGCATGGCAATGAGTTGCGGCTTCCTCGTAGAGCGCCCGCGCCGACAGTTCGGCCGCCAGATCGCAGTCGAGAACCTCCTTGACGTTCTGGCCGATATGCAGCGGATCGAGCACCTGCATATTCGGGAAGCCGTCGAGGAAAATGATGCGCTCGACGAGCTTATCGGCGTGCTCCATCTCCTCGATCGATTCCTTGCGCCATTGCTTGGCCAGCGCCTTGTAGCCCCAATTGTCGAGCAGCCGGTAATGCAGCCAATACTGATTGACCGCGGTCAGTTCGTGCCGCAGCGCCTTGTTGAGGTATTCGATGACTCCCGGCTCGCCTCTCATGGTGGTGCTCCTGCGAAGGGCGCTGCCCCTTTATCGCATTGTTTACAACAATTCTAAGGTCGATGGGAATGCCCAGGCTCGCCGGGCACGTCCGACTGCCTGCCGACAATCGAAAAGGCTGAATATCAGGAGGCGTCGGCGCTTGCGCGGCAGCAGATCTCGGCGCCGGCAACGGCTTCGTCCATGATCCGGCGGATTGTGCGGGCACATCGGCCGCATTGTGCGCTGCAGCCAAGGCAATGATAGACCTCGCCCGCGGTCCGCGGCGCTGCGTCATGATCCGCGAGCGTCGAACGGACGTCGTGATCGGAGAACACGTTGCAGGAACAGACGATCATCTTTGGAAGAGCCCGCCGGCAGCAATGGTACGATCTGAAACTATCCGTATCGCACGCAGAATAGACCTGTAAAGTAGAATTTCTGTTTATAGGTTTTCTAATCTTTTGCGCGGCGCCGCTCATCGGGATCAGTCAGGTCGGCCTCGGCGCGTTCCGGTCCGCCGGCGGACGATCGACAATCACCGGGATCACCGCCGCGAGTTCGTAGTCGATACTCTTGCTCGTCGCGGTGATGATGATCTCTCGCGTATGGACCGAAAGTGACAGATCATTAATCATCAGCCTTTCGTCTTTCCCTCCGGTCGACTTGTTCGGCAAGACGGTCTGGGCCCCCGTTTGACGCGGCGTCACGGTCGAGAGGAAAAATTCTGACGTGCGTCCTCGCCTCCCGGCCGGTGCCGCGGGCGCCGGCGAGAGATTGTCGCCGCGATTGGAACCGGCGACACTTCGCGAGACGTGATGACCTGAAGGCGGGGCCCGCGCGGTTGCTCGAAAATCCGATAGTGCTGGCGTTGTTCGCGGCGTTCGTGTTCGGCCTCGCGCTGGTGCTCACCCAGTTCGGCCTGCGCCATACCTCGCCCGGCCACGGCGCCTTGGTGAGCATCCCGACCTCGACCATTCTGCTTTGGCTGCTCGCGCCGTTTCTCCTCGCTTGGCGCGACTTCGACCCGCGCGCCGCCGCCATCTTCGCCGTCGTCGGCCTCCTGTTTCCGGCGGTCGTGACCTTGCTGACGTTCGAGGCCAATCGCCGGATGGGGCCGAGCATGTCGGGTGCGCTCAGCAACCTGACGCCAATCTTCGCGGCCATTCCGGCCGCGCTGTTCCTCGGCGAAGTGCCGCGTCCGCTGCAGTCGCTCGGCATCGCCACGATCGTTGCCGGCGTAGTCACGCTGTCGATCGACCGGCGCTGGCTCGGCGTACGTTGGTCGTACTGGGCCGCGGCGCTGCCGCTCGGAGCGGCCGCGGTTCGCGGGGTCACTCATCCGATCACCAAATTCGGCCTTGCTTTGTGGCCAAGCCCGTTCGCGGCGACATTGATCGGCTACACTATGTCCGGCGTCGTGGTTGCGAGCGTGGCGTGGGCGCGTGGCGGCTGGCCGGCTAAATATCCACGCACCGCGCTCACCTGGTTTGCGTGTGTCGGGACCTGCAATGTGCTGGGCGTGCTCGCGCTTTATGCGGCGCTGGCCCGCGGGCCGGTGATCCTGGTCTCGCCGCTCGTCGCTACCTATCCGCTGGTCACGCTCGCCTTCAGCGCGATCTTGTTTCACTCGGCGCGGATTAATCCGCCGCTTCTCGCCGGTGTAGCGTTGACCGTTGCCGGCGTGATCCTGCTCGTCGCCGCCTGAGCGGGCGGTTCACGCCGCGGCTTCCTCCTCCGTATCCTCGTCGCGCCGGCGCTGGCGCGAGCGCAGCCGGCAGATCCGCGACGGGATGTAGCAGAGGTCGTCGAGAAAACCGACAAGGCGCTGGCCCCGCGCCAGCGCGCGATCGAGCGCCGCCATGGTCCGCGCCAGCCCCGGATCCTCGTCGCGAACCCAGGTGCGCAGCACTGAGCCGAACAGAACGGCGAGGCCCTGGGCGCGGATGACCCCGCGCGGCCCCGACGCGCCGATCCCGGCCGCGGTCAGCGTCCATTGCTGCGAGCGCACCGCAAGGCCGTTGAGCGCAAGCGCGAGCGGCGGGTCGCGGCGCGCGGAGCGCAGCAGCGAACGCACCGCCTCGCGGTGCGGCGCCAGCAATTCCAGCCGGCGCATCAGCACGTCGAACAGACGCTCGCGTTCCGGCTCCTCGGCCATGTCGCTCATGTCGGCGGCGAGCACGGCGCGGTCGATCGCTTTCATATGGGCGGCGAGGATCGCGAGCGTCGAGGAAAATTCCCCGCGCAGCACGGCGAGCGACACACCGGCCCGCGCAGCAATATCGGCGAAGCCGATCGCCTCGAACGGTTTGTCGGCAAGGAGCGCCAAGAGGGCGGCGATGATCTTATCGCGCTCGGTCGTCGGGGCGGTGGGCCCTGGCGTCGATTTCGCGCGGGGCTTACGGGCGGGTCTGCGGGCCATGAGCGGACTCCTCAACGGACAAACGCTGTTCCACCATCAATCTAGGCTCACAGGCTGCGCCTTCCAAGCTGCGGCTTTAGCCCGCAAGCTCGCGCGAGCGGCGCGTCGCGGCGGCGATCGCCGCGCGCATCAATGGCACGAGGCCGTTCTTGGCCATCAGCACCGCGAGCGCCGCCGCGGTCGTACCGCCCGGCGAGGTGACGTTTTCGCGCAGCGTCGCGGCATTAAGCGTGGAGCGATGGAGGAGTTCGCCGGAGCCCGCCACGGTTTCGCGCGCGAGCGTTTCCGCAAGCCGCGGCGGCAGCCCGGCGGCTGCGCCCGCCTGTGCCAGCGCCTCGGCGAGCAGGAAAACGTAGGCCGGCCCCGAACCCGACACCGCCGTCACCGCGTCCATCAGCGCCTCGTCGTCGATCCACTCGACCGTGCCGATCGCACAGAGAAGCCGATGGGCGAGCTCGCGCTGCGCATCGCTTGCGCTCGACGCCGCCGCGACGGTGATGCCGCGGCCGATGGCCGCCGGGGTATTCGGCATGGCGCGCACCAGGGCGCAGGGCCGCGCCAACGCACCGGAGAGAAACTGCAGCGTTCGTCCGGCCATGATCGACACTACGAGCGTCGCCGGACCGATCATCGGCGCGAGCGGGGGCAGCACCGCGCCGGCGACCTGGGGCTTGACGGCAATGACGATCGCGGCGACGTCGGCAAGCGTGCGCACGTCCGGATTGAGCCGCACGCCGCGGCCGGCAAGCGCCGCGATCTGCGGCGACGGCTGCGGCTCGATCACTGCGATGTTCTCGGCTGCAAGGCCGGAGCGCAGCCAGCCTTCGATCAGGGCGCTCCCCATCTTGCCGGCGCCGACCAGCACCAGGTTGCCGGAGAAATCGCGCAAGTCCGTAGCTTCGCCCGGCACAAATTTATCCGCAGCTTTATCCGCAGCGCCCATCGCCGTAAGTCCTCGTCACCTACGGCGGCATCTAATCAAAACTCGTCGCCTCCGTCATGGCCGGCACGCGGCAAGGCAAGGCGGCGCGGTTCTTTGAACGGCCGTGGCCATGCATGACGAGCGTGAGAGAATATGTGGATTTCGGGGCGTTTGCTTTCCGCTCGGCCGCGGAATCGGGGGGTCAGGCCTCGCCGGAGGTCTCGAACATCGCCGAGTCCATCGCATCGCGGGCGGACTTGCCGGCCCAGACCACGAACTGGAACGCCGGGTAATAGCGCTCGCAGGAATCGAGCCCGCTGCCGAGCACCGCCTCGCACTGCCGGCTCGATGCCGCAACCCCGCCGGCAAGAACCAGCGCATGGCGGAACATCACCACGCCGTTCTGCATCCAGACGTCGAAATGCCCGATCCACAGCTGCTCGTTGATCAGTGCGATCAGCTGCAGCACGTCGGCGAGCCGCGGCTCCGGCACTTTCATGTCGAAGGCGCAGGCGAGATGCAGCGCCTCGATGTCGTTCATCCAGGTGAACGACACCTGGTAATTGGTCCAGCGGCCGGTGACAACGAGCGCGATCTCGTCTTCGCCGCTGCGTTCGAACGGCCAGTCATTGCCAGTCGCCATCCGCTCGACGACGTCGAGCGGATTGTTGGATTGATTCCGCGCGATCTCGATGAGAGACATGCCGCCTCCACACCCCCCGCTTGAGTGGAAATGCGCACGCCACTCTTACCGCACAAAATCGGGCTGCGATTTGACGCCGCGCCCCGAATCAGCCGCCGCGCGCACTCAAAACGGCCGGATTCCTCGTGTTTGGAGCCGCCGCGCGAACTTGGCCCCGGCCTGATGCCGCCACTCATGAAGTGATTTGCGGTCGCCACACAAGCTGGAAGGTTGAAAGTCCACAGCCAAGACTGCGACAAGTTGACTCGGAGGGCGAAGAGGCCGGGATGCCGGTCGGCTCGTCATTGCGAGCGGAGCAATCCAGCGCCTGTCACAAGCCGGCAGGGTTGCTTGGTCGCCTTGCGCTTGGCAATGACGTCAATCGAAGAACAGGCTCGAGACCGACTGCTCGGCGGCGGTGCGACTAATGGCTTCCCCGATCAAAGGCGCGATCGACAGCACCCGGATATTGGGGGAGGCGGTGACCGCCTCGGTCGGCTGAATCGAATCGGTGATCACTAGCTCCTTGAGATTCGATTTGTTGATGCGGGCGACGGCGCCGCCGGACAAAACGCCGTGGCTGATATAGGCGTAAACCGCCTTGGCGCGCTTCTCCAGCAAAGCGTCGGCGGCGTTAAGCAGCGTGCCGGCGGAATCGACGATGTCGTCGACGAGAATGCAGATGTGGCCTTCGACTTCGCCGATCACGTTCGCCACCTCCGACTCGCCCGGACGCTCGCGGCGTTTGTCGACGATGGCGAGCGGCGCGTTGATGCGCTTGGCGATGCCGCGCGCACGCACGACGCCGCCGACGTCGGGGGAAACCACGATCAGGTCGTCGAGATCGAAACGCTGCTTGATGTCGCGGACGATCACCGGGGCGGCGAACAGATTGTCGGTGGGGATATCGAAGAAACCTTGGATTTGCCCCGCGTGCAGGTCGAGCGTCAGCACGCGGTCGACGCCGGCGCGGGTGATCAGGTTGGCGACGAGCTTGGCGGAAATCGGCGTGCGCGGGCCGGGTTTGCGGTCCTGGCGGGCGTAGCCGAAATAGGGGATCACCGCGGTGATGCGCTGCGCCGAGGCGCGGCGCAGCGCGTCGATGATGATCAGCAATTCCATGACGTGGTCGTTGGCCGGGTAGGAGGTCGACTGGATCACGAACACGTCGGCGCCGCGCACGTTCTCCTGGATCTCGACGAAGATCTCCATGTCGGCGAAGCGACGGACCACGGCTTTGGTCAGGGGCATGCCGATATAGCTGCCGATCCCCTGCGCCAGCGTGGGGTTGGAATTGCCGGCGACGAGCTTGATGGCTCCGTTATTGCCCGCCATCCCACTCTCCTGCGCGCCATGGCGCTGCGAGCATGATTCCGAAAAAGCTTGCCCGGCACTCCATCCGGCGGTGGAGGCCGGTTTTCGGACGAGATCATGCTCAAACAAAAGCAGGGACCTGATACAAGCCGCGTACCGGGCTGGCAACATGAATCCGGTTCCGGTCCGGCAGGTTTTCCCTGCAATCCCAAGGGATTCGGAAGCGTGGCGGCGAATGGCGAATAGCCAATGGCGCGTGTTGTTAACCCTATTCGCCGCCCGCGATTTCGCCGCTCGCCCTGCTACGCCAGCGCGACCGCGTTGACGTGGCGGCCATAGTCCGCTTCGGCGCGGTGTGTCGAACGCCGGAAGCTGAAGAAGCGTGCCGGATCGCCATAGGTGCAAAGATCGAGATCCTGGACATGCCGGATGCCGGCTTGCTCGAGGCGCGCGACGATATAGCCGGCGAGATCGAACAGCGCGTGGCCAGGGCGCGCGGCGGGCACGAAGAAACGCGCATTGGCGGAATCCGCGGCGGCAAAGGAAGCGATCAGATCGGGGCCGACCTCGTAATTCTGTTGCCGGATCATCGGGCCGAGCGCAGCGCGGATTTCCCGGCGCTCGGCGCCCAGTCGTTCCATCGCTTCGACCGTCGCCTCAGCAACGCCGGCGAGTGCGCCGCGCCAGCCGGCATGCGCCGCGCCGACGACGCCGGAGCGCGGCTCGGCCAAGAGGATCGGCCCGCAATCGGCGGTGGTCACGCCGACGGCGAGCGCGCGCGTTCGCGTGACGATGGCGTCGGCGCGCGGCCGGCTGTCGAGTGCCCACGGCGTCTGCGCGACTACGACCTGGGGCGAGTGGACCTGAAAGGCGGTGAGCAAGCGAGACGGCGCCACCGCGAGCGCCGCCGCCATGCGGGCGCGATTGTCGGCGACATGCGCGGGATTGTCGCGCGAGCCGATGCCGCCATTGAGGCTCGCATAGAGGCCGGTCGATACGCCCCCCTGGCGCGTGAAGAAGGCGTGGCGGATGCCGGGCAACGCGAGCGCGTCCGCTTCGATCGTGGCGGCTTCGATCATCGTCATGTCAGCGCCACAAATCCGGGAAGCCGGTCGAGCTTGCGGTCGGCGATGGCCAGTGCCTTGAACAATTCTCCCATGCCGCGCTCACCGGGCTCGGTCAGGCGCGCCAGCGCAAGCCCGACCTCGGCCGCCGCTTCGCCTGGCGCCCGCGCCGTCAGGCGCGCCGCCCGTTCCTTGATGCCGAGATTGAAGAGGAGATCACGCTGCGGCAACGGGCCATGGCACTGCGCACCGATCGATTCGGCGCTGTGCGCCAGCGCCTCGAAGTCCACATGCGCGGTCAGATCGGCCTGCCCGGGCGCCGCCAATGGATCGACGAAGGTGTGATCGGCGACTGCCTGCAGCGTGTCGCCCAGCCCGCTTTTGCTATGGCCGTAATCGACGATCAACGCGGCTCCGCCGGTCCGCACTCGCTGTCCGAGCTCGAGCGCGATCGAATCGACGCGCCATTCGAAGATGGCGCCTTCCGGCGCCCGCCGCACCGCTGGCGGCAGCGTCGCCTCGAACAGGCGCAACGGATCGCGCCCGACCCCGAAGGTCAGTTTACCCTCCTCGCCGATGCCGACGACGCGCTGGTGCCAGCCGTCGTTGCGCTTGACGGCCTGATGCACCGGCAGCGTATCGATGAACTCGTTGGCGACGATGATGCCTGGGCCGCCGGGCACATCGGCAAGCGCGGTGTGCCACACGATCTGCAGGCCGAAGGCTTGCAGCCGCTGCCGCTGCAGCTCTTGCAGTCGCGGGCTCACTTCGATCAGGTGCAGCACGACGGCGTCGTAAAAATCCTTGACCACCCGCGCGGCGTGCAGCGCGTCGGCCATCATGGTCCCGCGTCCGGGGCCGAGCTCGATGATGCGCACGTCGGCCGGCGCCCCCATCTGCCGCCAGACCGCGGCCATCCAAACGCCGATCAGCTCGCCGAACATCTGGCTGACTTCGGGTGCGGTGATGAAATCGCCGGCGGCGCCGAGCGGGTCGCGGGTGACGTAATAGCCGTATTGCGGATGGGTGAGGCACAGCCGCATGTATTCGGCAACCGGCATCGGGCCGGCGGCGGCGATCAGGCGGCGTATTTCAGTCTCGAGCGGCGAGCGTTCGTCAGCCATCTTTGCCGATCGGCGCGCGAGCGAGCGCATAGGCGATGAACGCGAAGCCGGCGAGAATAAGCGGGATGCAGAGGAGCATGCCCATGGTCAGCCCGCCCCAGAGAAAGCCGAGCTGCGCGTCGGGCTCGCGGAATAATTCGCAGAAGATGCGGGCGTCGCCGTAGCCGAGCGCGAACGCCCCGGTGACGAGGCCGGGCCGCCTGAGCGCGCCGAAGCGGACCAGCACCCCGAGCACGAACAGAAGAGCCAAGCCTTCGAGCCCGGCTTCGTAGAGTTGACTGGGATGGCGGGGCAAAGGTCCGGCGTTCGGAAAGATCATCGCCCACGGCACGTCCGTAGGCCGGCCCCACAATTCTCCGTTGATGAAATTGGCGAGCCGGCCGAGCAACAGACCGATCGGGGCCACCGCCGTGGTGACGTCGCCGAGCGACAGAACCGAGATGCCGCGACGCCAGCCGAACAGCAGGACGGCGACGACGCAGCCGGCAAACCCGCCATGAAATGACATGCCGCCCTTCCACAGCTCGAAAATCTCGAATGGGTGGGCGGCGAAATGCGAGAAATTATAGAACGCGACATAGCCGATCCGGCCGCCGAGAATGATCCCGAGCGTGACCCAGATGATGAAGTCGTCGAAATCGACGACGGTCAGCGGCGCCGCTCCGCCCCACAGCCGCGGCGAGGCGATGATCGCCCGCGCATAGAACCAGCCGGCAATGATGCCGACGATATAGGCGAGCGCATACCAGCGCACCGCGAGCGGCCCGATATGGACCAGCACCGGGTCGATGTGGGGAAACGGAATGACCGGCAGGACCAGCGGGACGAGCATCGTCGACTTCCAGGCGGGCGCTCTGGTCCAGGATTCGGATGAACACGGGCGGCCGCCTTCCGGCAGCCAATGACCCTTGCGGCCGTGCCGCACCATCGCCATTGTCTGCGGGCATGGCAAGCGGGCGCGGCGGGTAGCGCCCGCCGATCGGGTTCGGAGGCGGTCATGGTGCAGACGACGAACCGGTTCTTCGATGATGTCGCCCGGCTGATGAACGACGCGGCCGGCGTGGCACAAGGGGTGCGGCGCGAATTCGAGACGCTGTTTCGCAGCCAGGCGGAGCGGATCCTGCGCGACCTCGACGTGGTCCAGCGCGAGGAGTTCGAGGCGGTCAAGGACATGGCGCGGCTCGCCCGCGAGGAGAACGAGGCGCTCAAGGCCCGCGTCGCGGCGCTCGAAGCGGCGCTGGCGAAGTCGATGAATTCGGGCGACGCCTCAGAAACCACGAGTCCGTTCGCCTAAACGTCGCGGCACTCGGGACGCTCGCGTCAAGCAGCCGCTCCGGCCTAGTTTCTTGTTTTTCACAGGCCGCGCCGCTATAGAAGCCGCGGCCGCGGCTCCAGCACCCCTGGAGGCTGCCGCGGAATAGCCTTTGGCAGGACAGCACTTCACAGGACAGCGCTTAACACCACAGCGCTTAGGACAAGGACGACATCATGGCGACCGTCAATCTGATCAAGGCGGCCGCGCGTTCACGGGGCGGCAAGGGGGCCGCCCGGGCAGAGCGCCGCGCCGGCCGCGTACCTGGTATCATCTATGGCGACGGCAAGCCGCCGATGCCGATCTCGCTGGACTATGCCGATCTGCGCCAGCGCATCTATGCCGGGCATTTCCTGACCACCATCCACGACGTCGAGGTTGACGGCGTCAAGCACCGCGTCATCCCGCGCGACTTCCAGCTCGACGCGGTGCGAGATCTGCCGCTGCACGTGGATTTCATGCGGCTCGGCGACAACGCAACGATCCGCGTCAACATTCCGATCCACGTCAAGAACGCCGATCAGTCGCCGGGCGTCAAACGCGGCGGCACGGTGTCGATCGTGACCCACGCGCTCGAAGTGCGCTGTCGCGCCGACGCCATCCCCAAGGCCATCGAGGTCGATGTCAGCAGCCTCGAAATCAATTATTCGAAGCACTTGAGCGACATCACGCTGCCGGAGGGCGTGCGCGTCGTCAGCAGCCGCGACATCACCCTGGTCACCGTCGTGCCGCCGTCGGGCTATGCGGAAGAGATGAAGGCCGCCGCGGAAGCCGCCGCCGCTGCCGCTGCGGCGGCCGCGGCCGCTGCAGCCGCCGGCACGCCGGCCGAGGGTGCCGCAGCTCCGGGTGCTGCGCCGGGCGCCGCGCCTGCGGCAGCGCCGGGCGCAGCCGCGGCGCCTGCCGCCGCTCCGGCCCAGAAGAAGTGAGGCTCATCCGCGGCGCATTTGCGGGACGACGCCGATGCTGCTCCTGGTGGGCTTAGGAAATCCGGGAGCGCGCCATGTCGGCAACCGTCACAATATCGGCTTCGTCGTGATCCAGGCGATCGCGCAGCGCCACGGCATCGGGCCGTGGCGCCGGCGCTTTCAGGGAGTAGCCTGCGAGGGGCCGCTCGGAGGCGGGCGGGCGCTGCTGCTTCTTCCCGGCACTTATATGAATGAATCGGGCCGCGCCGTTGCCGAGGCGGCGCATTTCTACAAGCTGCCGCTCGCCGACATCACCGTGTTTCACGACGAGATCGACCTGCCGCCGGGCAAGGTGAGGGTGAAGGTCGGCGGCGGAATCGCCGGCCATAATGGGTTGCGCTCGATCACCGAGCATATCGGCAACGATTATCGGCGCGTGCGCATCGGCGTCGGTCATCCCGGCAACAAGGATTTGGTGCAGCACTACGTGCTCAGCGACTTCGCCAAGAGCGAACGACCCTGGGTCCAAGCGCTGACCGGCATCATCGCCGACAATGCCGAGCTCATCGCGCGCGGCGAGGACGCAAGCTTCCAGAACAAGGTGCATCTCGCCATGGCGGCGAAAGGTTTTGGCGATTCCGAACCGGATGCGCCCGAGGAGGGCTGACGCGCGCCCGCTATCGGCAACGCCGCTCGCAGGCTGGCGGATCACGTAGACCTCGACGGCCGGCCCACCGAGCGGTTGGCGGCGGTCCGTGCGCCTCTGGGCGCTGGCGTTGACCGTCGTGTGGCCAAACTCGCTCCCGCCCTACGCGGTCTACGCCGCCGCGCTCCGCGGTTCCCCTTTCGGTTGCCGTGTTCTATGCCCTGGGAAATATCGGCGGGCTTGACCATATCGGCGACAGATGCGGGCCGGGTCGGCGCTTCTCAGGGTGAAATAAGCTTCCATGGGCTTCAAATGCGGCATCGTCGGCCTGCCGAATGTCGGCAAGTCGACGCTCTTTAATGCGTTGACCGAGACCGCCGCGGCGCAGGCGGCGAACTATCCGTTCTGCACGATCGCGCCGAATGTCGGCGAGGTGGCGGTGCCGGATCCGCGGCTGGAGGCGCTGGCGGCGCTTGCAAAGTCGGCCGCGATCGTGCCGACGCGGCTTAATTTCGTCGACATCGCCGGCCTCGTCCGCGGCGCCTCGAAAGGCGAGGGCCTCGGCAATCAGTTCCTCGCCAATATCCGCGAGGTCGACGCCATCGCCCATGTGGTGCGCTGCTTCGAAGATACCGAGGTGACCCATGTCGAGGGCCGTATCGATCCGGTCGCCGATATCGAGACGGTCGAGACCGAATTGATGCTCGCCGACCTGGAGAGGCTGGAGCGCCGCCTCGACGCCCTCGAACGCAAGGCGCGTGGCACCGATCGCGACGCCAAGGAGGCAAAGGAGGCGCTCGGGCTCGTCAATCGCGCGCTGGCGCTGCTGCGCGAAGGCAGGCCGGCGAGGGCGACCGAGCGCAAAGCCGAGGAGGAAAAGGCCTTCCATATGCTCGGCCTCCTGACCGCGCTTCCGGTCCTCTATGTCTGCAATGTCGATGAGGCTTCGGCCGCGGGCGGCAACGCATTCGCGCGCCAGGTCGAGGCGCGGGCGGCGCAGGAGGGCGCCGCCGCGATTGTCATTTCCGCCAAGATCGAGTCGGAGATTGCGGTCCTCTCGCGCGCCGAGCGCAGCGACTATCTCGCCGCCCTCGGCCTCAAAGAGGCCGGTCTCGACCGGCTGATCCGGGCCGGCTACGCCTTGCTCGACCTTGTCACCTTCTTCACCGCCGGCCCGAAAGAGACGCGCGCCTGGACGGTGACCCGCGGCACCAAGGCGCCGCAAGCCGCCGGCGTGATCCACTCCGATTTCGAGCAGGGTTTTATTCGCGCCGAAACGATCGCCTATGACGATTACGTCGCTTGCGGCGGCGAGGCCGGCGCGCGCGACGCCGGCAAGATGCGGCTCGAGGGCAGGGACTACGTGGTGCAGGACGGCGACGTCATGCACTTTCGCTTCGCGACGTAGGTGGCAGGCAGCAGGCGGCGGATATCAGCTATCAGGTGTCGGGCATCGGCTATCAGGCATCAGGTTTCTGATCCCTGATTCCTGACCTACTGATTCCTGACTACTGATGCCTGAATCCCGATCCCTGATTCCTGATCGCGCCGAGATGCTCGTTGATGCGGAACACGATCAGCACGAATTCGGCGACGATGCGGGCGACAACGACGCCCATGCAGGCACCGAGCAGGCTGGCGATCAGCGAGATCATGCCGACGAAGGGATTGTACGCCATGGTGGCGAGCGAAGAGACCGCGCCGGCAAGGCCCAACAGGACGGAAAGAGCGACGGCAAGCCAGTAGAACACCTTGATCACGGTGGGAGTGACAAACCTCTCCCACTGGAACAAGTCGCCAATGCCGAACATGTTTGCTCCTCCGGCTGGAACGAACGGCGCGCCGGCGCGCCGAGGCTGTGCTCTTTGAGAATCCCCGCGGGAGAGTGCACCCCGCAACCGCAGCGGTCAATCGAGCGGCGCTCGGCAATGGGCGTGCGCAGCGGCATGACGACCATGGCTGCGCGGCGAAGCGGCGGCGTCATTTTCGCGGCAGCGGAACCGAGCGCGAGCGAACGGCGCTCTGAGACTCGACGGTGCGCAGGAACGCGACAGCGCCGCAGCGCGTTGGCAACGCGTGCTCGGTGATCGGTCCGAGCTGCTCATGCATGGAGTTCCCTATGGGCAATCATGTTTCCTACGCCGTTCTTGCCGTTGCACTTTTGGCCGGCATGCCGGCCGCCAGCGCGCAAGACGTGGTCGTACAACCGCTGCCGCCCGGCGCGGTGTTGACGCGACCATCATCAGCGGTCGAGACCGTTCCCGTCGAGACGGTGGAGACGGTTAGAACCGTCCGGTCGGTCGGCCACAGCGGGCGCCGCGCGATCAGCCATCACCTGGTGCGAAACCGGCCAGAGACCGTCGTCACCACGACGACGCGGCGAACGATACTCGGTGAACGGGTCGTTCCGGCGCCGGCTGTGGTTGCGCCCGCGCCCGTCGCCATTACCGAGCCCGCTTACACCGAAATGGTCGAGGCGCCGCCGGCCTATTCGCCGCCGCTCTATGACGTCACGACGCCGCCTGCGGCGGTCATCACCGAGCCGGCAGCCGGCGCGCCGGTGGCGCCCGCCTACCGCTACGTCTACGAGCCGGACCGCATCCTGGCGATCGATCCGGTCACCGGCATTGCCGTCCAAGCAATCCCGCGGTGACGCTGATTAACCGCTAACGCCGTACGCGCCGCCACCTTGGCGGCGCGTAGGGCGAGCGGAATTGGGAGGAGCCAATGCACAACCGAGCCGTTTTTCGCCCGACGCCCATCATCATCCTCGCTTCGCTGATGCTGACATTCATCGGCGGCGGCCGCTTTGCCGCCGCGCAATCGAGCAGCGTCGAGGAGGCGGTGAGCCCCAATGGCGTGGCGCAAAAGCTCGAATTGACGCCGGCGCAGCGCAGCGCGATCTATCAGGCCGTCAGTAAGGACAAGTCGAAAGCAGCGCCGAGCCGGTTTTCCGCCGCTGTCGGGACCGAAGTCCCGCCGATGATTGAACTCTACACTCTGCCCGACGACATCCTCACTACCAATCCGGTCACCAAATTGTACAAATACACCATGGTGCAGGATCAGGTGGTGATCGTCGATCCAATCAACATGCGCGCGATCGCCGTGATCGGGCCCAAGCGGAACCCGTAGCCATTCAACCGTCACCCGTAGTCTTTCGGGGTTCGCTTCGCTCGGAGGACGGGCGGGTGTGGAACTTCGCGCTATTGCCGCGTGTTGCGCGCACCCGCCACCACGGCTTTGGGCAGCACGTCGAGATAGGGCCCCATGAAGAACGCCTCGCCGGTGCCCTCGCCATAGTACTGGTCATACGCCGCGATCATCGCGCGCACCGGGGCCAAGCAGACGGGCATCGAATCGACGATCAGGTCGCCAAGCCGCGCGTTCGGTCCGGCGGCGGCGTAGCGCGGATCGGCGATCACCGCGTGCACGATGCATTCGGTTGCCGAACGCACCAGCGGTTCGGTGGCCGCAGCCCGTTCCTGCGCCGAGGGGCGCGGCGTGGCGGTCAAATCTGTCAGCGGATCGGTCGCCACGGCGATGATGAGCGCCGTGCCCAGAAGCGCTGCCAGTATCACGTTATCTCCCTCACCAGTGCGGGAGCCATAACCGGCAACGTTGCCGCCGGTCAACGCTCGATTTGCCGCAAGCTTGCCCCGCGCTTGCGGTTCCGCGCGGCGGACGTGCTATAAATGCGGCGAATTGACGGAGCATGG
>Ga0187784_10001984_pt1 | contig 16359 bp, 16 predicted proteins | sample 1015_SJ02_MP15_2_FD_132964 | JGI IMG/M metagenome (GOLD analysis project Ga0187784, IMG submission 132964) | Tropical peat soil microbial communities from peatlands in Department of Meta, Colombia - 1015_SJ02_MP15_20_MG | ecosystem: Environmental > Terrestrial > Soil > Wetlands > Peat | place...
ATCGCGCGCCTGAATGGAGCGCACTTCGCGCATTTGCGGCGAAAGGTTCCAGACGTCGAGAAACTTCTGCCGCCGAACATTGCCGGTGGGCAGAGGGAACTGTACGCAGGGAAAAACGTCACCATAGGGTGAAATGTAGCAGAAGGAGTGGCCCGCGCTGCAGGAATAGCTTTCCAGATCTTGTTCCGACACCGGTGGCGGGGGAGCGCAAAACTCATCTTGGTTCGGAACCAGCGCCGGATCGCAGAAAATCTCCTCCAGTTCCTGGCCTTGCGCCCGCAATGCCAGCACCGACGTGTCGCCATTCATCATCGGCGTAATCGTGGGATCGAGCGTGTAATGAACTCCCAGGTCGGCGGCCAGTTTTTGCGCGCCATAGTGGTCGGACAGGTTCCCCGTCATCAGCACATTGGCAATCGTGACTCGCAAACCCTGATCGCGCAGAAAACAAATCGCCCGGATCGTGCGCGCGAACGAATTGGGCAGCTTTGTGATCGCGTCATGCACCTCGGCCCGGTGCGAGTACAGGCTGATCTGGATGGTATCGATGTGCAGCGCGCGCAGCCGCCTGGCTTCGGCTTGGCCGATCATTACTCCGTTCGTCTTCACCTTCACGTTGAACAACTGGCGGCGGGCATGTTCGAGAATCTCGAAAAAATCGCGGCGCATAAAAACTTCGCCGCCGCTGAGAGTCAAAAAGAAGACACCTGCCTCGGCGAGCTGATCGAGCACGCTCCTGATTTCTGCGGCCGTCATTTCGCCGTGGTCGTCGTGATCGAGGTAGCAGTGCACGCAGCGTTCGTTGCAGCGATAGGTAACATCCAGGTGCACAGCGATCGGCACGCCCAGGTTGAACGCCTTTTGACCAACTTCGGCCAGCAGGCTCATCCGGCAACCTCGGCGGCAAACGGCCGATCGGAGACGCGCAGAATGCCGCAGCCGGAGAGTTCGGCCACGAATTGCTCCGCATCGGCGTAGGCCTGGCCGGGATCGACTTCGAATTGCCCGCAGACACGTTCGCGAACGATCTCCCCGAGAGGCGTGCGTCCGTCCGCCCCTTGCCAGATCGCGGTTGCGACTTCGTTGAGAGTGAAGAAGGTCGAATCGGCAGAATTCATCACCAGCATCTCGCCGGCCAACAGACGAGCAGCGATCGCCGAACTGGGGGCAATGTAGGTCTTAGACATGCACAGACTCACCTTCGAATTCGCGTACTTTGGCCCACACCCTGGCGTCAGGATAAAACGTCAAGCGTTCCACAGGGAGTGTCGAAACGAATTCGCAGGCGGTGGCCAGAATTTTTTCAACGAGCTCGGGATCTTCGGAGAAAAACAAAATGTTCCGCATCAGCCGGCGCACGGCTTCCGCAGGGGGAACAGGCTCGATCCGATTCTCGGGGCCTTTCTCCAGGAAGAACAGAGCCGAAATCGGCGCGCTGGTATTCTCGCCCGCCTTGGCCAACTCGCCGGCAAAAGGAGTGCCGAATGCGCGAAACTCGCCACCGGGCCCGCGCTGAATGTAGGAAATTTCGTCGGTCAGTAAAGTGACATCGGCCGGAGCCAGGCGCGTCATGGTAGTTTTGCCTGCGCCGGAAACGCCGGAAAACAAGAATGCCCGCCCAGCGCAGATCGCACTGGCCGCGTGCAAGAGGAACCCTCCGCGGCGCGCGAGGAGCAGGCTGTGCACGATGCGCAAAACCGCATCGAGAGAATAAGGATTCGCATTCTGCCGGACAACGCCCTTACCCGCCTGCGGATCCCAGCGGGCGAGAAAATCTCCCCGCTGCAGCACCCAATGGCTGCCCTCGCGGCGCACGCGCACGTCGTCGTCCGATGCCGTGCCTTCGATGAGGTCAAACTCAAGTTCGGTTTCGGCACGCGCATGGCTCAGAAAGCCTTCATAGCGCCGCGCGAGGAGGTCGAAAAAAATTCCGCTGGTGGTGGAAAGAGAAATCGGAATGCCGCCAATCTCGACGCACGCGACTCGCTTATCGGGCACAATCACGCTCCGCTATCGCTTGCCTTTGCAAGCTAGTGCCACCGTCGGTTCTGCGGGCCTGGGCCAATCGCTTGCGCAGGTGCAACTTTAAGGCCAGGCGGCGCGCCAGCGAAAAATGACATAAGATTCGTCCAGCCGCCCAAGACCAAGGCCTAAGCGGCAAGACAGGCGGGGCTGGCCTTACGTCTTCGTGTTTCCCCTTGACTCGATCCCGTCCGCGTTCTGCGCACCAGTCGCCTTCGCGATTCACTACGCGGCCGAGCAATGCCTCGATTGGAAACTCGGGATCGGGGGCAGGCATGGAATCCCCGCGCAAGCGAAAACTGTCTTGTCCGACACGGCCAAGAAAACGGTGGAGGAAGAACCGGCCTTCCTTTACGGCGAGCACGATTTCACCGGGGCAAGCGTCCTCGAGCGTGCAAGCTGCAATCTCGACCTTATCGCCCGGCCAGAGGGTTGGCAGCATGCTCTCCCCGTGCACTTGCAGGTACAGGCGGCCGCTGATCCACAGGCTGGCGACGGCCAGCGACACGCGTGCCTTTTCGCAAGTCAACGGCGAGTCATCGATTGCGCCGGGCAAAGTCAGGATGTCTTTCGCGACGAGTTGCACATGGCAGAGGTGCCAGCCACTTTGCCACAGGCCAGGGCGGCCGTCTCAAACACGCGCTCCGAGCGGAAAGCGGGCTTCTGATACGGCTTCTTCCTGCCTTTCACCGTGGCTTGGGCGGAAGAGATCGGTTTCTCGCGAGGGGTTTGGTCTTCCATCCGCAGTCAGTCGAGCCGCAACATCAGGCTCTCCCCCGTTTCTTGTGAAGTGTAAGCGCAGTCTACTACAGCGCTTATATCGTGCCAATATCATTCGTGGCAGCCTGAAATCGATGAATCAACATTGTTAGTAAGAGGAGAGTGTGCCGTATTGCCGTGCCCGCCGCAGACTGATTGACAGGCAGCCAAGGGCCAGGGGAAGCGCGACCAGGGCGAAGACAGCAAGTGTCGCCACGGTCGATGACATGGCCGCGATCGACTTGCCTTCGAGCAGCGCCCCACGCATCGCGTCGATTGCATAGGTGAAAGGAACGGCGCGGGCAAGCGTTTCCAGCGGCCGCGGCAAACTCCTGACCGGGAACACGGTTCCGCTGAACAGCCAGAGTCCCGAACCCAACAGCCACATCAGCGCCGAGCCTCTTTGAAAAGCAATCTGGAAGGTAGCGGCAAACAGTCCCAGCGCGAGCGCCAGCGCGATCGACAACAAGAGGACCACAGCGGTCGCCCAAACATTCGCGTGAATTGCCGCGCGAAACACGGCGACGCCGGCAAACACGTAGACAGCAAGATTGACCAAAGTTCCGGCAAAGGCGGAGACTGCGCTCAAGGTGATCAACTCCGCCGGCGCTGTCGAAGTGGTCATCAGCACTTCCAGCGTGCCGGTCTGCTGCGCCTGCTGGACGGCATTGAGGAATGCCTGAGCGCTCATGACGAAGAATGTGAACAGACCAGTGCCAACCAGCAAAAAGGGAAAATACGCGACTCCATCGGGACGAAAGCCGGGTCCGATCGCGTGCGATAGGTAATAAAACGCCGCCAATTCGGTGAGCACGCCGACCAGGGTCATCACGAAGCCGCTGCGATGGCGAATCGCGGTTAACAGATCGCGGCGAAGTATGGCGGCAAGCTTGTCCAGAATCAATGTCACGATGCTGCTCCCGCGCGATGGCTCATGTCTTCGGGATTGTCGCCGTGCTGCTTCTCGTCTGGAATGCGCTCGGCTCTAGTTGCGCCTTCACGCAGGTCTTGTGCGCCATCCAGGCATTCATCGGGCATCCGGTCGCTCGTCAGATGGAAATAAAGCGCGCGCAGCTCAGCAGCTTCGTCCTCGCACTGCTTGCCATCCGGCTGCCTCGCCATCGGCCGGTCCGCCAGTAATTCCCCGCGATGCAGCAGAAGCACCCGGCTTGCGACCGCGGCCGCCTCTGCGAAATTGTGTGTAGCGAGAAAAACTGTTGTGTCCTGGTGCGCGAGGCGGTGTATGGTTCGCCACAACTGCATGGTCGCCGCAGCGTCAAGGCTGCGCGTGGGCTCGTCGAGCAGAAGCACTCGCGGACGTTTCACCAAAGCGCGTGCCAATCCCAGCCGCTGGTACATGCCGCTGGAAAACTTCATCACCAGCGTGTCGGCTTGGTCCTCAAGGCCAACCTCGTCGAGGACCTCGCGAATTCGCCGCACGCGCTCGCATCGCGGAACTTCATCGAGCGCCGCGAAGAACTCCAGGTTCTCGCGCGTCGAGAGCCGAGGAAAAAACGACCGCTCCGTGGGAACCGCGATGCCCACTTGGCGCCGCACTTTGCCGCCGTCATGCCGCGTATCGAATCCTCCCACGCGCACCACGCCGGAGTCGGCGAGCAGCATGGTCGAAATCAGCTTGAGGGTGGTCGTTTTCCCGCTGCCGTTTGGCCCGAGCAGCGCCACTACTTCGGCGCTGGCCGTTTGAAAGGATACATCTTTGAGGGCGACCGTCTCGCCCGTCCGTTCCCGCCCCACCCAGTTGAACCATGCTGGGCGATGGCGAAATATCTTGCGGACGGATTCAAATACGACCTGTTCCATCGGAGTGTGAAGCTGCGCCTGTTGCACGCCTCGATGCGCGTGCGGCGACGGTTCCTGAAATCTCTGTATTATAGTTCGCAGTCCGATGACAGAAGCTTTGCTCGCGCCTGCTCCTCGGTTTGTTCCCTTACGGCAAAGCAGCGCCTTCGAGTTGTTGTGCGCATGTTCGGTCGCCCATCCCAACTTGGAGCAGATTGAGCGCATACAGGCGCACGCCGAGCATGGCGGAGCACAAAGCGGCTACTGGTGGGAGGAGTTTCGTAGCCTCGCCGAACATCACGGCGTGTTGCCACTTGCGGCGTACAACCTGATCGAGCACACGCTCAACCTTCCACCGGAAACCCGCCGGTCCTTAACAACTCTCTACGCGGAAAACCTCCGTCGCAATTTGTGGTTTGCGGCGGAATTGTTGCGTATCCTGCGTCATTTCGAGGTGCGGCAAATTCGTGCGCTCCCTTACAAAGGACCGGTGCTGGCGCAGGCTGCTTATGGCGATCTTGGCCTGCGCAGCTTCTCCGATCTCGACATTCTGATCGCGCCTTCTGACTTTTTCCGCGCCAAACAAGCGCTCGCCGAAATCGAATACCACCCCGCCCACCAACTCGCTCCCGCCGTCGAGCGTCTTTGGCTGCGCGCCGGCTATGAGCAATCATTCGATGGTCCCGCCGGGAAAAATCTCCTCGAGCTGCAATGGCGGCTGCTTCCTTATTTCTATGCGATTGATCCCAACTTTGCGCACTTCCGATTCGACGATCTCTGGGCACGCACCGGCCGCATCGAGCTTGGCGCGTCCACCACTCCCGCGCAGATTCGCACGTCCACCCATGCGGCCGCCGATTCCACGCCCTGTCTTTCTCCCGAAGACTCCCTGCTCGCCGTTTGCTTGCACGCGGCCAAGCATCTGTGGACGCGCCTGATCTGGGTAGCCGATATTGCCGAAAGCCTGCGCGCGCCGCAGATCGATCTCACGGTCGTAATCTCGCGCGCAAGATCGCTCGGCATCGCGCGGATTCTGGGGGTAAGCTTTCGGCTGGCAGAAGACCTGCTTGGAGCCACCATCCCGCCGGCGGCACGCGAAGTCATGGAAGGCGATCCCGAAGTCCCGCGGTTGGCGCAACACAGCGCCAGCCGCCTCCAGCGTGCTGCAAGCTATGACTTCGAATCCACAGACTATTTTCGTCAGACTGCGCGATTGCGCGAGCGGCGCGCCGACCGCGGGCGATATCTCTGGCGTTTGGCCTGGACACCGGGCCCAAAAGATGTCGAAGCCGTCCAATTGCCGGGAGGCATGTTCAGCCTTTATCCTGCGATCCGCATTGCCCGATTGCTGAAAAAGCTGGCTTGCGGCTAAGCCGCTGACCTTCTCGTTGCCTTGGCCACGCTTGTAGGGGATAATCAGCTTGGCTGCTTTCGCGGCCCGGCCGGTCTTCGTGTGAATCTTCCTAACTACATCACGCTCACTCGGATCGCCGCCATCCCGCTATTGATCTGGATTCTCTGCACGCCGCGGCTTTCCAGCGAATACGGCGAACGCGAAATCCTGGCGTCGGCAGTCTTCATCCTGGCTTCGATTACTGATGGCATCGACGGCTATCTGGCACGAAAACGAGGCCAGATTACCACCATGGGCATGCTGCTCGATCCTCTGGCCGACAAACTTCTGATCGCCGCCGCTTTTGTCACGCTGGTGCAATTCAATCCCGCGCTTGTGCCTGCATGGATGGCGGTGGTGATCATCGGCAGGGAGTTCCTGGTGAGCGGGCTGCGTTCCATCGCCGCCTCGGAAGGCTTCACCATCCAGGCCAGCGACCTGGGCAAGTTCAAGATGTTGGTTCAGATCATTTCGGTTGTCGCCGTGATTCTGGCTCGGCGCTGGTATTACTGGCCGCTGGGAAGCGTTTATATCTTCCCCGTGTACTGGATCGCACGGCTCGCCATCTGGTTTATGGTCGTGCTGTCGCTGGTATCTGCTATCGATTATTTCGTTGCTTTCTGGTCGCGCATCGATCGCCAGTCGGTCAAGCGGCGGCGGCGGCGGGCTTTCGTCCTGGCGCGGCGGAGCAAAAGCAATGTCCAGGCTGTTTGAAAAGCCGGCGACAGACGCTCATCCAGGAGCAGGCACAACCAAGCCGGAGTTCACCCTTGAGCAGCGCCGGCTTCTGGTTAATATTGCGCATGCCTCCATCGCCTCAGGCTTAGTCGGCGACCCGCTGCCCGAGTCGCCGCCCGATTGTCCGTGGCCGGTGCTGATGGAGCCGCGCGGCGTTTTCACTACGCTTTACCTCAACGGTCAATTGCGAGGATGTGTCGGTTATCCCCTGCCCATCCGCCCGCTTTATCGCGCGGTTGCCGAAACCGCCCGGGCCGCCGCTTTTGAAGATTCACGATTCTGGCCGGTCGCTCCCGAAGAAGCCCGTCAACTGCAGATTTCCCTCAGCGTGCTTTCTCCTCTGTTCCCCATTTTGCCAAGCCAGGTTGAGGTCGGCCGCCACGGTCTCATGATTTCCAGCGGTATGCGGCACGGACTCCTGTTGCCGCAGGTTCCGACAGAACACGACTGGGACCGCGAGACCTTTCTCGAACAGACCTGCGTCAAGGCTGGCTTACCGCCGGATGCCTGGCGCAAGTCGGCCACCCTCGAGGCTTTCACCGCCGAAGTGTTCGGCGACGAAGATGCACCGGCCTAGCCGGGCGCATCTTCATCCCACAAGGATTCGCCGTTCCACCATTGCGCCTGCAAATCCACGGCTCCGGAGAAACTCTTTTTCTTAACCGACGCATCAGAATTGTTAGGAAGGAAAGGCGCTTTCCGACACCACTTTTGAGGGTGGCACTTCCGTGACCTTGCTTTTCTAACGCCAACCGGTAAGCTGTGCTCTACCGATTTGCGCAGTGTGCAATATGGAATTGGCCTTCGTAGTCGTCGTGATCCTGGTCGCTGGAGCCATCATCCCTGGGGACTCCAAGATCCCCTTCTACCATTGAAAGTGGATTTTCCGCTCGCAGATTCTTCCTTGCATGGAAAGCGCCGGCATAGCGATACGGGCAGGCGAAAATCTACCTAAACTACAGGATGGTGAGCGCGCCTTGTGCCGCCGGCCTCGCTTCGAGGTAGGGGCTGAAATTCGGGTGTCTTATCTAGTCCTGATTCGGCTAGTCCTGATTTGGCTAATCCTGGTTTGGCTAATCCTGAGGATCCAGTTCCACCGTATCGCCTGCATAAACATCTTCCAGCGCAAAGACGACCAGGGCCGATGAGGACGTAGGAGTAGTGCTCAGTACAACCACCTCGCCGACCGCACGCCGCGGCAGATCTCTCACGTGAATGTTCTGTCCTTTGCCCCTCGTCAAGAAATCAGCTTCGAAGGTTGGCGTGTGCATTTGGGTGTCTTCGGAGATCGGCGTCTTGAAGGAAAGGGAATCCACCGGGTTTTCCAAATCCGCAGTGTAGGAGCGAACAACGCGGAAATAATCGCCTACTTTCACACCCTGGTTGGAGCCTACATTCAGGTATAGCTTCACGCCCGAGCCGAGGATCGTGTCGAAATCCTTGCCCAGCACGATTCGGCCTTGCAGTTTCCCATTGGGAGGCGCAAAGCGGTCAAAATGGCCGGGCACATGAAAAGCCACCGAGGGCTTCTCGACAAACGGCACGGCGATGTCACCGGGGTTGATGGGATCGCAACTGAGTTCGACCTGGGCAACGGCGCTCCGGCTCCGTACATCCAGAATGCGCACCCGCCCGATGTCACCATAGGCGTGTCCCGCGCTCCCCAGCAGCCTTCTCATTCCCGGGTAAACTTCGTACTCGTTCACATCGCGCAACTGGCGCAGGATGGAATACAGTTGCCCGGCCTGGTAGCCGGTTCCTGACAGGTAGACGATTTCCCCAATCCCGAACTTCGTCTCATGCGGCGTCTCCAGCCCGCCATCCACATACTTGGCATCGGGAATACGCTCCTTCGAGAGAAAACCTGCGCAATAAATGTCCGCCTGCGTGGGCGTCTGGAAGCGGACAAAGGGCACGCTCACCCGTGTCTCGACAATCCCGTTCTCATTGGGAGTGGCCGAAGTCTTCGAGATGGCCGTCGCCTGGCCAAACGCAAGGTTCGCAGCCAGCAGCACTAACAATCCTGTTTTCTTCATGTTACATCCGCCTCCGAGCGTCCAATTCGCTTCGCAATTCGGTCGCTATCCCTCTGGGAAGACAGGGGTTACAGCCGAAACCTAACAAGCGCGGCTGCCCGGGTCAAGGTTACGAGGGTGTTAGGGATTGAGCCTCCCAAAGTGTTTCCTTAGTGGTCAATCTAATCGCCTGTTGCATCTGGCTCTACACCCTTGTAATATCGCGCCGTTCTTTCATCGATCCCATTGGCCTTGCCCTCTACTTTCGCGCCACGTTTCCTGCCGCTCCGGCTTCCGAAAGTCTGCCTCGCCGTCAACGCCAATACGGCGGATGAACTGCTTGAGATCGCCGAGACCATGGCTCGCGACAATCCCTTCATGGAGTTTCGGTTCGATTACCTCAGGCAGCCACTCTCCGCGATGCTCAAACTCCGGCGCTTTCTGGAGACGCACCAGTATGTAACTGCGATTGCCACCTGCCGTCGCGCCGCACATGGCGGCAAGTTCAAGGGTTCGCTGGCCTCCCAGCTTTCCACGCTCAATAAGGCGCAGGCTGCCGGATGCCAGATTGTCGATCTTGAACTCGAGAGCGCTCTCAAGCTGAAGCCGGAAGCCGTCGCCAACTTGCGCCGTTCCGGCGGGGTCATTGTTTCTTATCACGATTTCCGGGGCACGCGGCACCTGGAGCCGACTCTCGACAAGATGCTGAAGATCCCGGCCGATTTTTACAAGATCGTGACTACCGCCGCCACGCTCTCCGACAACGTGACCATGATGAAATTTCTCCAGGCGCAGAGCGATAAGCACGCGCTGGTCGCATTGTGCATGGGCGAGCAGGGCATCATCAGCCGGGTGCTGAGCGTGCGGGCCGGCAGCGTGTTTACCTTCGGCGCAGTCAGCGCCCAACTCAAGACCGCGCCCGGACAAATCAGCACGCGCGAACTGCACGGCATTTACCGCATCGAGCAGGTCGACGCCGCCACGCGGGTGTATGGGGTGGCCGGCGATCCGATCGATCATTCGCTTTCTCCCGTGATCATGAATGCGGCGCTTGGCCGCGAAAACGTCAACGGGGTCTACGTCGCGCTCCATGCCAAAACGCTGAAAGATCTGCTCTACTGCGTGCGCGAGATTCCCATCCACGGGCTGAGCGTTACCATGCCCTACAAGCAGGCGATCGTAGAGCACCTGGATAACACCGACTCGCACACGGCCAAGATCGGAGCCTGCAACACGGTGGTTCGGGGCCAGGACGGCAAACTCTTCGGCTTCAATACGGACGTGGTCGGGGTTCTTCGTCCACTTGAGCAGCGGATGACGCTGGAGAAGGCTCGCATCCTCGTGCTCGGAGCCGGAGGCGCCGCTCGCGCCGCCGTGTTCGGCCTCAAGGAACGGGGCGCAGAAGTCTGGATCCTCAATCGTTCCGCCGCCAAAGCTCAACGTCTCGCCCGTCAGGCCAAAGCCCGTGTCCTCAAACGCGCGGAACTGCGCAAGTCGGATTTCGATGTCATCATCAACGCCACGCCGGTGGGCATGGACAGCCCGCGCGAATGTCCGCTGAAGGAAGATGAGATTCGCGCCCGACTGGTATTCGACATGGTCTACGATCCGGCCGAGACCCGGTTGCTGCAGATCGCGCGCTCCAAAGGCATAGCTGTCATCCCTGGTGTTGAGATGTTTGTCCATCAGGCTGCCCGCCAGTTTGAGATCTGGACTGGCAAACCAGCCCCCGCGGCTGAAATGCTTCGGGTGGTAACCGCTGCTTTACAGGAACGAGCCAAAGAGCGTGGCCTGAAGAGAGCCTAACCTTCTGATTCCGCAATGTCGAAAGGGCAGGCTAGAGCCGATGGCAGGGGCTGAATCTCAAATCCGAATGCCACCCATGCTCCCCGGTGGCTCGTTTTGAGACGAAAAGCGATGCCGAAGGCATAGCAAAAGTTGCAAATACGGAGTATCCGCTGTAATATTCTTTACAGACGCAGTGTTTCGCGTCTATCTCGTCTCAAAACGACAAAACCAACCGTCTTCCAGGTAGGAGCAGCCCCAAGTTTTTTACAAATCTAAAGGGTGCCTAAAGCCCCGGTGCAATTCGGAGAGAATGCATGTCGTGGTATGCGTACTGCCTCACGGAACACCAGAGCCTCCCAAACGGTGTTCGCGCCCGTCGCCCCTTCGTCCTTGATGGTATTCACGGTGTAAACGCTGCTCCGGTTATGAGTTACCCGAGCGGCGAGTTTGCGGTCATTGTCAGCGAATTCGACCGTGCGACCATGAGATTGGACGAAAAATCGGTTTTGGAACACGCCCGCGTAGTCAGCCACAGCTTCCGCAGCGCAACCGTTTTACCGTTCCGTTTTGGAACGATCTTCGACAGTGAAGACGCTATCCGCCAGGCCGTGCGCGCGAACCGGCGTACCTTCTGTGAGAGCGTGGCCCGGCTGCGCGGAAAGTCGGAAATGCGCATCAAACTCACCGTCCGCGATGGCTCGTTACGCGGCAACATGGAAGATATCGTGTTGCCGGATACGGTCGGGCGCGAATATCTGGCCAAGCTCCGAGAAAAGGCCTCGCGCGAGCGTGAGCGCCAGACCAAAGCCCGCGCCATCTCGGTGCAGGTCCACAAGCTGTTCAACCCGCTCGAAGAGGAAGTAAGCTGCAAGCGCGTCGCCGCCGACGGCATGCTCCTCGATATCGCCCACCTCATCGACAGCAAATCGATTGAGAAATATCAGAACCGGACCTCGACGGCCGCCAAACAGCTCAAGAACTGCGAAATCGCCGTCAGCGGCCCCTGGCCACCGTATCATTTCCTTCCGGAGAAGCTTCGCCAGGTGGCCGGCAACAGCTAGCCGGGCAGCAAGACAACCCCCAATCCGATGTCGCGTTTTGTGCGATGTCCGGTTGGGGTTTTTCATGCCTAACAAACCTTGGCAGCCTGGGTTGGCGTTCGTCTAGTTTCCGCACAACCGTGTAAGAGGTGATCAAATGCCACAGGCATCGTCGGCAGAGTTCAGGCTTCGACATGAGGACTGGCCCTGACAGCCGTCTTGAAAGGGATGCGGATTCAACCGCTAAGAAAAGTCAGGGAAATAAAAAAGGGGGAGCACACGACTTCAGTCGCGCCGGGTCCAAAATGTCCGCTAGTGTTTGTCTTTATAAATGGACTTGCTGATGCGGTTTTGCTGGCGGTTGATGCCGCGCTGCTCGGCCTTCGTGAGATGGCCGTCGTGGGCCGCCATATCTCTCTTTTCGCGGTTCTCCACGCTGGTCTCACGCTTTTCGAGGTTCGCCGCCTGCTGGGAACTAAGTTTGCCGCTGGCAACGCCATTGGCAATGCGCCGCTGCTGGTTGGCTTCGCGGCGATTGACTTCATTCACGCGCGGATGTCCGGGATCGTTCACGCCCGGGCCGGCGCCAGAGGTTGAGGTTTGAGCAGCCGCGGAACCAGCTAAAAGGAAACTGCCAGCTGCCAGGACTAACAGCGAGTTCGTGAGTTTGTTTTTCATATCAGCCAAAACCCTCAGCGGCAAGGATAGTTGCGTTTGCGTGCAGGCGCGAGGTTACAGCGGAAGTAATCCTAATAGGTAACCGATATGTAGTAACAGAATCGCCCGACAACAAGTTATAAGGATCAAAGCCATTTAACGGAATGGCGTAACGAGGCTAGTCTTCTTCAACATTTACTTAACATGTTATTTACCGTTACTTTAGTAAGCCATCTGTACAACTTGAAGAGGCGTTGCAAAAAACGCCTCGACATGAGCTGTCAGTCATGGCTGGGCATCTCGACGTATCGTTGCCGCGTTGTCGTCGCGCAGGAGGATATTCTTGCTGGCATTTGCAAGGATCCCGAATAAAGACTGATCATCCGAGGCCTCATGCCCTCGATTAGAGTTTGAGCAAGGAAATGCCCCTCGCGCGTTCTTTGGGTGGATTTTCCTGAACAAAATGAACGCAGAGATGGTCTTCTATGAGTGAGGGCAGACAAGTGGTGGCGGGAGAAGCGATCCTCCAGGGAGTCGCAACGGCTGGGCGGACTCAAGACGCGATGATCGAAGCGCTGGTTCGCGAGCACTCCCGGCTGGTTTATCGCATTGCGTATGCGGTGCTCCGTCGCCACCACGATGCGGAGGACTCTACGCAAGAAACCTTTGTGCGCGTTTTGCGCTACGGCTCCAAGCTTCGGTCGGTCGAGGACGCCAAAACCTGGGTGGCGCGAATTGCGTGGCGTGTGGCAGTGGATCGCAGCCGGAGGCAGGACAGAATGCGCGAAATCCCTCTGGAGGACAACGGGAACCCACTGATGGAAGTGGCCGCGCCGCTGGTTCCGGCGGATCAAGTGCTGCAAGGCACGCAAGTCGGCCGGGTGGTGGAAAAGTTGATTGCAGCTTTACCCGATAAGCTGCGTGAGCCACTGATTCTGGCAACGATTGAAGAACTTACGCCGCGTGAAATCGCTGGCACTTTGGGAATCAACGAAGCAGCAGTGCGCTCGCGAGTCTTCCGCGCGAGGCAGATCCTGCGGGAACGCATGGCCGAACGAATCAACAGCAGATAGGTGGAGATATGGCAGACAAAGAAGGCGACCAAGAAGACGCTCTGGGACAAGGTCTTGAATCTGGCGAAATCAACCGTGAACTGGATGCCGGGCTTGCACTGTATGCGGCCGTCGAGCCCAGGCCGGGACTGGAAGAACGCGTTCTGGCGAATCTGCGCATGGAGCGGGCAAAGGCTCTGCAGCGCGCGTGGTGGCGCTGGAGTCTGGCAGGCGCGGCGGCCATTGCGGTTGTGCTGGTGCTTAGCTGGAGGCGGGATTCGCTGTTCCATCCCACGATCAGCAGTCATTCTCTGGCTGTAAGCGACAGCTTGCGACCCAAAACAATAGCTACTTCGGACGATCAGCAGACCCAGGCCCGCGGACAAGCGTTCCGGCCTATGCCACGAGTGCAGCAGCGCATGCGTCCCACCGTCGCAAAGGAGCTTCAGCCGAAGCTCGACCAGTTCCCGTCGCCGCAGCCGCTCAGTGAGCAAGAGCAGCTTCTCGCCCGCTACGTCGCACAGCATCACGAGGAGGCGGTTCTGATCGCGCGCGCCAGCACCGCGCCTCTGCAAGAAGACCGCGAAGAAGAAACTCAGGAAACAGAAGCGGGCAGCAACACCGATGTCCAACCCATAACGGATTAGAAATCCAAGGAGAATAACGAATGTGGAATAAGAAAGCTCTCGTCGTAGTTCTTGTCGTTGCAGTCTTGACCTCGGTCGGCCTGCGGAAAACCTGGGCGCAGGGACCAGATGCCGCCAAGGCATCCGAATCCGAAAAAACCGTACATGCCTATCGGCTCGATTTCTCTGTCAACGAATTGGAGGACGGCAAAAAGATCAACACACGCCAGTACTCCATGAACTTGAACGCCAAGGATTCCAACGAAATCAAGATCGGTTCCAAAATCCCTGTCGATGTCAAGGAGGGAGAGTTTCATTACCTGGACGTTGGAACCAGCATCTGGTCCAAGCTGGAAGAGGTAGCCGATGGCGTGGTCCTAACCGTTCACGCTCATGTCAGCAGCTTTGCGAATCCTGACCAGCAGACGTCGCAAACGCACCCGCTTGTGCGGGAGATGCAATTCAACGGGAGCACGGTGGCGACGCTCGGTAAGCCGGCCGTATTGGGAGTGCTGGATGATCCTAACTCGCGGCACCAGTTCCAGTTAGAGGTCACAGTGTCGCGTCTGCGGTGAGCGGCGGGGTGATCGGCACAGGGTCCATTGCGAAATAGAGGCGGCGCCCCTTTAGGTCGACGGCGGAACGAATCCAGGAAGCGGTAAACCGGTGGCTGGCAACTGAAATGACACTCACTCCGGGCAGCGGGAGTGTCCTAATCTGAATTTTGATTAAAAGGAATCCCATGCCCCCTGGTAGTGTGTCCGACGAATTTCAAGTCGGGATCCCACCCGGACCGCAGGCGCCTTCGTCGCAGCCGCCGTTGTCTCGGCCGTCTTGGTTGCGGCCTTTTGTGCTGCATTCTTCGCAAGGACAGACCGCCGTTTTAGCGCTTCTGCTAGTTCTAGCAACGGTCGCGCTCTATAACCCTATCGCTCGCGCGCCGTTTCTCAACCTCGACGACGATATTTACGTCACACAGAACCCTGAGGTCCGGTCGGGACTGACGTGGCATTCCATAGCGTGGGCGTTTCGCACTACAACTGCCACAAACTGGCATCCGATCACGTGGCTGTCCCACGAACTCGATTGCCAGCTCTTCGGCCTCAATCCCGCCGGGCCGCACATGGTCAATGTTTTGCTTCATGCTGCGAGCGCCGTGCTGGTGTTTCTGCTGCTGGCAAAGGCGACGGGCATGATGTGGCGCAGCCTGATGGTCGCTGCCCTTTTTGCTTTGCACCCGATGAACGTGGAGTCCGTTGCTTGGATCGCGGAACGCAAGAACGTCCTCAGCATGTTCTTCTTTTTGCTGGCGCTCGCCGCATATGGATGGTATGTGCGTCATCCGCGACTTGGCCGGTATCTTGCAGTGACTGTTCTTTATGCTCTAGCGCTGATGGCCAAACCCCAGGTCATCACGTTTCCATTTGCCCTGCTGCTCGTCGACTACTGGCCGCTGGAGCGATTTGGAGGGACCGGCGCGGACGAAGTAGATAGCCGATCCTTAGCCACAAGCCCAGCCAGGCGCACATTCTTCGGTCTGGTCAGGGAGAAGATTCCGTGGTTCGCGCTTTCCGCCGCCAGCGCTTTGATTACGCTAAAAGCGCAGAGCGCGGCGAAACACGAAGAACTCGCGCTCTGGGAACATCTGGCAAACGCCGCGCTCTCCTATGGGAAGTATCTGGGAAAAACCTTCTTTCCTGTAGATCTGGCGCCGATGTATCCGCATCCCGGACGCTCCATCAGTGTTTCGGCGGCCACATTGTCTGCGATCGTCATCGCTGCTATCACGATCCTCGCAGTGATCTTCCGCCAGCGCCGTTATCTGTTTGTCGGCTGGTTCTGGTTTCTGGGAACGCTGGTTCCGATGATCGGGCTGGTTCAAGTTGGCGTGCAAGGCATGGCCGACCGCTACGCTTACATCCCCTTGCTGGGAATTTTCGTGATCGTGGTCTGGGGAACGGCGGATCTGGCGCGCTTCTTGCGCGTTTCCATCTTTGTTCCTGTGACCGCCAGTGTATTGGTTCTGTTAGCGCTGGGATTTGCCCTGCATCGCCAGGTCAGTTTCTGGACCGATAACTTCGTGCTCTGGCGGCATACGCTGGACGTCACGCGGGATAACTTTATCGCCGAAGATAGCGCCGCCGGCGCTTTGCTCGCCCAGGGCAAGCTGGAGGAGGCGCTTCCCTATTTTCGCCGAGCGCAAGCCATTCGCGCGGGAGATCCGATCAGCGCGCTTAATATCGCTTCCTACGAGCAGCAGCATGGCGACAATGGCAACGCCATAGAGCTTTACGGAAAAGTGATCGAATTGACGTCGAGTCCGCAATTGCTTGCGCTGGCCCACGCCAACCGCGGATACGCTTATCTCGCATTGGATGAAAGGGACAAAGCTAGGCAGGATTTTGAGTTGGCTCTTAAAGAGCAGCCTGATTATGCGCCCGCCTACCTAGGCTTCGGAATGCTGGCGCA
>Ga0187784_10001985_pt1 | contig 16347 bp, 5 predicted proteins | sample 1015_SJ02_MP15_2_FD_132964 | JGI IMG/M metagenome (GOLD analysis project Ga0187784, IMG submission 132964) | Tropical peat soil microbial communities from peatlands in Department of Meta, Colombia - 1015_SJ02_MP15_20_MG | ecosystem: Environmental > Terrestrial > Soil > Wetlands > Peat | place...
CGTGATCTGTAGCGGCGAGGCACTGCCATTCGATCTGCAGGAACGGTTTTTTGACCTGTTACCGGCACAGTTACAAAACCTCTACGGGCCCACGGAGGCAGCCGTGGATGTAACGCACTGGACCTGCCGGCGCGGAGATGAACGGCGTCTGGTGCCAATCGGGCGGCCTGTGGCCAATACACGGATTTACATCCTCGACGGGAATCTGCAGCCTACGCCGATGGGAATTCCTGGCGAGTTACACATTGGAGGGGTACAGGTTGGCCGCGGATACCATAGGCGTCCCGAGTTGACGGCTGAAAAGTTCATCCCCGACCCATTCGCTGCTCATGCATCGGCGCGGCTCTACAAGACCGGCGACCAGTGCCGTTGGCTGACAGACGGGACCATCGAATATCTGGGCCGTCTCGACTTCCAGGTGAAGATCAGGGGTTTCCGCATCGAGTTGGGTGAGATCGAAGACCAACTTCGGCAGCATGAAGCAGTGCGGGAAGCAGTGGTGGTCGTGCGGGAGCAGGGAGAGAAACAACTGATGGCGTGCGTGGTGCCGGCTGGGTCAGCGGTATCTGTCGCCGAGCTGCGCGATTATCTCAAGCAGCGGCTCCCCGAGCATATGGTACCGGCCTCCTGGGTTGTGCTGCCGGAGCTGCCGCTCAGTCCCAATGGAAAAGTGGACCGCAGGGCTGTGCAGCTTGCGAGCGCAAAGGCGGTAACAGCGGCAAGCGCAGCCTTTGCGGCGCCAGGCAGCGAGATCGAGCACAAGATAGCGGCGGTCTGGCAAGAGGTGCTGGGATCGGCGAACATCGGGCTAGACGGAAATTTCTTTGATCTCGGCGGCAATTCTCTGCTGCTGCTCAGAGTCCACAATCGTCTGCAACAGGCCCTGGGCACGGCCATACCGCTGGTCGATATGTTCCGCTGGCCCACCGTGCGCGCGCTAGCGCAGCACATCGGGAACGGATCGAAACCCCCCACCGAAACCCTCACGGACGGCGAGGCGCGGAAGGAAGGCCGTCAGCGGCGAAGGCAACGGCGGGCTGGAACTCTTCCAATCGAGAGTTAAACCGATTTTGGTTAAGACCGGGTTCCGCTGGCGGCGCAAGCTGATTGGAATCGAGGAGCGGGCGCATTCCCCACCGCAGACCAGCCTCGCGTGCTTCGTTTCGTCCGCATCAAAATCAGTCAAGATTTTCAGCAGGACCGTGGATCGGACCGATTGGCGTCCGCCGGCGGAGCCGGCACTGAGTATCTCAAGAGATGCACCACGACAGTGACCATCTGGACAGAATTGCGATCATCGGCATGGCGGGGCGTTTTCCGTCGGCGCCGAATCTCGACCAATTCTGGAAGAACCTGTGTGACGGCGTGGAGTGTGTAACCGCCTTTACCGACGAGCAGATGATCGCGGCTGGCGTCGACCCGGCTGAGCTGAAGTCGAAGGACTGTGTCAAAGCAGGTGTCGTGCTGGAGGACATCGAGCTGTTCGACGCCGGTTTCTTTGGCTACAACCCGCACGACGCGGAATTGATGGATCCCCAGCATCGCTTTTTTCTTGAGTGCGCGTGGGAGGCTCTTGAAGATGCAGGCTGCGACGCGAACCGCACCCAGCTCCGCATCGGGGTTTTCGCCGGAGCCGGCACCAATTCCTATTTTCGAAATAATTTCGTTTTTTCACGCCAGATGAAGTCGCTGCACTATCTTGAAAAACTGATGGCGGCGGACAATGATTTTCTGGCGACGCGCGTCTCCTACAAGCTGAACCTCAGAGGGCCCAGCCTCACCATCCAGACGGCATGCTCCACCTCGCTGGTAGCGATCCACCTGGCATGTCAGAGCCTGCTCAATGGAGAATGCGACGTCGCCCTGGCCGGCGGCGCGTCCGTCAAGGTTCCGCAGATCGGCGGCTATTCCTACGAGGAAGGCTCTACCCTTTCGCCGGACGCGCGGTGCCGCGCCTTCGATGCCTCCGCGCAAGGCATGATGCCGGGCAGCGGAGTCGGCGTGGTCGTGCTCAAGCGCCTCGCTGACGCACTGAGTGATAGAGACTCGATTCGCGCCGTCGTCCGTGGATCGGCGATCAATAACGATGGCGCGGGCAAGGTGGGTTATACGGCGCCGAGCGTGGAAGGGCAAGCGGCGGTGATCGCGGAAGCAATGAACCTGGCCTCGGTAGACGCCGATGAAATCAGTTACGTTGAGGCGCATGGCACCGGCACATCTCTTGGCGATCCTATTGAAGTTGCCGCTCTCACTGAAGCCTTTCGCGGGAGGAGCCAAAGGACGCAGTACTGCGGGCTCGGCTCGGTCAAGACGAACATCGGCCACTTAGGCGCCGCCGCAGGCGTGGCTGGATTCTTGAAAGTTATCCTGGCGCTGCAACATGGCAAGCTGCCGCCCAGCCTGAATTTCGAGCGTCCCAACCCCGCAATCGATTTTGTGCACAGCCCATTCTTCGTGCAGCAGAAGCTGTCGGAGTGGAAGCCGGCAAGCGGCAAGCGGATTGCCGGAATCAGCTCGTTCGGCATCGGAGGAACGAATGCTCACGCCGTGCTTGAGGAGGCCCCCGTCCCCGAGCCCTCCGGGCCATCCCGTTCATTTCAATTGCTGCCGCTGTCTGCAAATAGCGCCGCGGCCCTCGAAAGAATGAGAAAGAATCTCGGCAGCTACCTTGAGAACAATCGCGGATCGAGTCTTGCCGATGTCGCATACACGCTGCAAACGGGCCGCAAGAGCCTTCCCCAACGCCAGATAATTGTCTGCAAAAATCACGAAGAGGCAGCCGCGGCCCTGAGAGAAACCGATCTGTCGCGTTTGACGGCGCACCGCCTGGAAAATGGCCACATGGACGTCGCGTTCATGTTCCCCGGCCAGGGCTCTCAGTACGCCAACATGAGCTCGGATCTCTACGGCGCGGAGCCCGAGTTTTGCCGGCAGGTCGATCGTTGCTGCGAGATCGTTCAGCCGCACCTGTCTCTTGATCTACGAGAAGTCCTTTACCCCGGAGCGGCTGGAGCGGCAGATGCGTCGCAGAGGCTGGAGCGGACGTTGCTTGCCCAGCCAGCGCTCTTTGTTATCGAGTACGCGCTGGCAAAGCTCCTCATGTCGTGGGGAATCAGGCCTGCCGCTCTGGTTGGACACAGCGTCGGCGAATATGTCGCAGCGTGCCTGGCCGGCGTCATCGGCCTCGAAGATGCTCTGCGGTTGGTCTGTGCGCGGGGCGCGCTCATGCAGAGTCTGCCGGGAGGCTCGATGCTCGCCGTTTCCGCTGCGGCGAACGAGGTCGAGCGGTTTTTGCCAGGCGACCTCTCCATCGCTGCGGTGAACAGTCCCGCGCTCTGCGTGGTGTCGGGTGAAGACGACGCAGTAAGCCGATTTGTAGTGAAACTCACCGAACGCGACATTGCCAGCCGGCTGCTGCATACCTCGCATGCATTTCATTCGACAATGATGGATCCCATCGTCGCCGATTTTGCCGCCAAGGTGAGACCAGTGGAGCTTCATCCTTCACAAATTCCCATCGCTTCCACCGTTACCGGTACGTGGGCGCAGCCTGAGGAGATGACGGCGCCGGAGTATTGGACAAGGAATCTGCGTCAGACCGTACGCTTCTCCGATGCAGTTCAGGAACTGCTGAAAGATCCGAACAGGGTCCTCCTCGAGGTTGGTCCAGGCAACACCTTGGGAACCTGCGCCCGCCAGCACTTGAAGGGATCGGGCAAGCGAGTCGTCCTGTCTACAGTGCGGCATCCGCTGGAACAGAGTTCCGATCTCGCCTATCTGCTGAACACTCTGGGCAAACTGTGGATGCACGGCGCGGATGTGGACTGGACCGGCTTCTATAAGAACGAACGCCGGCGCCGGGTTCCGTTGCCGACTTACCCGTTTGAGCGTCAGCGGTACTGGATCGAACCCGCGAGGCACTCATCCGGCCACGAGCCAGCGCGGAAGCAACCGGAGAAGAACCAGAACATCGATCAATGGTTCTACGCGCCATCCTGGAAGCGAGCCGACCTTCCAGGCCGGAGCACTGGTCGGGTTCCTAGCTCAATTGACGATCGAGTTTTGCTCTTCCTCGATAAACAAGGTTTGGGTACGGAACTTACGAGTCTCTTGAGACAAAACGGGCAGCATGTGACTGTGGTTGAAGCCGGCACGAACTTCAGGCAAATCGCCGATGGCTCATTCACAATCAATCCCATGGAGCAAAGAGATTACCGGGCATTGTGGGATGCACTTGCTGCGAGCAACAAGCTTCCAGCATCGATTGTTCATCTATGGTGCTTTAGCGATAAGTCGAACGAGCCGTCACTGGCCGACTCTTACGAGCGGTATCGCATTCTGGGCTTCAATAGCCTTCTTTTCTTGACGCAGACGATCGCCGCCAAACCCTCCGGTGCGAATGTCCGGATCGAAGTCGTGTCCAATCATCTGCAGGAAGTGACCGGAAACGAGTTTCTGTCTCCAGCCAAGGCAATCGTCCTTGGTCCGTGCGTGGTCGCCTCCCAGGAGCACCTCGACATACACTGCTCAAACGTCGACATTGAGGATGGTCCAATCGGCGAATGCGCCCGGTTGCTCCTGAAGGAGCTGCGCGCAAAAAGCGGCGACATCGCGGTAGCCTACCGTGGGAAACATCGGTGGGTACAAACACTCGAGCATATATCGCTGCCGAAAATACAGCCCGAAACTCTGCCGTTGCAGCAGGGCGCAGTTTGTTTGATCACAGGCGGTCTCGGTGGCATTGGGCTGGCTTTAGCCGATCACTTGGCGGAACAGGTCCGCGCAAAACTTGTCCTGATTTCGCGGTCAGGCCTTCCGGGCAGGGAACAGTGGCCCAAGTGGTTGCAAACGCATGGCGAGGACGATGACGTTTGCCGGAAGATTCGTGCGATCCAATCGATCGAAGCACGCGGATCGCAGGTCCTAGTGCTGCGCGCGGACGTCACCGATGCCGCCGAAATGCGAAGCGCGTTCACGCTGGCGCGCGAAAGGTTCGGAGCAATTCATTCGGTTATCCACGCCGCGGGCATTCGCGGAGACCGCGCGGCCATCGCCAAGAAGACCTCTGAGGCTGCCGCATCGACGATGGCGCCAAAGGTGCTGGGCACAGTGGTGCTTGGAGAAATGGTGCGCGAGGCCAAGCCGGACTTCTTCTTGCTTTGTTCCTCGCTTAGCGTGCAGCTCGGTGGAATCGGAAACGTCGACTATTCCGCGGCGAACGCCTTCTTGGATGTGTACGCGCAAAAGCACCGATCCGAGATGAACATCACCTCGATCGACTGGGCCGGGTGGCAGGAAGTGGGGATGGGAGCCAGCGCGCAAATCCCCGACTATCTCAAGTGGCAACGAGAGCAGAGTCTGAAGCAGGGGATTGCGCCCCAAGAAGGCATTGAAGCCTTCGACAGGCTTATTGGTTCCTCTCTCGCGCAGGTGGTTGTTTCCCCGCAGGAGCTCACAGGATCGTTCGCCGATGCTGGCGCCGGGTCATCTGCGGCCGCGGCCACGCCAGCGGGGGGCGAGCCACAGAGGGAACCAGCCCATGAGAGGCCGGCAATATCCAGCGAATACGTCGCTCCGGGAAACTCCACGGAACAAGCCATCGCGGAGATTTGGGAAGAATTATTGGGCCTGTCCACGGTCGGCATTTACGACAATTTCTTTGAACTGGGCGGCCACTCGTTGCTGGCAGCGGGGCTCCTGACCCGGTTGAAGAGTGCATTCCCGATCGAACTCTCGATCGCCAGCCTGTTTGAGAATCCTACCGTTCATTCGTTGAGCGAGATGGTGCGGCAGGGCAATCGTGGACCCGAGTCGTTTGCCGAAAGTAAGAGCCGCGGCCAGAAGCGCCGAGAGGCGCGCTCGAGAGCGTGAGGGGATGGCCGGCGTATCTTTCGCAGCCTCGACTGTTCCGCCTGGTGACCCAGCCCGGAACGGCGCAGTCGGATTGTCCAAGAGCAGAGCCATAACATAAGTGAGGTGAACTTAAATGCCGGAACGAAACGCAAACATGGCGGACTGGTTTTATGTTCCATCGTGGGAACAGAGACCGCTTCCAGATAGTGGCAACGACAGCGGATCGGCGACCCGGCAGTTGTCGGCTTTGATCTTCCTCGATGAGTGCGGATGTGGCTCTAGGCTGGTTGAATTACTGAAGAAAAGCGGCTGGCGCGCAATAGCCGTCAGAGCCGGGACTACCTTTCAGCGGATCGATGAAAACTCCTTCGTCATAAACCCCGAGGCGAAGGAGAATTATGTCCGATTATGGAAGGAACTGACAGCCTCCGGCCGCACTCCGGGAACGATTGTTCATCTGTGGTGTGTTACCCGCGGGGAGCGGTTGTCAATTGAGGATTCCTGCGAGTTCGTCCGCAGCAGGGGATTTAACAGCCTGCTGTATCTCACGCAATCGATTGGAGACCAGGCTTCCGCCGAACCAATAGAGCTCAAGATAGTTTCCGACGATCTCCATCAGGTCACCGGAACTGAGGTTCTTTCTCCATCCAAAGCGCTTTTGATGGGTCCTTGCCGAGTTATCCGCAAGGAGTTTTCCAGCATACATTGCGCCAACGTCGATCTTACGGAAACACTAACGGTCGAGGACTGCGCACAAAAGCTTTTCAAAGAGATCGGTGTCCGGACGACGGAAGCCGTGGTTTGCTATCGGGATTCACAGCGGTGGGTGCAAACGCTCAAACATGCACCTTTGCCCCATGCCGATAACGCCAATTCGATCTTGCGCCAAGGCGGCGTGTATCTCATCACAGGCGGACTCGGCGGCATTGGGCTCGTGTTGGCGGAGTATCTTGCCCAATCGGTGCGAGCCAGGCTCGTCCTCATTGCGCGGAGCCGGCTGCCGGACAGAGAACAATGGCAGGAATGGCTCAGCGCGCACGAAGACAACGATGCGGTCAGCGAGAAGATTCGAAAAATACAGGCGATCGAAGATTTGGGCGCCAAGGTTCTGGTCGTGAACGCGGATGTGGCGGACTTCGATCAGATGAGGGCTGCTATCGACCGGGCGCGGAATCATTTCGGGCCAATCCAGGGAGTCATACACGCTGCCGGCGTCTCGCCCGGAGGCATGATGCTGCTGAAGAAGCCTGAGGCAGCCGCCCTGGTTATGGCGCCGAAGGTCAAGGGAACTCTGGTGCTCGACAAGCTGCTGGGCGACACCAATCTCGACTTTTGCGTGCTCTGCTCCTCGGTTGCCTCGATTTACGGTGACTTCGCGCAGGTGGATTATTCCGCTGCCAATGCATTCCTGGATGCCTACGCTCAAAAGCATGCTGCGGCGAGGAAGATTGTATCAATCGACTGGAACATGTGGCGGGACGTCGGTATGGGCGTTCACAACCCGGTGCCGGCTCGCCTCCAGAAGCGCAGAGAACGCGAGTTGAGCTTCGGCATAGCGCCCGAGGAGGGGAAAGAAGCATTCGCGAGAATTCTGGCAGGTTCTCTTCCGCGGGTGCTCGTGTCGCCAAGAGAACTCGACATCAACGGGTATAAGGAGCAGGTAACCGACTCCGAAGAGCCGGTCGCGAAGGTCTTCCCTGATAAACGCCGGCGGCCACGTCCCAATTTGTCCACCGAGTATGTAATCCCTGGAAATTCCACGGAGCGAACTATTGCCGAGGTGTGGCAGGAACTTCTGGGTGTAGAGACAGTAGGAATCCACGACAATTTCTTCGAACTTGGCGGCAACTCGTCGCTCCTGCCCGGCGTGGTCAGTCGGATCAGGAGCGCATTTGCTGTCACGCTCCCGGGCAGCGGAGTTGTAGAGAATCCGACAGTCCACTTGCTAAGTGAAGGGATACGGCAGGGAAAGTGGGACAGCCCGTTGTCTGCGGCGAGCAGAAGCCGCGGACAGAAGCAGGCCGTGAACAAGGCACAAGAACCCGAACGCTGGAGCGGTTCGGAGATCGCAATTATCGGCATGGCGGGGCGGTTTCCGGGCGCGTCCAATCTTGAAAAGTTCTGGAGCAATCTGCGGGATGGCGTGGAATCGATAACCTTCTTCACCGACGCGGAGTTGCTGGCCTCGGGCGTGGATCCCGCAGTGTTGCGGAATCCCTCATATATCAAAGCCGGCTATATCCTCGATGCGGTCGATCAGTTCGATGCCCCTTTCTTCGGATTCAGCCCTCGCTTGGCTGCGGGCACGGACCCGCAACGCCGGCTCTTCCTGGAATGCGCGTGGGAGGCGATCGAAGCGGCCGGTTACGATGCGGAGCGATACGAGGGGGCCATCAGCGTGTTTGCCGGCGCGACGATGAGCAGTTATCTGTTCAACAACCTGTGCGCGAACCCCGAAGCCATGGCAGGAGATAGTTTCCTCTTGAACCAGCCGGACTCTATCGCCACGCTGGTCGGTTTCAAACTGAATTTGAAAGGAGCTTGTTACAACGTCGGAACCTTCTGTTCTACTTCTCTGGTTGCTGTCCATCTCGCCTGTCAAAGCCTGTTGAACTTTGAGTGCGACATCGCGGTGGCGGGAGGTGTGCACGCTCATTCGCCGCACAAGGCGGGCTATTTCTATGAAGAAGGGGCGGTGTACTCCCCCGACGGGCATTGCCGGCCCTTCGATGCCAAAGCACAGGGAGTTGTGTTCGGCAACGGGGCCGGTGCTGTAGTTCTGAAAAGGCTAAAGGACGCTTTGGCCGACGGCGACTCGATTGACGCCGTGATCCTTGGCTCGGCGACAAACAACGATGGTTCCGATAAGGTGAGTTTCTTTGCGCCTAGCGTCATTGGTCAGGCAGAAGTGATCATAGAGGCCCTTGCGGCCGCCGGAGTCGAACCCGACACGATTAGTTATGTAGAGGCCCATGGGACCGGGACAGCGTTTGGCGATCCCGTCGAAGTGGCGGCGCTGAACCGCGCCTTTCGTAGTGGAACGAGGGAAAAGCGCACCTGCGCGCTCGGTTCGCTGAAGGGAAACATCTCCCATGTGGATGCAGCCGCCGGCGTATGTGGACTGATCAAGGCTGCTCTCGCGCTGAAGAATCGGCAAATTCCTGCAACCGTCAATTTCCATGAGCCGAATCCGAATATCGACTTTGAAAACGGCCCTTTCTACGTCAACTCGACTCTGTTGGACTGGAGAAGCGACGGCGCACCACGCCGCGCCGGCGTCAGCGCATTCGGGTTTGGAGGGACAAACGCCCACGTGATCGTTCAGGAGGCCCCCGTACCTGAACCCTCTGGTCCGTCCCGGCCTCACCAATTGCTGGTTCTGTCTGCCAAGACCGCCTCTGCATTGGAAGCAGCTACAGGGAACATGATTGCGTTCCTGAAGAATCACCCGGAGGTGAATCTTGCGGACGCGGCATATACGCTGAAGGTTGGCCGAGCGGCGTTTAACCATCGCCGGGTTGTGGTCTGCCGCAACAACGAGGATGCCGTGGCCGCGCTGGAAGCAGCCGATTCGACGCGCCGGGCCACGGCATACCAGGACAAGAGGGACCCTGGCATCACCTTCATGTTCTCCGGACAGGGGGCGCAGTATGCAGGCATGGGTGCGGAGCTTTATCGAACCGAACGCGTGTTTCGGGAGTCGGTTGACCAGTGTTCGGAGATCCTGCGCCCGCATCTCGGGCTCGATATCCGGAAGTTTCTCTTCCCAGCGCCCGGCGAGGCAGAGGCGGCAACCGAGAAACTGACAGAAACGGCAATCACGCAGCCGGCGCTGTTCGTTGTGGAATATTCGCTGGCGCAACTTTGGATGTCATGGGGAGTCCACCCGACGGATATGGTGGGCCACAGCATTGGAGAGTATGTTGCGGCCTGTCTCGCCGGCGTTTATTCGCTGGAAGACGCGCTGCTTCTGGTGGCAGCCAGAGGCAGGCTGATGCAGAGCCTGCCGGGCGGCAGCATGCTGGCTGTTCGGCTCCGCGAGGCGGAGATTCGGCCGCTGACAGACGATGCCGAGCTTTGTCTGGCTGCCGTCAACAGCCCTTCTTTGTGCACAGTTTCGGGCAGCGACACGGCCATTGATGGCCTTAAACAACGCCTGACACAAATGGGTGCGGACTATCGTCCGCTCCATACGTCCCATGCGTTTCATTCCAGTATGATGGACCCGATCCTGGACGAGTTTGCCTCGAAAGTCAGCAGCACGAAAAGAAATTCTCCCCACATTCCGTTTCTTTCCAACTTGTCCGGGACGTGGATCGCTCCGGAACAGGCCATGACGCCGGAGTATTGGACGAAGCATCTCCGCCACACTGTCCGATTCTCCGATGGAGTTCAGGAATTACTCAAGGAGTCAAACCGGGTCTTTCTTGAAGTGGGCCCAGGCAATACCCTGAGCACGCTGGTAAGACAGCATCTCAACGGAACCGGGCCATCCAGGGTGGTGCTTGGCTCTTTGCGTCATCCTCATGAGCAGCAGCCGGATGATGCCTTCATCCTGAACAGCCTCGGGCGGCTGTGGCTGGCAGGGGTTGACGTGAATTGGCCCGGGTTTTACGAAGGAGAGACGCGCCGCCGGATCGTCCTCCCAACTTATCCTTTCGAGCGCCGGCGTTACTGGGTCGACCCGACGTTACCTCCGCAAGGCATGTGGGCGATGCGCGCCGGTTTGACCAGGAATCCGCAGCTCCTGCCGCGCGCGGCTCAATCGGCGGCCGCCGAGCAGGCGCTCGCTCCCCAGAATCCAGAAGCGCAGGGAGACTCCGTTGCTGCCGGGGCTCGAACAGAGGATGTCCTGACTCGTATATGGTGCAAAGTGCTCGGTAGTAGGGAAATCGGCCCTAACGACGACTTCTTTGAATTGGGCGGTGACTCCTTCACTGCGATTCAACTGTTCTCCGAGATTAACCGTGTGACCGGCAAGAACCTGCCGCTGGCGACTCTATTCGAGGCTCCCACAATCGAAAAGCTGGCGGCGGTTTTAGGCAGGGAATCTGAGGGATCGTCGTCGGGATGGTCGTCGCTGGTGCCCATTCAAACTGGTGGAACCCAGCCCCCGCTCTTCTTAGTGCACGGAGCGGAAGGCAATATCCTGCTCTACCGGCAATTGGTCGAGCGCCTCGGACCCGATCAGCCTGTTTACGGTTTTCAAGCTCGAGGCTTGGACGGCGCCGAAAGTTTTCACACCAAAGTCGAGGAGATGGCCGCGGATTACATACGGCAATTGTCGGCCGTGCAGCCGCATGGTCCGTACCGTCTCGGGGGTTATTGCCTCGGAGGAGTGGTCGCTCTGGAGATGGCGGACCAGCTCAAGGCAAGCGGCGAGCAGGTCAGCCTGGTCGCGCTCATCGAGAGTTACAACCTCAATGTCGTCAACCGCAAGGGGCTCATGAGGGAACTCCGGCGGCTGCCGGGCGTGTATCTCCTGCAGGACCTTTGGTTCCATGCTGCGAATGTCTTCTTTGCGGCGAACAAGAGCCGCTGGAAGTTCTTCCGCGAAAAATGGAACATAGAAATGGCGCGGGCCGATGTTAGGTTTCGCGCTTTGTACCATTCTATGAAATCAAAGAACGGAGCCGGAGCAGAGAGCAAGTATCCGCACTTGATTGCAAAAAAGATCAATGACCGTGCCGCCGTAGAATATGTCCCCAAGCCGTATTCCGGCCGGGTTGCGGTCTTCAAGCCGAAGTTGAATTTCTGGGGAATGAACGATTCGACCTTTGGATGGGGGAAGGTCATTCGCGATGGCATGGAAGTTCATGAAATGCCGATTTATCCAAAAGGGATGCTGGTGGAGCCATTTGTCCAAAACCTCGCCACTGAACTTCAAGCGTGCCTGAAGTAAGCTGCCTGTTACCTGGCACGGCGAGAGCGTCAGATATTCCTTCGGCAATCCTCGTCTCTGCGCCGCAGTGCGCAGAATCCGCAGCACACCGTTCAGCAGTGCCCGTACGTCCGCCTGGCGGCGGCCTCCTCTCTCGGCCGGCTGCCGATGCCGTAACAGCGGCTCCAGCAAAGCCCAATCCGTATTCGACACCTCTCACCACGCCCGCATTCTTGGTTTCGCAGAAGCGCCGGTGCCAGCTCCAATTTGCTGCCATCGGCATCGAAACTCAACCCATCAAAGCTAGTTGTTGATTGGACAGGACCTAGTGAATGCTCTTATCTGAGATTCAGTATGATTCTTCAACTCAGGACAATCCCCGCTTCGCACAGCTTTATACACTTGATCCGTTGCTAGATCCACGGTGGGACGCGCTGGTTGCGTCGCATCCCGATGCATCCGTGTTTCATACAAAAGGTTGGCTAAGCGCGCTCGCTAAGACGTATGGCTATCGCCCGGTAGTTTTGACGAGCGCAGCGCCGGATAAGGAGCTTCTCGATGGAGTTGCTTTTTGCGAGGTCATGAGCTGGCTTACCGGCCCGCGCCTGGTTTCGCTCCCGTTTTCGGACCATGCTCAGCCTCTGTTCACGAACGGTCAAGATACGCTGGAATCTCCGGAATGGTTTCAGGCGGCGCACTTTCGCGATGGCTGGCAGTATGTTGAACTGCGGCCAATCTCATGGGAGACGAGGCCTCGTTCAACGCTGGTACCGGGCCAGGAATTCTGGTTGCACCTTTTGGACCTGACTCCATCACTCCAACGACTTTTCAGAGACTTGCACAAAGACTGCGTCCAAAGACGAATTCGGAAGGCTGAACGCGAGCGGCTCACCTACGAGTGCAGTTGTTCCGAGAAGCTTCTCTCCGATTTCTACAAGCTGCACATGATCACGAGAAGACGTCTGCACCTTCTGCCGCAACCGAAAGCATGGTTCCGCAATCTATTGGCTGAAATGGGATCCAATGCGAAAATCCAGGTCGTACGCAAGAATGATACCCCCATTGGAGCAATCCTTTCGTTGCGTCATTCTGGAAAAGTGATTTACAAGTATGGATGCTCCGACAAGCGGTTACACCATCTAGGGGCTATGCCCTTCCTGTTCTGGAAACTGATCGAGGAGAGTAAGACCGAAGGCGCGGAGCAAATCGATTTTGGCAGAACAGATTTGGATAACCCAGGACTCATCGTGTTCAAGGATCGGCTGGGCGCGACCCGCAAGAAACTGACGTATCTGCGCTATCCAAGAAGCGACGGAACAAGCTGGATGCGATGGCCCAGCGTTAGAATTGCGAAAACTCTGGTGGCATCGCTTCCGGACACGATTGTATCGAACATAGGCAGCTTAGTTTATCGGCATTTTGCCTAGCGGCACGTAGACGGGTGCGATCTAACCTCGATAGACACTGAGAACTCCAGTTCCCTGTATCGGAGGTAGTACCGATTCATTCCCAGCATTACTGGCCGGATGCCCTCGCGCATCTTGGGTCGCCGATGCGATTTCCGGGTGTTCGGCCAGCGAATTGTTTGGAATGGTCGAGGCGCAACAAGGCCCCCTTCACAGGCAGTGACTGCCGCACCGATTCCGTGACAGACAAGGAGGCCTCGCATTCAGTCACATCTGGCCCCGGGGCTCTCGTCCGACGCCACTTCGCAAAATTCCGCCGCCGTTGACAGCGTGAATGAGTTTGTCAGCTCCACGTTCGATACCGGCGGCAGCCGTGCCCTCGTTGTTCAGGCGCCCACTACCCCTGACCGCGCCCGCCAAAGATCTTCTCTTCGTCGTGTCGGCAGCTGCATCGCAACCACAGGCGGGAGTCAAGCCGGGGTCCACGGTGGACAGCGGAGTAGCGAATTCGGGGAAGGCCACGCAACCCGGCCTGACCTGAAGCGGCTGCTGTCGGCCGGGCGTCCGCATGCCCGAATCAGATCGAAATTCCCAACCTATCGCCCAACGCGTCGACTTGTCGCAGCGTCCGGCGCGTTTGCAAATCCTCTCGCGGCAACATTCGGCTTCGCTCGGGCGAAAAACTAGGCCCCATTTCCCAGATTTCCGTTCGCAACCGGTCATTGACCGGTTCCCCGTCCCATTTTCAGACACCGTGGCGTGACCGAAGTCATCTCCCCAAGGAGGACTCCCGTTTTTTCATTCCTCTTTGTTTATAATTGACCGGTCGCGAGCAGTATCATGGGGGGGCTCGCTGTACGCTGGATAATCGACACTGAAATCAGCCCTTCAGGTCGATTCAGGGAACCGCTGGTTCAGCCGGATTCTCATTTTTCAAAGAGAATTGAAGGTGAGGTTATGAAAAGCACTCTGGCCGCAATTGCTATCGCTTTTACTCTCGCATCCATTCCAGTGTGGGGCCAGTCCCCCGCTCCTCGCACCCTGGCTGCAAGAGAAGAGAGCCGTCCATTGCCGATGGTCTCTGCCCCTCAGTCCGCGCATCAGGCGGCGACGAGTGTCTCCGAATCGCATTCGCCGGGCGCTGCCGCCGAGCACAAGCGCGTCGGCATCGTCTCCGACTGGACGCAGCATCACGTCCTCTTTCCGGCCACTAGCAAACCCGAAGTGTTGGCGCGCCTTCAAAAGGATCCGCGCTGGACACAGGCTTGGTACCGGCGGCATCGCGAGGCTTGGTGGCCCGGTTCACCTCGTAAACGCCTAAGGTCGTCGGCGAAAGTCCAGCGGGACTGGACCGAATCTCTCGGGACCGATGTATCGATTGGGCCCATCTACGATCCCGGCTTCACGACCCCGGATCCTGGCAGCGGGGAGACCGATCCAGCCAAATACACCTGGGATATCACCGCTTCCCCCTACTGCGAGAACGAACCTGAGGCCGGCGACTCAGGCGACTATGTGGCGTTTGGCATTCCCGCTAGTGCTGCTCTCAATTTGGGTTCGGGCGGCCAGGCGAACATCATCGGCTACAACAACCTCTATACGAATGCAGACGGCACCGGCTATTGCCCGACGTTGACGGCGCCAACCGTGCTGTTCGCGTACGCCTCAGGTACTGGAGAGGTGCCGGCGGCGATTTCGATCTCCTTAGATGGAACGAAACTTGCCTATATCGAGGACATTGTCCCAACTTTGGGAGACCCCGATGGAGCAGCGTACTTCCATGTCCTGACCTGGGTAGCGGGCGAGGGTACGGGGGCGACTGACCCCGCCACCCCCGACACTGGGAACGACCTAAGCGTGCAGCTCATACCCCCTTCGGCACCGTCAGTCATTCAAAGCTCCACCGCTGCGCCTTTCATCGATTACACCAGCGATTCTGCGTACGTCACGACGTATAGCTGGGCCACCGACTCTGGCTACATCTACAAAATCAGCCCAGTTTTCGGCGGCGGCACGCCGGCGATTGTGTGGGCCGCCGCGATCGGCGCCGTTCCGTCGAGCCCGGTTTACGACTCAATTTCGAGCAACATCTTCTTTACCGACCCTGAGGGTGGCATCGGCTTTGTCACTGATTTGGGCGGCTCGCCGTCAGCAGTGACGTTTGGCGGGCCGTATGCGGACGGCAACACATCGCTGAATCCACCGGTGGTAGATAGCGTCAACGGATGGGTCTATGCCACGTTCGAGAACCCCACAGATGGTGCTGTTGTGGTACAGGCAGCTACAGATTTGTCGAACAGTAGTACGGTAACCTTCGGCAAGGAGACGGCCGCCGTCACGGGTCCGTATAACGTGGACTTCAACGACTACTACTACGGCCTTAGCTCTGGGGATACTACGGAGACCTCGCAGTTAATGTTTGTGGCGGCAATGGACGCTTCCACCGGAACGGTGCCCACCCTCTACACTGTTCCATTCATATACGACAAATACATTACCTCGACCGGCGTCACATCGACGGCTCTAGCGACCGGACCGGCAGATTCTTCGCCCGTCACGGAGTTTTACAACACAACAACCAGCACCGATCAACTTTTTGTAGGTGTTACGGACTACTGCATTGCTACCGGAACTGCGTATCCGGGCGGCGGCACCGGGGGGTGCGTGATGAGCTTTGACATCACGGGCACCAGCTTCGACTCCTCAACCACCACCTGGACAGATGCTCCCAGCGCTGGCACCTTGACCACGGCGATTGCGGCCGACGGCGGCCCGACGGGCATGGTCGTGGACAACGATGCCGACACCACAGATTATCCGGAGGCCTCGAGTATCTATTATGCGACCATGGCCAGTCCCAGCTCTTTGGTGAAAGCCACGCAGAACGGCCTCAATTAACGCGGGGAAAGAGCGCGCGAAGCGTTGAACGGGCTTTGCCCGCTTTCAATCCGCTTCGGCGCCACACACTCACTTCGACGCCTCAGCAACCAGCCGCTCCACGCGGTGCAGGTTGTCGAGGCGTTGCTGTTTTTGGACTGCCAGGTCAAGGTTGGCGTAATGGGCGCCGGCGGATCTTCTCGTCGGCCATCGATCGGCCTAGGTCGAGCCGGACACTCGTCCGGCCTTCGCAATTCAGGGAATCGTCACAGCGGCCATGTTGGAGGGGGCGCTGGTATTTCCCTCCGCGTCGACGCTCTCCACGACGTA
>Ga0187784_10001987_pt1 | contig 16343 bp, 16 predicted proteins | sample 1015_SJ02_MP15_2_FD_132964 | JGI IMG/M metagenome (GOLD analysis project Ga0187784, IMG submission 132964) | Tropical peat soil microbial communities from peatlands in Department of Meta, Colombia - 1015_SJ02_MP15_20_MG | ecosystem: Environmental > Terrestrial > Soil > Wetlands > Peat | place...
AACGGGTTTTGGATTAGAAATCTCTAAGTCAAGGGATCAAGTGTTAGTTATGAGACAGTCCATAGGTCCCATGCGTGAAATAGTGGGGAAAATAGCGCGAGGCGAGTTCGCTCTAGTGTCCAGCGCTTTGCTGCCCCGCTTTGAGGATCTTTACGATAGGACAATATCTTTGATTGAAGTGGTCGATAACCATCGGGCAGAAATCAGCGATATAACCGACATCTTGATTAATGTTCAAACTTTAACCACCAACAACATAATCAGAATCCTCACCATTATCTCAGCAATTTTTCTTCCCTTAGCTTTAATTGCTGAAATATACGGAACCAACTTCGGAAAAGGGTACTTTATACCTGGCAGCAGTGACTCTTTTGGCTTCTACATAATGGACGCGATAATGATTGCCATAGCAGTGACACTTATAATAATTTTCAGAAGAAGAGGCTGGCTATGAAGACAACGCTGAAGTTCCGGCTCTTATGATATCCATTATTGAAATAGCCTAAAGCTGAGTTTACAGGTTGACAATTGGCAGTTTAAGTAAGGGATAAGACAGATTGCCTGTATTTTCAGGGGAAAATCTTATAAGCAAATATCGATAATTCGATATCGGTAATTCGATACGTGGTCTGATTGGACAAAATTCAAACTCCGTGGCCTTCACGCCTGGATTTTATACGTGTTAGAAATTTCACCGAAAAACGGCGCCGAAATAATGGACGCCATGGAAAACATGAGTCAAGGATTATGGAGACCCTCACCAGGCTCAGTATATCCCCTTCTTGACACAATGACCAAAGAGGGCTCAATAAAAAAAAGAGAAGACAGCAAATATGAGTTAACCGAGCAGGGAAAAGAGGAAATGGATTGGCCGCCTGGAATGAGATCAAACCGTCCGCGTACAATAGAGGAGGTTCTAAACGAAATGAACAGCTTCGTCTCATACTTTGAAGACCTCGCAAAATCTGATCCTGCAAAACTCTTACCTCATAAGGAAAGAATCAAAGAGATCCAATCAAGACTAACAAAAATAACCACCACATAACAAACCAGCTTGGAAAAACTATCAGGAGAAAACAAAATGTCGACAAACAAAATTGAAACATCAACTTCGAACATAATCACGGTGGAAAACCTTTCAAAAACCTTCGGAAGCCTCAAGGCAGTTGATAACGTAAGCTTCGACATCAAAGAAGGAGAAATTTTCGGTTTTCTCGGACCTAACGGAGCTGGCAAAACCACCACCATCAACATGCTAACGACCCTCCTGAAGCCCACGTCGGGAAAAGCTGTGGTCTGCGGATTCAGCATATTCAAGGACGCGAACGAAGTTCGAAGAAGCGTTGGAGTCGTTCCGCAGGAATACACGGCAGATGAGGACATGTCAGGAATCAACAACATCCTTCTCTGCTCTGACCTTTACGGAATGCCAAGAAAAGTTGCAAAGGAGCACGCAGAAGAGCTTTTGAAACTTGTCGAGCTCGAAGACGCGGCGAACAGAAAAGTCTCCACATACTCGGGAGGAATGCGAAGGCGTCTAGAGCTAGCCTGCGGTCTGATCAACTTTCCGAAACTGCTTTTCCTCGATGAGCCGACGCTTGGCCTTGACGTCCAAACGCGAACTGCAGTTTGGAAATACATCAAGACGCTGAAGGAAGAGTACCGCATGACACTGTTCCTCACCACTCACTACCTTGAAGAAGCCGATTCTCTTTGCGACAGAATTGGCATAATAGATCACGGACACTTAGTGAAGATCGGATCGCCTGAAGAACTCAAAGAAAGCATAGGTGGAGACGTCATGGTCGTAGACGTAAAAGAAAAAGAGCTAGACATATCATCTGACATAGCCAAGATCCAGCTCGTTAGGGGAGTTAAGAAGCAAGATAGCGTTTACAGGATCAAGGTGAACGACGGTGAAGAGGCAGCACCCCAGATAATCGACCTGATCCGATCCAAGGGACTGCACGTCACCAGAATCTCTCTGACAAAGCCCACCTTAGACGAGGCATACCTCGAACTAACGGGCCGCAACCTCAGAGAGGAAGAAGTGGACAAGCTGCAGATGTTCCGTCAAAGGGTAACCATGAGGAGAGCAAGATCCTAAGGTGACAATCATGGACAAAGACGCGAGAAATACAGAAATCAAAGATTCAAAAGACACCGAAAACCAAGCTAAAACAACCGAACAAGTTCTCGCCGAGGAGGAACGAAGATTTAGGGCAGCTCCCAAACTCAGCAGGAGTCCCTTTCACGGTCTGTGGGCGCTAACAAACAGAGACCTTCGAAAGTGGTACACTAACCCAATACAACTCTTTATTTCGCTGATTCAACCAATTATATGGCTTGGCTTGTTCGGCAAAGCCCTGAACTTTGGATCTTTCATCGCGGGGTCAGGAGCTTCCATAGCGCAACAGGACATGATTTTGAAGAATTTTTTCGGAACGACGAGCTACTTCTCTTTCTTGTCATGTGGAATGCTTGCTTTCATTGTCCTCTTCACTTCTGCGTTCAGCGGAATGTCAGTGGTCTTCGACCGTCGATTCGGTTTTCTAAATAAAGCTCTGAGCACACCAGTTGCACGCGGATCGATTGTGATGGGTAAAATCCTGCAAAGTGTCGGCAGATCTCTGATACAGGCCGCCATAGTTCTAGTTGTTGCAGTAGTTCTCGGGATGGATGCGTCACATTTCACCCCTCAAGGAATCGCTGGTGCATTCGTAATTATCTTTCTTATGGCTGCCGGGTTATCCGCTTTGTTTACGGTACTCGCGCTAAGATCAGCCGATTGGCAAACACAAATGGCCATCATAAACCTACTTAACCTTCCACTACTATTCGCAAGTAACGCGTTGTTTCCGGTAAAAATAATGCCAGCGTGGCTTCAAGACGTCGTCAAAGTTAACCCCGTAAGCTACGCAGTCGATGGAATAAGACAGCTGTTGATTGGAGCAGTAGGAATGAATAGTCTTTGGCTTGACTTCGCGGTTGTGATAGGATTCGCAACAATATTATCTGCAATCGGAATAATTCTTTCCTGGAGATTACTCTCAAAGTAACCTCACAATGCACAAGAAAAATGTTCAATTGATTATTACATCCTGAAAAAAGTTCAAAATTCTTGTTCAATTCAAAATATCAGGTTTTAACACAAAAATTGTGTAAGATTTAAATCATATCTCCATATTACTTGCTTCCAATAAATACCCCATGAGAACTCTTAATGTCACTGATACCTACAATCTCTAATCCGTTTCTCGGAGCGTTCGCTGGCGGATTATTATATGGAGTAGCCGTTTGCACTGCTGCATGTGTGCCTTACATTGCAAGTTACATTGCAGGCATCGGAGCGGGTTTCCGTAGAGGCACCGTTGTCACTTTGATATTTAATTCTGGACGGATAACAGCTTACGCCTTAATCGGCTGTTTAGTAGCCATATTTAGCGGTTTGTTCAGGTTAGCTTTGTCTAACACAGCAATTTCGCCGTTTCAAATCTATTCTTCAGTTACGTTCAGCATTGTAACCATGATTATTGGCATTAGTGTTCTTCTAAAATTAAGATCGCCATGCGAGTGCAAAATACCAAACGGCAAAACCTCCGTTGCTCAGGGAATGATAGGCAGATTTGGATTCGATTTTAGCGCTTTTTCGCTAGGCTTAACCAGAGGATTAATCTTATGTCCACCGTTGGTGGCGCTTTTAATTTATTCGTTACCTTTCTCAAACCCAATCGGAAGTGTGGGGCTAGCTGTCTTGTTTGGTTTGGGAACTTCTTTGTCCCCGATGCTTCTGCTGGGAGGAGCTACCGGCTGGTTTCTTAACAAGGCACCTTTATTGCGGAAATGGATCTCAATAGGAGGGGCAGGAATACTAATATTGCTTGGAATTGTCGAATTGATAAATGCAATAATCAAACTGTAAATATTTAAAATCACTGAAAAAATGGCATGTAAATCGAACGTGCCAAAATTGAGTCTAAGGGTTTATTGCTTGTCCAACCAGTTTCTTGATTTCATCATTGTTTGTCCTGCAAACTCTATTGTAAGTGCGCCTTCATATGGGCAGTCTTCAACGCATCGCGCACAAAGTATACATCTAGATTCAGTTACATCGCCACCTTTCTTCTCGTACACATCTGTGGCCTGAGTTGGGCAAACGCGTTTGCAAACTCCGCATTTAGCGCATTTTTGCTCGTTCTTTTTCAAACGTGTCATAGCGATTTGTTTGAAGGGAGTGAAAGAACTAAACAATGCAGTTAAGGCGCCCAGCGGGCAGATTCTGCACCAGAACCGCCTGTAGGCCAGCGCTAAAGCGGTGACCGCGATTAAGATGGCTAAATTTATGGATGTGACATAAAAGCCTTCTATCCAAAAGGGACCATAAACTATTTTCGTGATGTACGACCACTTCATTTCGCCCAATGCACACTCGATCAATATGCAAAGTGGCCTAGCGGGGCAAACCAAGCAATATGGCTCGTTGAGAAAGCCAACATTTCCCGCTTCACCTCCGGCAGGCCCTCCCGGTATGGTGCCAGGAACAATTTCGCGACCGAAGATGGCGTATGATGCGAAGATAACACTAAGAATCAGAAAAATCGCGATAATGATGTAACGCGATTGCGAAAGCGCTTTGTTTGTTTGCTCGGAAAAATGCAGATGACGCAGTCTTGTAGCTTTGCGAATTCGGGTTAAAACATCCATGTAGAGACCGAAGGGACATATCCAACCGCAGAAAAACCTTCCCAAAATAATAGATGCCAAAGCTACCAAGCCTACGACTATGCCTATTTTTTCCAAACCGGAGGTAGAGTAAAAAACCTGATAGCCCGATGGATAGTTCCAAAATGGGAAAATGTAAGCTTGAAGTTGCCAAAGCGGACAAGTAATTGTTCGTCCATTTGGATAATAACATGCTAAAACCGGAATTGAAAGACCGTCAGGAAACTGGTTGCCAAAAAACTTGGCTCCAAGCAACAGACTGCGTGGCGAAGGCCCCAAAGGCCGGAAAAGCGGCACATTAAATGGACCTAATATAAGCCCCATAAAAATACCAAAGACGGCGGCTATTTGAACAAAGAATCTCAGTGAGCTAACTTTACTCGTTTTATCTTTAGCCAATCTAAAGATAAGGTAGATTCCAACCGCTATAGCGATGGCATATACGGGTAATATTATGTCACTGGGATTTGAATACGACATCTTTGTTCTTCCTATTCCTTGCTTAGTGTTAAGCCTTTGCTAATTAGCCTAAACACTTTTCACCAACTCACTTTCATTCAAATGCTCTCTGTTTTTTACTTTAACCACGACGGCGATAATGACTGTGATAGCTACTAACATTGCTGTTATTATGGCTACCGAATGCTGCTCATAACCGGACGCGTTATTAAAATAGTCATCGCGCGCCAAGCTTACGTTGCCGGTTGCGCCAGATACAACGATTGTTCCATCATGCGAAATACTCCAACCGTCGCCTTCATCGATGAAATGATTATTGAAAGTTACACTCCATTCGATGGTTTCTTGTCCGGACCCAGGATTTAGGTTCAGAGTCTGCTTACCATCACCTTCAACCGCATATCTCAATGTTGTGCTTGTGAACTCGGTATTGTTGGCTGTTGCATAAGATAAAATTGTGACATTAGAGTTTTGAGTTGAAATCTCAAGGTTTTCAAGCAATCGTGATCTGGTGATTTGTAAATTAGTAAAAGTCCAAGTGTTATTTTGAAATGTTGCACTAGAATAAGTGCCGTTTGCCGCGAAACTGATGATGCCATTGTCCTCGGGAATACTGAATTTGTCTATTGGCGTAAAGGATGTGGTAGTTTGTGCTTGTGCGTTGGAACAAGCCAAAGAAAGAGTAAAGATAATGACAATTAGGGCACTTCCAATTGAGACTTTACTGTTCTTAATTGTCACTAAGCCACACGCCAGTCTCCACATCGTAACTATCAAGTTTTGCTAATAATGCTTTAGAAATTAATTTCTTTTGGTAATTCATCCGATCAAGCTTAAATCTCAGCCTAAAAGCATCAGAACAAATAATTGCAAAACAGACCAATAAACGCACTTACTTTTTATCCAAATTAAAGCATATATCCTCGAAGAGCAAGCTAGTTCCAAAGTAAAAATGCTTTAACAGGAGAATCGTAGACATGACGCATAAAGGTGAAGCGTATTCCGCATCAGGCGCCTTCTTTTTAGATAATCCGATAAGACGATTGATGCAGCCGCCTTCCGAACTCGTGGAGAAACTCGCCATAAACCCAAATAATGTAGTAGTAGATTTCGGTTGTGGACCGGGCTACTACACCATAGAACTAGCGAAAAAAGCCAAACAGGTGGTAGCGGTTGACCTTTCACCAGAAATGCTTGAGAAAGCCCAGAACAAAGCCGAAAAAGCAGGGGTCAAGAACATCCAGTTTTTGCAAAGTGACGGCACAAACATTCAACTTGAAGCCATATCAGTTAACTTGATTCTTCTTGCCACAGTTTTCCATGAGGTTGGCAATAGTGAAGTCGTTTTAAAAGAGTTCAGCAGGATTCTCAAGCCCGAAGGCAAGCTGATAATTGTTGAGGTCGTAAAGAAAGGCATCTTTCCCGGCGCACCTGTTCAAAATCCAGAAGCGGTGAAGGCAGAAATCGAAGCGGGTAATTTCAAACTTGAGCAGATGCAGCCGTACAAGCGTTACGGGATTTTCTTCTTCGCCAAAAAAACGTGATTATCCCCTGCTCTGCCTTCTTTGCTTGTAGCTTGATCGGTTACGAATTTGAATGGCTGAATGTCCGAGAAACGCTCGCGCTAAATTGTAATCCTGGCTTAATTTGGTTTTAAGCCTATTCGCTATGCTTTGCTAGTGTTCACGTTGCAAATTCAGTCAGATGCAGGAGTAGCCATAACTTAGGAAAGGCCGAAGCTGTTGATCACATTGCCAGAGTTGGCATCGATGACCAGCACGATTTTGCTCCCCTTGTGGTCGTACTTCGCGAACCACACTGGAACGTGAAGCAGCTCCACGTCCCCAACATCTGATTCGGTGTTTATCGACTGGATCATGTGATACTTCGCGTGGGCCTTCTGTGATTGAAGCTGATCAACAAGCGTTTTTGCCTGTGATTTGGCGACCTCTTCGCTGACGTCTCCGTTGAGAATCTTAACGCCTTTGGGCAGCTTGGAAATGTCAAACAATTCCCTACCTTCAAGATTAAATTGGTAGTCCCGAGGCTGATAATCCGTGAGAGCCTTTAACGCAATTACGGGGAAGTTGTAGTTAGCATCCATTTGCTCAGTCTTTCTCATCCCGCCTCCACCACCGTACCCCATTCCCATTCCATAACCCATTATTCGTATTCGTTTCAACCCGAGAATACCGCTAAAAGATCCACCTGTTCCAAATCCGCCCTCAAAAGCGCGCCTACCCCCCATACCACCGCCTCGTCTTCCTCCACCCCCTCCAAAACCACCTCCACCCATGCCGCCGAATATTACGCCCATCAACGCGGCGGTTGTCGCCGTTTGTGCAACTTGTTGAGTTTCATTCGTTGCAGTGATGTTCGTGCGAGCAGAAACGCTTACAATCCAGTAAGGCACGTAGGTGAGGCTCATTTCCTCCAGAGTTGAGTCCTCATGGAGATGTCTATGCAGGAGACCCCTGTCCATCAACGGTGTAATTATTGCGTTTACTTGGTCTACGGTGGCAACTTTCAAAAGAAGCATTGTCTGTTTCTGAATGTTAGTCCAGCCTTGACTTCCCAGAGTAACTGCGGTACCACAATACTCGCAGGTTATAACCATCTCTCCAAACTTAGGCGCGATAGGTGCACCGCAACTTGGACATTTCAAAGATGCTACTCCAGAGGGCGCAATAATAGGCGTAGGCGAAGCTGAAGTTGCCTTAGGTGTAGTTGATGTTGTTTTTGCTCCACATTTTGGACAGAAAGCTGCATCATCTGGAATCTGAGCACCACAATTTTGACAAATCAAATCGTTCACCGAATTCTTATTAAAAGTCCTTTCTCTTAAATTTACCTCAATAACCTCGGTTACGGCATGGATGATTGATTATTTCTGCAATTTAGCCTACGCCTCTTTATTAACGGCTGTCTGGGAAAAAAACTAAATACCCGATTACTGCAACCATAAGCTATGGCTATTAAAAAGAAGAGTAAACGTCCCAAAGTGCTTATTGCTATAAGCCTCGTAGTTATACTAGCCATTGCATCCGCTGCTTTTGTCTATGTATCCACCCAAAACTCCTCCGCCTCTAAGCCAGTAGTACCGGGCGTTCATGTCGGTGACACGTTCACTTACTCGCTGACTGGCGACTCAATTTTATTCGATACGGAGGCAGTAACTCCAGCCTCTCTATATTATTATAACGAAACCAGCTACTATGAAGTCATCATAACAGCAGTCGACGGTTACACAGTCACGTTTAATACGATATGGGCATTCACAAATGGAACATCAATTCAGAACTCAGGCTGGATCAATCTGGAGACAGGGAACTATAGTGGCGATTTCTGGGCTATTTATCCTCCAAACCTTACTGTAAATGACCGGCTTTACCCTAAGGAAGAGAACACTGCACTTATAGTTAACAGCACCGGCTCTCAACAATTTGCTGCTGGTAATAGAACAGCAAATTACTGGTCAATAGAAAACGAATTTACCAATCCGAGCGACCCAACGGGCAGTTCGACGATGGTTAGCTTAATTGATGTCTATTTCGATAAACAAACAGGCATGCTCGATTACTTAGACGACGCCCAAGATTACAACAACCCGCAATATAACATTATTATCATTTGGCAACTCACTAGTTCAACGGTTTGGAATGTTTAAGAGATAATGACCACATTAACTCGGCTTTCCTTGTTTTTCCCTCTGAACCCAAAAGTTTTTTTTGATCCGACACGAATGGCTCTTTTTTAGAAGGTTTGTTGGTTTTATTCATCTTTCTCTCTGCGCTTATGGATCGCAGTGGCAGTTAAAATCTCCCCTACACTGTGTATCATAGTCATTTCCTCAACTTTGCCGTAATGAATGCCTTCTTCTGCGTGCAAAATGCCAACTTAAGTCTATGTTGAACTGTGTCGAATCATAGATAGCGGCAAGCAAGTTTAATTTTTTTCTAACTGCGCTAACAATCAACCCTCAAGCTAATCAGCATGCTTTTATTTGTGGCGCAAGAATTATCCCTTAACAAAACTACTTACGTAGACGAAGGAAACCGGTATGGCTGAGCTAAGATCACAAGAACAACAATTACTCTGTGCATTAGAGTCCCTCGGCGGAAAAGCCTCAGTAGAACAATTAATCGACAAATGTGGTTATCCAGATACCGCAGTCATGCGCACGGGTCTAACTCTTCAGGAAAAAAATCTTGTCACCATTCACGCCCAATACCAAAACGTTATCAAACTGACAGTTGAAGGTGAAGCGTACGCGAAAAACGGCTTGCCCGAACGCAAACTCATCCATGCAGTGGCACAGCTTGGCGGAGCAGCCAATCTTAAAAAAGTGGCGCAGAAAGCGGAAATTGAACCCGAGTTCGTGCAGATCGCGCTTGGCTGGACGATAAGAAAAAAATGGGCACTCTACACGTCAAGCGACAACACGATACGAATATCTGAGGCTCTTTTGCATCAAGCGTTCATTGAAGAGGGATGCGACGAAACCCTCCTCAAATACCTAAACGACAAACACCATGCAGCACTGGAAGATCTAAGCCCTGAACTAAAAGTGGCAGCTGAACAGCTAAAAAAACGCACGCTCTTAACCATCGAGCCCAAAACCACACGTACGCTCCAAATTACAGTTGAAGGCAAAAAATCAATATTGACGCCGGTTGAGACGCGTAGTTCTATAGGTATAACTACTATAGCTACTCAAGAGGTAATTACTCAACTTAAGCCTGAGGACATAATAACAGGAAGATGGCATACCTCAAAGCTTCAAAAGTACAACATTGAAGCTCCAGTAGCCAAAACATGGCCAGGCAAAAAACACCCGTACCTGCAATTCCTCGACGAAGTCCGCGCCAAACTCGTTCAGTTGGGTTTCCAAGAAATGACGGGCACAGCCGTTGAAACAAGTTTCTTCAACTTCGACGCTCTCTATGTGCCTCAGGATCATCCAGCACGTGAACCAAGCGACATCTATTACATCAAAGACCCCCAATACGGAGAGATAGGTAAGCATGGTGAAACGGTCGAGCATATTGCTGAGACGCATGAGAACGGTTGGATAACTGGTTCATCCGGGTGGGGATACAAATACTCACTGCTTGCAGCCCAGCGACTGATTCTGCGTGGTCACGGCACATGCCTCAGCGCCCGAACCCTTGAGAGCAAAAATTATCAAGTTCCAAGTAAACACTTCTCAATCGCCCGCGTTTATCGGCCAGAAATAACCGATAAAACGCATCTGTCAGAATTCAACCAGGTTGAGGGAATAATAATCGATGAAAACTTAACCCTTAAAGACCTCTTAGGCGTGCTAGGCAAGTTCGCTATAGAGATTGCTGGAGCAGACAAAGTATGCTTCAAACCGGATTATTTTCCATTCACGGAACCGAGTGTCGAACTCAGCGCTTACAAGGAAGGCTATGGCTGGGTAGAATTCGGCGGTTCAGGAATCTTCCGCCCAGAAGTCACCTTGCCTCTTGGCGTAAAAGAACCCGTAATCGCATGGGGCCTCGGCGTTGACCGCCTCTTCATGATGCGTGCAAACATCGATGATATTCGGATGATTTTCAGCCAAGACCTTGATTGGCTAAGGAGAAAACAGGTGATATAGAAATGCCCACAATCGACATAGAATACGATGAACTAGAGCAACTGATTGGCAAAGAGATAGCACGCAAATTGTTCGGAAATTCCACGAACATAGAAGCCGGAAAACTTGACAGTATATTATCTCTAGTCAAGGGTGAAGTAAAGGCTTACAACAAAGAAGAGGGAACTCTAAGCATCGAAATGAAGGACACAAATCGTGCTGACCTTTGGAGTACAGAAGGCTTAGCAAGAGGATTGCGCTGTTACCTCGGATTAGAAAAGGGTCTAAAGCAGTACGCGACGGGCAACCCACTTGTAGAAGTAAACGTTAACGCCAAACTTTACAGCATTCGCCCATTCATCTGCTGCTCAGTGATAAAAGACGTTCACTTAACCGACCTGATAATCCGCGGGCTCATGCACCTTCAGGACAAGCTAGACCAAACGTTTGGTCGAAGCCGCCAGAAAACCAGCATTGGCATTTACAATTTTGACTTAATCAAGCCGCCAATAGAGTACACTGCTGTTAAGCCAGAAGTGGTTAGTTTTGTTCCCTTGGGATTTACTGAAAAGATGGGTTTGAATGAAATTCTCGAGAAACATCCAAAGGGTATTGAATACGGCCACATTGTTAAGAAGAACCCTCTTTACCCGATGCTATTTGATTCCGAAGGAAAAGTTCTGTCCTTCCCACCAATCATCAACTCGAACGATTTAGGTAAAATCACCGAGGAATCAAGAAATTTACTAGTTGAAGTCACAGGGACCAGCCACAAAACCGTCCTTAACACGCTTAATCTGGTAACTGCCGCATTGATTGACCACGGGGGAAAAGCTTACTCAGCAACAATTCATTATCCAGAAGACTCTGAGTACCCCCAGAAAAATGTCGTCTCCCCAGATTTTAGCAGCAGATGCGTATCCTTGAGCGTCGAGTACACGAATAAGCTTTTAGGGCTGAAGCTCTCGCCACATCACATTTCTGAGCTTCTGTTAACGGCAGGCTTAGGAATAGAAAAAACGCAGGCTGAAAGCGTAGAGGTGCTTGTTCCATGCTACCGTGTGGACGTGATGCACCAAGTCGACTTGATTGAGGATGTCGCTATCGCTTATGGCTACAACAATATCGAGCCGCTTTGGCGCGAACTAGCCACAACTGGGCGTGCAAAGCCAGATCAGCGATTAATCGATATTGCACGGGAGCTTATGGTTGGTTTAGGCTACCAAGAAATCTTAACATACACGTTGACTAATCAGGAAAGCCTCTTCGAAAAAATGAACATGGAAAAAACCAGGTATGTAGAACTCGCCAACCCCAAAGTCGTCACCATGACGTGCTTGCGCAATTGGCTGCTGCCAAGCCTTGTTGAGTTTCTCAGCAATAATCAATCTGTCGAGTTTCCACAAAAAATATTCGAGTTGGGCAAAGTTACTCTTCTAGATGAAGCTAAAGAGACTAAGACCCGGGATGAAGAATGGCTCTGTGCCTTAACAACGCACGCAAACTCAAATTTCAGCGAAATTAAATCTGACATTGACGCGTTTATGAGCAATTTCGGGATGAATTGGCAAATAGAAGAAACTACTCATCCAAGCTTTATAGATGGCAGAGTTGGCAAGGTAATCGTTGCTGGCTCAGAGGTTGGCGTTGTCGGGGAAGTTAATCCTCTGGTGCTTGAAGCGTGGAAGCTTGAAAATCCTGCAGCGGCTTTTGAAGTTAATTTCCAGAAAATTCTACAGGCCAAGCTGAGCAAATAACAGGAACACAAAAATGATAATTCACAGAAAAAGAAGGGGCATAGTCCTGAAAACAAGTCCGATTTTTGGCGGAGCATATTTAGCAAGACTTTTTGCTTGAAAATGAAAGGCTGCATGCTAATCTGTTCTCTCATTATGGCAGTCTTAAGAGGAAAGGCTTAATAATCGTGATGTTGAATTTTGTGTGAAAGGCGAAGGCTTTGGGTCTTTCAAGAATGGAGAAGTACCTCACTGTAATTAAGGTCTTAGAGAACTGGGATTCAATAACCCAAAAACAAATAACATGCAAGGCCGACCTTAATTTAGCCTTGACGAAAGAATACCTTAACTTTCTTGTAAAGCTGGACCTAATCATGGAAAAAACCATTGGAAACAAAAAAGTGTATTCCATCACAGAAAGAGGACAAAGATTATGTAAATATTTTAGATTAAACGATGAAGACGACTCATTATTTGATGGGACCAAAATAACCCGAATTGACTGAACAGCCACACTTTAACTCAACTCTCAAAAGCATTGAACACGTTTTATGAATAAGAATTAGTTTCAATTTCCCTTCGTCATCTTGCTTCAAATCTTCTAGAAAGCAGAAAACTACAGGAACCTGTTGAATAGCCTGTCTCAATAGGGAACCGGCAAGATTTTGCCGTCTTCTTCCTTAACGGAGAGCGCTCTATCTAGTTCGGTAAAGAATTTGATGATTGCTGCTCCGCGAGCAGTGTTCGCATAGACTACGCCGTTTTCTTCAACCACTCTCTCTTCAATTAGGCCTTGCTTAATCAGAAAATTCAAGTATCCTTTCAGAATATTGCAGTTAACCTTTGCCTCGAGCATAATATTAGATACCTTCAGTGGCCCTCTTTGCTCTAAGACATTCAGAATATCCACGTACATTTCTAGTTTGGAGCCCATTCCCAACCCGACTTACACATAAAACCTAAAACAGTATTAACGATTTGTGCGTAATAAAAAAAACAATACCCACTTGAAGCATTTACAAGACAACGAAATTATCTTGATTTCCCAAGCCTCTTTGGTGGTATCGACTTCCATAGTTAGTAAAGAAGCTGAATCCTTAAAAAATTCAAACGTACGTCACGACAAAAAATCTAGAACCAAGAGAGAGTTCCGTTTTTCCTCGCCGTTTTCAGGCACCACGCATAGATGAAGTATCCTAAGGGCACGATTATGGCGCACATCAGCGCCAAAATCTCCAAGTCCGGCAGAATCATGGGAATAGTCCAACCGGTCAGCATGAGCCTGATGCATGTGAAGAAGTAATAGGGTGGAGTTATGTAGGCGATCGCTTTTAGCACGGGCGGTAGGATTTGCGGTGGAAAAAGTACGTTGCCAAACAGGCTGGTTGCGATGGTTATTAGCGCCGTCACTGGATCGCCTTGCTTGGTTAAAATCAATATTCCTGAGCCAATCATGCTGAAACCGATGAACGTACCGATGCCTAAGGCTAAAACGATCAGTGTTCCGATTATATTTACGCTGAGGGATACTCCGAAAAAGAACACGCCGATGGCGAGGTAAATTGCTACTACGCCTGTGCTCCAGATAAAGCCCCAAATAGAACTGCCAATAATGAATGTTGATAAGCCAGTCGGAGAAACTAAAACTTCTTCGAGTGCCCAGGGATTAATAGTTTTTTGGACTAGCGTTAAGGCTTGTCCAAGGTAAGTGTTGAATGCTAAGCCGATAACCAGGTAGGTAGTGAAGTCTATGTGGTAGCTTTGCAAAACGCTTTGCGAGACGGCGCTCTGTCCAAGATAAGCAAAGGATAACGCGCCGAAAACCGCGGTTAAAAGTAATACAAGCATGTTTGTTTTGTAGGTGGCGAAGCTTACCATGTCCCGCTTCATGAAATACCAGATTTTTTCAAGCTCGCCCCACACAGTCATGCACTCATGCCTTCTTAGTTAACTCTATAAACGCGTCTTCCAAGCTGGGTTCTTCCCGCTTGAAATTTACTAGTTTGATCTTTTGTTCGAATAGAAAGTCAAAGATTGACGGTAACTGATCAACGCTTTGCAACTTAACACACAAGCCTTTCTGGTTAGACATCAAGTCTTCGCCATTTTTCTCAGTTATGTCGATTACGCCTTGGATAGAACGCATATTCTCTAATTGAGGCGGCGACAGTTCTTCGACTATCAGGTAGATCAGCTCGCTTTTTTTGATTTTATCCCTCAAAGCGTACGGAGTGTCAAGGGCAACGATTTGTCCCTGTTTAAGAATGCCGATTTTAGTGCAAATTTGCGCTGCCTCTTCGATATAATGCGTCGTATACAGTACGGTTTTGCCTGTCTCCTGAACGGTACTTTTAACGAAATCCCGAATGTTTCGTGAGGAAATCGCATCTAAACCCGTCGTGGGCTCATCAAGCATCATTATGGGCGGGTCTGGAAGTAGCGTTCTTGCAAGAGCGAGTTTTCTTTTCATTCCGCCAGAATATTTCTGGTACAATTGAAAAGTGCTGTTGTCTAAACCTACGAGTTTTAAGACTTCCAAAATTCGTTCATGCCTTTTTTGTCTTGGCACATTATAAATTGATGCATAAAACTCGAGGTTTCTGTAACCATTTAACCTCCAAAAGAAGCCTCTTTCTCCAACGCTGAAAAGGGTACCAAGCGAACGCTTAACCTTCATTTGATCCTTGATTATATCATACCCGTTGATTAAAGCGGTCCCGCTGTCGGGAGGAAGAAGGGTGCACAGCATTTTGACCAGGGTCGTTTTTCCCGCTCCATTTGGACCAAGAAGCCCAAAAAGTTCCCCCTTCTTGATTTCGAGGTTGAGGCGGTCAATAGCGTTTACAGAAATTGTTTTACGATTATAGAATTTTGTTTCAGAGGTTTGAATCTTTGATTTAAATGTTTTTGTTAGATTAATGGTTTGAATGGCGTTTTCGCTCTGCAAGCATTAAACCTCGTAGTCTTATTTAGTGCCTATATTAATTTAGCAAAAGCATTCACTTAGCACACAATTAAGCATTTCGACATGACCACCTTTAGCCATTTAATTTTAAAATTACCATTAAGAAGCAATTGCAGCTATGATCAGGTCATTTGTTTTTGCTTAACCACTTTGGGTTTAATGGTGATCCTGTTGCATTTTACTTGATGGGTTGTGTTGCAAATAGTTGAGAGGGAGGGTTCACTCTTCTCTGAGACACTCTGTATCCGGGCTATAATTAGAATTTATGAATCCATGGAATTAGGTGTTGGGCATTTTCGAATTTTTCTGAAAGAGGTAGCTGCAAATATGCTCCATGCCTGTTGAAGTATGGTGAGCCTTTTCTTGAGAACAAAGTTAAGACTTTGCCGTCGTGGTTAATTTTGAAGCCTATGTCGCTTGGTTCGTGCCCTCTTATCAAAATTTTAGCATTCAACTTTCCTAGAACCTCTTCGGTTACTTGTTTGCCAAAAAGTTTCCCTGCACCCCTCGGCGAAGAGGAAATGCATTTTACGTTTTCGTCGGGGTCACTCCATAACAGATCTTCCAGCAAGGCCTCGTTGCGATTTTCTTGAGCTTGAGCTATGTCCTGGAGACTCCTGATTTGTGGGGACACGCCACCATGAACAACCAAATAACGGTCCTCAACAAACACGGCATTGTAAAGGCAAGCGAATAGAGCCCGCGTCTTCTCGTAAGTCGTCTTCCAATCTTTTCCGAACCTGTTTTGGAATTGTAGGGGCAAATCATGCGGATAACCCAACAAGTCTTTTGGAGCTTCATGATTTCCTCGTAACAGGACAACTTGCTTCGAAAAAGCCATCTTAACCTCCAGAATTGC
>Ga0187784_10001990_pt1 | contig 16333 bp, 9 predicted proteins | sample 1015_SJ02_MP15_2_FD_132964 | JGI IMG/M metagenome (GOLD analysis project Ga0187784, IMG submission 132964) | Tropical peat soil microbial communities from peatlands in Department of Meta, Colombia - 1015_SJ02_MP15_20_MG | ecosystem: Environmental > Terrestrial > Soil > Wetlands > Peat | place...
GAGCGCCTGGGTGTCGACCACCGCGCCGCCCGGCGGCTTGGTGGGCGCCGGGGCGGCCGGGCCCGGCGCAGGGAGCGCCTCGGTGGTAGTCACCGCGCCACTGAAGATCTTGCTTAGCGCCGCGTCGAGCGTATCCTCCATCACTACGTGGTCTGAGTAGGCTACGATCACGCGCTTCAATTGCGGCAGCCCGCCTCCAGCCTCAGCGGCGAGGTAGAGAGGCTCAACGTAGAGGACCGAATTCAAAACCGGGACGACGAGCAAGGTGCCGCGGATCACCGTCGAGCCGCCCTGCCCCCAGAGCGTGAGTGCCTGGGAGATGCCCGGATCCTGGTCGATTCGCGATTCGATCTGCTGCGGCCCGTACACGAGCTTCTGCTTGGGGAAAGTAAAAACCAGCACCCGGCCGTAATCGGGGGCGTCGCAGCGGGCCGCCATCCAGGCAATCATGTTGTCTTTACGGGCGGGAGTGAAGGGCACCATGAGGATGAATTCTTCTCGCACCCCCACTTCCGCCAGCTTCATGATCGTGTAATAGGGACTCATGGGCGCGGCAGCGCCACGCGCGGCGCTCTGCGCCACCCGCCACAAATCCTCCTTGTTGTAGAAGACTCTCGGGTCCGTCATGTGGAAGAGCGCATACTTGCCGGCCTGGATGGAAAAGAACTCTTCCGGATAACGGATGTGCGCGCGCAGATCCTCAGGCATGGCCGAAAGCGGCTGGAAGACTCCCGGGAAAATATCGCTGTAAGCCTGGATGAGCGGATCGGAGGCGTCACTGATGTAGAAGCGCACTTGCCCGCTATAAGCGTTGATGGTCGCCTTGACGGAGTTGCGCATGTAATTCCCTATTTCCTCCGCGGGCTCCGAGTAAGGATACATCTCGGAAGTGGTGTAGCCATCCAGTATCCAATCCAGCGACCCGTCGCTAGCGACGACCAGATAGGGGTCGTGGTCGTAAGCAAGAAAAGGCGTGAGCCGCTGCGCGCGCTCCAGAATCCGGCGGTAGATCATCAACCGGCTGGAGGGCTGAATATCGCCTGAAAACAGCACATTCTTTTCGCCGAAGGCCAGGGCGAAAAGGAGCCTTCGCCAGAAGTTTTCCACCGGGATTCCACCCGCACCCTGGTAGTTGGTATAAACGTTCTGGTCTCCCTGGGGGTAATCGAACTCCTGCGCCCGAGTTTTCACGAAGCAGTAATCATTGCCGAGTTCGCCGTAATAAATCTCAGGCCGGGTGATGCGTATGGACCGGGTGGAGACCGGGGGGATGTTCTTGATGAACAGTACCGGCAGGCCTTCGCTGGTGAATTCATTCACTGGTCCCAGGCAAAGGCCGTAGCCGTGGGTGTAGGCCAAGTGCTCGTTGATCCAGCTCTGGCCCGGCAGGCTGGCGACAGAAAGCTCGCGCGGCGAGAGCGAGACCTGGCGGTAAACCCCGTCAATCCAATAGCGATCGTTATCCACATACTTGAAATCGTAGTAAGTGCGGATCTCCTGGAGCTGCGCAAAGGTGGTCAGCAATGGCTTGTGGTCCCACATGCGAACATTGCGGAAGGTCGCCTCATTCTTCTGGATGTCATCCAAGCTCAAATCTTCCACGGCGGAGAATTCCCGCTCCTCGAAACGATCCAGGGCATACGCCTGGCGGGTGAATTTGATGGCGTTGGCAATGTATTCGCGTTCCCGGTCGATTTCATTGGGGGCCACGATGAAGCGCTGGACGATCTCAGGATAGAGCGACCCGCCGAGCACTGTCACGGCCACCAGAAGACCCGCAGAATAGAGCGCCGGCCGCAAACGCCGCCACTTCACCCCGGCCGCGCACGCCACCGCCGTCAACAGGCAAAGGAAGAGCTCGACTTTTAGAACCGGCAGGGTGGCGTGCACATCCGCGTACCCAGCGCCATAGATGAGCCCTCGCGGGGAATAAAGCAAGCCGTACATGGCCAGCCGCACTCGATAGGCGAAGACCACAAAGAGCAAGGCCGCGAGCCCCATCAAGTGCGCGCGCGCCGCCCCGATCACTTTGGGGCCGCGCGGCGTCACCCAGACACCGCCCTCCACAAGATAGAGGAACACGGCGCTTAAAAGACACACAATGACCGCTATCAGCGCCAAGTGATAAAGGAACCAGTTGAAGGGCAGGCGAAAGAGATAAAAGCCCAATTCGATGCCAAACAGCGGGTCCCGCTGGCCCAGGGTTTGCGGGTGCTTCGCCATCAGATACTCCAGCCAATGGGTCATGCCCCATTGGCCGATCACGTAGGAAATCAGCAGAACGCCAACCCAGATGAGCCAGACGAAGGCCTTGCCGAAGCGGTCGAGCGACGAAAACTCAATGACCTCACCGTTGACCCGATAGCCATGCCGGTGGGCCAGCCCGCGGGCTATCAGCAAGTTCAGTCCGGTCACGACCATGAAACCCAATCCCACCAGCCCGCTGAGTTGAATCTGGGTTAGGAGGATGGTGCGATAAATGATTCGAAAGCCTTCCTGCTTGAACCAGAACCAATCCACCAGCAGGTCAACCCCGTTGGTGAAGAGGGGCAGAAGGATCAGGAAAAACAATACAAGCGCGATGATTATTCGTGTGCGTCTCTTGTGCATGATGTGGCTCCAGGGGATCTGTTTACACAAGGGGCATGTTTACACACAAGCCGCGCGTTGTCAAAATTCAGCTTGGGGTGATCTTCGAGAAAGCACAGCCCTGGACCGGACGGTCGGGGGCGAAGCTGAGTATGCCCCAATCCTTCGCTGGACACCAGCAGTAGTCGGTGCGGCTGAGAATCCCCGAACCGGATTCGTTAAATAGCCGGGGGCAACACCCCACAGGCGGTAAGATAAGAGCTATTTCGAAGAAGCCGTCGCCATTTGTCATTCCGAGCCTGGCGAGGAATCTGGCTCTGCGTAAGGTGCGCCGGAGCTCAAGGGCGACCTGTGGGACACCGCATGTAGGGGTGGGGCTTGCCGAACGCTACAAGGGACAGGGGACGCCGAGCCGTCCCCCTGCATCGGGCGAACGATAGAACAGAGCGAGATTCCTCGCTGCCATGGAAATAGCGGAACGTTTTAGTGAAAACAAAGGGCTTAGTTTCAACTGAGCTATTTTCATGGCTAGTGGTGAGCCGAAGGATCATGACGTCTGCGCTCGGAATGACACCCCCCGCAACGATCACCAGCGCTGGTGCACGAGATCGCGGATTTTGCTGTCGTAAACTTCGCGCACCTTAGCCATTTGCGCTTGGCTGAGCGGGGCCAGATCGCTGGCGCGGACGTTATCCTCCACCTGCGCGACGCGCTTGGCTCCCGGGATGGCGCAGCTTACAGCGTCAAACATCAGGATCCAGCGCAGGGCCAGTTGAGCCAGGGTAGCGCCTGGCGGAACAAGGCCTTTGAGAATCTCCACCGCCTCCAGCCCGATTTCATAATCCACACCAGAGAAAGTCTCACCTCGGTCAAACGCTTCGCCCTGACGGTTGAAGGTGCGGTGGTCATCCATGGCGAAAGTGGTGTCACGGGTCATCCGTCCCGATAGCAGCCCGCTCGCCAGCGGCACGCGTGCCAGGACACCCACACGCCGCCGCTGCGCTTCGGGGAAAAACAGTTCTGCTGGGCGATGGCGAAACATGTTGAAGATGACTTGAATGGTCTGCACGCCGGGAAATTCGATGGCTTTCAGCGCCTCTTCCACGGTCTCCACGCTCACGCCGTAGTAGCGGAACTTGCCAGCCCGGACCAAGTCATCGAGCATGGCAAAAAACTCGGGCCGGTAGAGGAGGACGGGAGGCGGACAGTGCAGTTGCAGGAGGTCGATGCAATCCGTTTCGAGATTCCTCAGGCTATCCTCAACGAAGTGGGTAATGTTCTCCTTGTTATATCCCTCGGGGGTGTGGGGGGAAAGCCGGCGGCCGGCCTTGGTGGTAATGTAAATGGTCTCCTTCCGTTCTTTGCGCAGGCGCGCCACCAAGCGCTCACTGCGGCCCATGCCGTAAACGTCTGCGGTGTCAAAGAAGTTGACGCCAAGATCGACGGCGCGGTGGAGGGCGGCGAGGGATTCTCTATCGTCAACCTCTCCCCAGGTCCCTCCAATGGCCCACGCGCCAAAGCTGATTTCCGAGACTTTCCAGCCGGTGCGGCCAAGCTCACGAAAGCGCATCTCAGTTTGCTCCCCTCGTACAAGCTATGATAACGGAGTAGCGCAGACCCCCGATTTTGGGGTCCCCGGCCTGTCCACGGGAAAAAGCCGCGGACCCCAAAATCGGGGGTCCGCGCTACCAACGTCGTGGCTCTGTTTATTGCGAGTTTCGATTTTCGAATTTCGAGTTTCGCGTCTTAGCTGGCCCACCCTTTGGCCCGCCCCACCGCGCGTCGCCAGCCCTCGCAAAGCTCCTCGCGGCGGGAGGGCTCCATGCCAGGTTCGAAGCGGCGTTCTATTTTACACTGAGTTTTCAACGCCAATTCGCTGGGCCAGAATCCCGTGGCCAAACCCGCCAGGAAGCAGCCCCCAGCGCCGTGGTCTCCGTCGTGACAGGCCGCTCGACAGACACCCCGAGAATGTCAGCCTGAAACTGGCAGAGAAAATCGTTGCGCGCGGCTCCACCGTCCACGCGTAACACTTCCGGCTTGATTCCCGAATCCCGCGTCATGGCCTCCACCACCTCGCGCGTCTGATAGGCGATGGATTCAAGCGCCGCGCGAATTAAATGCTTTCGATTGGCGCCACGTGTCAGGCCCACGATGGTGCCCCGCGCATACGCATCCCAGTGGGGCGCCCCTAGCCCTACGAAGGCGGGCACAAAATAAACGCCATGCGTGTCCGGCACTGAGCGGGCGATTTCCTCCGTCTCAGCGGCCTCTCGAATCAGTCCCATTTCATCGCGAAGCCATTGGATGGCCGCGCCGGCAATGAACACGCTCCCCTCCAGCGCGAATATGATCTGGCCATTCCTTCCCCAGCCAATGGTGGCCAGCAGGCCCGCCTGGGAGCGAGGAATAGCGGGGCCGGTGTTCATCAGCAGGAAGCAGCCTGTGCCGTAAGTATTCTTGACGGCGCCGGGCGTAAAACACTGGTGGCCGAACAGTGACGCCTGCTGGTCGCCGACCACGCCGGCAATCGGAACTCGGGAGCCGAACCAAGCGGTCTCACCGAAGATTTCACTTGAAGACTTCACCGTGGGAAGCAAAGCTTGCGGAATTCGAAAGTAGCTGAGGATCTCCTTGTCCCAGGCGAGAGTCGTGATGTTGAAAAGCAGGGTGCGCGAGGCGTTCGAGACATCTGTCGCGTGGATCTTGCCCCCCGTGAGGCGCCAGATCAGCCAGGAATCAATCGTCCCGCAGGCGAGTTCGCCTCGCTCCGCCCTTTCGCGAGCGCCCGGGACATTCTCCAGCAGCCAGGCGATCTTGGTCCCGGAAAAATAGGCGTCGGTCACCAAGCCGGTTTTTTCTCGAATGACCTTATCGAAACCCTCTTCCCGGATGCGGTCGCACAAGGCGGCGGTGCGGCGACACTGCCAAACGATGGCAGGATAAACAGGCTTGCCGGTCGCGCGGTCCCAGAGGACCACGGTTTCGCGCTGGTTGGTAATGCCGATTGCTGCAAGATCCTCGGCATCGGCTCCAGCCTTAGCCAGAGCAGCTTTGGCGACCTCTAACTGCGATTGCCAGATTTCCTCGGCATCGTGCTCGACCCAGCCGGCGCGGGGGTAATACTGCTTGAATTCCCGACTGGCTGAGGCGAACCCCGCGCCCTCACGGTCAAACAACATGGCGCGCGAACTCGTGGTGCCCTGGTCGAGGGCTAAGACGTACTTAGGCATCTCCATAATCTCCCCGAATCGGTCTAGCTTACTTGAATTGAGACCCTATTTTCCACTTTCTTTTCCTACCCGATGGCCCGATAATTTGATCTCTTCCAATGTCTGATCTCATGCAAACGCCACTAGCTGAGTACCACGCCTCACAAGGCGCCACGTTGGGCGAGTATCATGGCGCCCTTGTTCCGTCTTGTTTCACCGAGCCAGTTGCAGAGCATAAGGCGGTGCGCGAGGCTTCCGGGCTCTTCGATTTCTCCTTTCGCGGCAAGTTCGCCATGAAAGGCCAGGATCATGCCAAGTTCCTTCACCGCATCGTTTCTAACGACATCAAGCGGCTCGCCCCAGGCCAGGGAACTTATGCTACGTTGCTGAACCCTCAAGGACATATCCTGGTGGATATGCGCCTTTATTGCGCGGAGGACAGGTTTTTCGTCGATACCGACGCCGACCTGCGCAGCAAGGCGCTCGGAGGCCTCAGGCGTTACGTCATCAGCGACCAGGTGGAATTCGAACCTCTGGAGCTTTACGCGCTTGCCTTTCAGGGACCGCGTTCGCGCCCTTTGCTCGAAAAAACCTTGCACATCAGCTTTCCCTCCATGCGCGAGTATGATCATTTTGCCACCAACTACGCCGGCTTCCCCGTGCGCGTCGTGTGCGTGAGCAGCACGGGAGAGGAAGGCTATGAAGTTTGGGCGGACGCGAAGGGCCTGCTGGCTGTTTGGGGCGCCGCCTGCGGCCAGGCTCCCACTTACGACATGCTCCCTTGCGGAACACAGGCGCTCGAGACTCTGCGGATTGAAGCCGGCATCCCCCGCTACGCTCAGGAACTGGGAGAGGATACCATCCCCAACGAAGCGGGATTGTGGAATGCCCTGAGCTTCAACAAAGGCTGTTACGTCGGCCAGGAAATCGTAGAACGCGCCCGAAGCCGCGGGCACGTGAACTGGAAATTAATGGGCCTCGTCGTGGAATCAGAGGCTGCACCACCCCCGGGCGAGAAGCTGGCTCGCGATGGCAAAGAGATCGGCGAAGTCACCAGTTCCTGCGTTTCGCCGACGCTTGGCAAGACCATCGCCATGGCTTACCTCCGCCGCGAAGTCTCGGAGCCAGGAACCAGATTAGAGCTTCCCTCCAGCGCCGGCGCCGAAGTGGTGGCGCTTCCCTTTTATCAACGCCCTCCGATGGTATAATCCTTTCATGCGTATCTCCACGAAGTTCACTTACGAAGACTTGAAGCTAATCCCGCCCGACCGGAACCGCTACGAAATCGTGGATGGAGAACTTTTCGTGAGCCCTGCACCGAAGACTCTGCACCAAAGAGTCGTCGCCAACCTTTTGACCATGCTTCACCAACACGTACGCCGACGCCGCCTGGGCGAAGTCTTCGTCGCACCGGTGGACGTCGTTTTTGCCAAAGGGACGGTTCTTGAGCCCGACGTACTGTTTATTTCGACGTCCCGGCTGCACTACATCGGAGAAGACAATCTCTCGGGGCCGCCAGACCTCGCGGTGGAAGTAATCTCAGAAAGCACGAAACGTCTGGACCGCGAGGTCAAATTGAAACAGTACGCCGTCTACGGCGTGAGCGAATACTGGATGGTAGACCCGGACGGCAATAGTGTGGAAGTCTTCCGCCTGCAAGGGGAAGAATACGAACTGGCAGAGCATTTGGGCTTTGGAGACACGCTGACCTCACCTTTGTTCCCAGGACTAAAAATAGCGGTGGCCAGCCTCTGGGAAAGCTAGAGGTATTGTATGTGGTGGATCGCGGCGCTCACACTCATTGTGATCCTGGTTGCCGCGCTGGGCATGGTCATCGGCCCGTTCCTAACCTTAAAGCGTCTGCCGGAGCGGGCGGAAATAAACGGCATGGCCCTTGTCAAAGATGGTTTCGTGAGCGCAGCGTTGGTGCCGTTAAGCGAGCGCGAGGTGGCCCTGGTCGATGCCGGGAATGATGTCGAGGCGAAGGGCCTGCTTGGGGAATTGTCCCGGCGCGCCCTGAGCCCCGACGACGTGAAGGTGATTCTACTGACCCATGGCCATCCCGATCACACCGGGGGGATTGCGAAGTTCCCAAAGGCGCAAGTGATGGCTCTTGCTGAAGAGGTGGACGTGGTGGAAGGCCGCTCAACGGGCGGAGGCCCGATCATGCGTTTCAGGTCGCCGAAGCCTACCGGCATTCGCCTCTCCCGGACGTTGCACGATGGCGAGGTCGTGCAATTGGGTCCTTTTCAGGTCCGCGTTTTTGCTGTGCCGGGCCACACGCCGGGAAGCGCGGCGTATGCCCTCGGGGAGAACTTATTCCTGGGTGATAGCGCAAATCAAGACAAACAGGGTCGCCTCAAAGCGGCGCATTGGATTTTCAGCGCGAGCGCGGCACAGAACCGGAAATCTTTGCTTGAGCTTGCCCACCGCCTGGCCGGCGACAGCAGCATCAAGACGCTTGTCTTCAGCCACTCCGCACCTCTAGGAAGAGGGACGGCCGCGCTGGTGGAGTTCGCGGCAGGGCATTCAGCCACCCCCAGCCCATCCTGAACCAGGAGCGGAGTTACAGTACAACGAAATTGGAGCGAGCGCGGACCTGTTTGGTAGGTCCGCGGCACTCGAACGTGGTTGGTGTGAAAAGGCGCAGACTTTGAAAAACAGGTCTGCGCTGTTGCCTGCCTCCAAGTCCCCAGACTGCTCGCACATCGTACGTTCCTGGGTCGCTCCCTCTCAAGTAACCCCTCACCCGGCCCGCTCCGGCTGGTGAAAGCGCCGGCTGCGGGCCACCCTCTCCCCGAGGGAGAGGGCGCTTTTCGTAACGTCAATGCGCACCAGAAACGACAGCCCTCTCCGTGGGGAGAGGGTGCCCAACGGAGGAGGGCGGGTGAGGGGTTTTTCATTCCGGGACGCCAGGAACCTCGTTCACCTTGAGAATTCGCGTTCACTCCGCCAGCTTGAAATTCACCGTAATCTCCGTTATGACCTGGATAGGCTCACCATTCAGCAGAGTGGGTTGATAGCGCCATTGGCGCACGGCCTCGAGCGCTGCCTTCACCAAAAAGGGATGGCCATTGAGCACCTTCAGCTCTTCAATCGTTCCTTCCTTGCTAATGACTGCTTCAAGCTCCACCGCCCCCTCGATCCGAGCCATCCTGGCGAGTTGGGGATACTCGGGCTTGAGTTGGTAGATGAGCCTGGCGGCGCTCACGTTTCCGCCCAGGCGAAGGCGCACCGGTCGGGCAGGATTAGATGCTTGAGGAGGAGGCGGTGGCGAGTTGGCGCTTCGCAGGATGCTCTGCATTACAGGGTCTAGCCCAGCGCCCGACTGCCCGACATTGATTCCTCCCGGAATCCCGATTGAGGTGGATGGGAACTGCGCGGGTGGGAGAGGCTCATCGTGGATTGGCGCAATGGTGGGCGGGATCGACGGTGGGACTTTGAGAAACTCGTCGGGGCTGACAGCGCGCGTCGCCCTTCGCGCCACTTGCGTTCCTATGGGCGACGGGGGCGGAGGAGGAGGCGAAGGAGTCTGCCACACTTCCGTCCATACTGCTTTGGGCAACGCCTCCGTATAGATGAGTGGAACCAGCGCCATTGCCCCCACCAGCAGGACTTCACCGATGTAGGCGCACGGAATGGCAGCCCGCTTCCAATCCCCAGTCCTGGCGGCTGCATAGACGAGGAAGCAAACGAAGCCGGCGAAGTTCAGAAGGGAGGCCAGCACCAGCCAAAATGCAGTGTTCATCGCCAATTGCCGCGACTCGGCGTACACGTAGCAAAGCATCAGAACAAAAGCGGCGACGAGTCCTCCGAAGAGCAGTGATTGAATGGCAGACGGCCTGATTAAGGTGGGGGAAAACAGCCGTTCCAGCGCGACGAAGCAGGCAAGCGAGGCCAAAGCGCCGCAGGCTGCGGCGTAAATGTAATGACCTTTCTTCAGCACGATCGCCCGCGCGGGCGCAGATTCCAGCAACGTTTCGGCAAACATGGCGGCACCTCCTCAACTCGTAGGGCCGGACGGCGTTCGGCCCCAGGGCGAGCGCGGTTCGGCTTCGCTCATCGCCCTCCCTTCGGCTCCGCTCAGGGACGGTGAGCAACGTCGAACCGTGAGCTTATCGAAGGGCCGCTCGCCCCTACTGAGAACTTGGTGGTATTCCAAATTCAGGTGACGGCCACGGAGCGCTCCGTTGGCTGCTCACTTTCTCCTTCATCCCATTGGACACCGAATCCAAAGGCAATGTTCCACTATTTCAAGGTTGGTTAACAGGGCTTCTACACCGGCAGTCGCACCCTGGCCTCGCATCCCTGGCCCGAGCGCCGGTTTTGGAGGGTCAGTGTGCCTCCGTGGGCCTCGGCGATTTGGCGGCTCAAGACCAGTCCGATGCCAGTACCTACGGCCTTGGTGGTGAAGAATGGCACAAAAAGGTTCGTGGTGTCTGGAAGGCCCGGTCCCTCATCTTCGACCAACAATTCCACGCAGTCCCCACTCCGCCTCCAGCCGAGCTTCACGCCGCCCCCGGTTTCAAGCGCCGCATCCACCGCGTTGCGCAAAAGATTGATAAGCATCTGCTCGAGTTGGTCCGGATCAGCGTTCAGGGTCAAATCCGGCCCCGGAATCAGGGTCACCGGTAGTCGTCTCTCGAGGCCCGCCACGCGTCGCACCAGGGGGCCCACATCGGCCGGCTGCAATCGGGGCGAGGGCAAGCGCGCCAGGCGCGAATAGCCTTCCATGAATCGGCTCAACGATTCCGCGCGCCCTTCGATGACGTTCAAGCCGCGGCGCGCATCCTCCTCCCAGTCGGTTGGGCGCGGCTGGCGGTCCAACAGGCTGCCCAGGGTTCCCGCCATGGACTTGATGGGCGCCAGAGAATTATTGAGCTCGTGCCCCAATACCCGTATGAGGCGTTGCCAAGCTTGCCGCTCCTCTTCGCGCAGAGCCCGGCTGATATTAGCCAGCACCAACAATTGATGCGGCCGGCCATGCTCTCGGAAAGTGCTGCGACGGATTCCCCATCGGCCGGCGCCGCCCGGGAAGGAGGTTGCCATCGTCCGCACTGGCTCGCCCTCGAGGCACGCCCCCAAACCCAGTTCCATGGCCGTCCGCCCCAGCATTCGTTTCGCGGGCTGCGCCAGAAGCCGTTCACCGGCGCGGTTCAAAAGCCGCAGGCGTTGCTCTTCGTCGAAAGTGAAAATGGCTACGTCGATCTCTTCCATTACTTTACGAAGCAACGCTATGGCTTCGAGAGAAGAAAGCCGCTGGCCTCTCAAGGTCTCGCTGAGCGCGTTCACTTCCGCAAAGACCTCGCCCAGGGCAGAGCCGGAGCGAGTTCCTCGGGCGCGAATCGAGTAATCCTCTTCCCTCAGCGCCGAGAGCAAGTTGGAAACGGTCTGGAGGGGGTAAGCCACTTTCCCACGCAAGGCGAAGGAGAACCCAAGCCACACAGCGACAATAATGATGGCCAGGGTCCAGCGGGTTTGGGAGGAGAAAGTCCCCGTCCACAATAGGACGAGGGCAACGACGAGGGCAGGCGAACCCGCAGTCAGGGCAATAAGCACCAGGCGGTTTTCGAGCCCCGTATCAAGGCGCCGCGGCGGCATAGGCCGCGGCGGCGTGCGTGTTGTCGGGGCTTCAAAGTCTGTGGACATGCTCACTGCCGATTGTCGATTGACCGACGAACGAAGTTCGAAAATCGAAAATCAGGAGCCGACGGTGGAATATCGATTTTCGAACTTCGAGTCTCGGCTCTTCGAGTCAATCGTCCGACGGCAATCGCTCCTTGCCGATTGTCGATTGAGCGAAAAGCGCAAATCGAAACTCGGGAGCTGGGGGCGGAATTTCGAATTTCTAATTTCGAGTTTCGGTTTTCGAGTTTCGATTTTCCAGTTTCGATTTTCGGCTCTTCGCGTCAATCGGCAATCGACCATCGTCCATCGGCAATCGCTAAAGCCCGTATTTCCTCAAGCGGCGATAAAGGCCGCTACGGCTCAGGCCCAGCGCCGACGCAGCCTGGCTTACGTTGCCGGCGTAACGCGCCACAGCCTTCTTGATGAGAAGGCACTCCACTTCCTCCAGGCTCATCGCTTCCAGGCGCGAGGCGCCTTCACGCTCCGCGCGCAAACCAAAGTCGCTGGGCCGCACCACGTCGCCTTGCGCCATCAGGACGGCCCGCTCCACCGCATGTTCGAGCTCGCGCACGTTCCCGGTCCAACCATAATCCAGAAGGAATTGGACGGCCGCGGGTTCAAAGGCGGTTAGCGATTTCCGGTAACGCTCGGCATAACGCCGCAAGAAGTAGTTGGCCAGCAGCGGGATGTCCTCGCGTCGCTCGCGCAGGGGAGGAATGCGAATCTCAATAGTGTTGAGCCGGAACAAAAGGTCTTCGCGAAAGCGACCGGCCTGCACTTCCTGGATGACGTCCGCGTTGGTGGCCGAGAGCACGCGCGCATCCACACGCCGCGTTTTGGAGGAACCCACTCGCTCCATTTGCCCGGTTTCCAGCACGCGCAAGAGCTTGGCCTGCAAGTTGAGCGAAACATTGGCGATTTCATCCAGGAACAAAGTTCCGCCCTCGGCGAGCTCGAAGCGACCTACCCGGTCCATTTTGGCGTCTGTGAAAGCCCCTTTGACGTGGCCGAATAGCTCACTCTCAAACACGCCTTCGGAAAGCCCCCCCGCGTTCACGGTCACCATGGGCTTCGCCGCCCGCCCGGACAGGGCATGGAGCGTCTGGGCAACGTCCTCCTTCCCTGTGCCGTGCTCACCTGTGATTAAAACGTTGGCATCCGAAGGGCCCACGCGGGAGATCAGTTCCAGCACGGGGCGCATGGCGGGCGACTCCGCGATCAGCGTAGGGCGGCCCTCGGCGCGGAGCAGGCGATTCTCCGCCTCCAAGCGAAGCCCCTGCCGGAGCGCCCGACTGAGGTCGATCTGGGTACGCAGAATAGCGAGCAAGCGGGCGTTATCCCAGGGCTTCTGGATAAAGTCCCGCGCACCCCTCCGCATGGCCTCCACCGCCACATTTACGCTGCCCCAGGCGGTCATCACCACGACAGGTAAAGTGCTGTCCATCGCCTGGAGCTGCTTGAGCAGGTCCAGGCCTTCCTGGCCGGAAGTGGTATCGCGGGCGAAGTTCAGGTCCATCAGGACCAAGTCGAAATCCTGGGCCTCGAGCGCCGCCAAGATCCCAGCCGGGGAAGTCGCGGACTCGGTGGCGTAGCCCTCGCCCTTGAGCAGCAGGCGAAGCGCTTCCAGCACATCGGGCAGGTCGTCAGCTATAAGGACTCTGGTGGTCTGCATGTTTCAATAATCGGCAGATCTGGTGATCGGGAGATCGGGCGAACAGAGAATTGGCCCGCTCTGGTTCAACAGGCCGCGAACCCTTTCCAAACGAAAAGCCAGTTCAGCTTTTTGTTCATCCGATCACCCGATCATCCGATTCTTTGTGCTCCCGATCACCCGATCTCCCGATCACCCGATACCTCATTCCTTCACGATCCAGCCGTCTTGCAGCTTGATGATGCGGTGGCTGTAGGCGGCGTTGGTTTCCGAGTGTGTCACCTGGATGATGGTTGTTCCTTCGTTGTTGAGCTTCGTGAATAGCTCCATGATTTCCCGGCCCTGCTCGGAATGCAAGTTGCCCGTGGGCTCGTCGGCCAGGATCAATTTAGGGTTCGCAATTACGGCCCGCGCCACGGCCACCAATTGCTGCTGGCCGCCTGAAAGCTGGCTGGGGAAGAGGTCCTTCTTCCCCACAATGTGAAATCGGTCCAGCGCGTCGGCGACGAGGGCCTGGCGCTCCGAAGCCTTGATATTCCTGTAGGACAAGGGAATGTCGAGGTTCTCGGCGACCGTAAGGCCGTCCAAAAGATGATACTGCTGGAAAACGAAGCCGACGGTCTGCTTGCCGATTTCTGCCCGCTGTTTCAAGTTCATTTTATGAATGGGGCGGTCCATCAGGTAGTACTCACCTTGCCAGTCGCCATCCAGCATTCCCAGAATGCTAAGGAGCGTGGTTTTCCCCGCCCCCGACGGCCCCATGATGGTGACGAATTCCCCTTCAGCAATGTCGGTGGTGATGCGTCGTAAGACGTAGTATCTTCCAGGCCCCACGGGATACGACTTCTCGATGTTTCTCAAAGTTATCATGGCGTGATCCCCAAATCTAATTGAGCCATTGTTCCATTGGCTCATTGATTCATTGAAAAAACAAACTGTCGGCCTTCAGCTCTCAGCAACCACTCCTCCCGTTTTCCTTTAGTTGACCGCCGACGGGTGGCACCTGACACCTGGCACCTGAAACCTATTCGTACCGCAGCGCCACTATCGGATCGACCTTGGTCGCCCGGCGGGCGGGGATGTAGCAAGCGGCCAGGGCCACCACAAGCAGAATAAGACACGTCAGCGCAAAAGTCGAAGGATCGAAGGCGCTGACCTCGAACAGTTGGCTGCGGAGAAGTTGCGCCAAAACAGAGGCGGCCAACGCTCCGGCCAGAACGCCCGCCGAAGCCAAGCGCAGTCCTTGACGGATCACCATACCCCACACCTGCCGGCGCTGCGCGCCCAGCGCCAGGCGGATACCGAATTCCTGGGTGCGCTGGGCGGTGCTGTAACTGATGACGCCGTAAAGGCCGATGGCGGCCAGGAACAGCGCCAGGACGGAGAAGATCTCCAGCAGCGAGGCGGCGGTCCGCTGCGGGCTGAGCGAGCCGGAAACATATTGCTCCATGGTTTTGAAATCGGCCGTGGGCTGCGCCGGATCGACTGAAACAACGGCCGCCTGCATGGCCCGGGCTAATGTTGCCGGCTCCGTCTTGGTCCTGACCAGAAGGAACGCCCACGGAAGTGCCTGCTGGAATAGAGGGTAGTAGCACACGCCTTTACCCGAGTCGCCGACCAGCGCCGACTGCATCACGTGGGCGACCACACCCACAATCGTGGCCCAAGGCCCGCCCCGCTGGAGACGTTGTCCAATGGGGTCTTGGTTGGGCCAATACTGCCGAGCGAGATTCTCGTCGATGATGACCACGGGTTGTGTGCCCATCCGGTCCTGATAGGTGAAATAACGCCCTTTGAGCAGAGGAATGCGCATGGCCTGGAAATACGCGGGCGTAACCCAACCGAGCCCGCTGTGCGGCCCCGGATCGCCGGGAGCGAGCGTGCGGCCCTCGATGGCAAAAGATGAACCGGGGGTGTATCCAGTGAAGGGCAGAGGCGCCGCCACCGCTGCGGAAGTAACCCCGGGAAGGGCTGTCAGCTTTTCATTGACGGCCCGATAAAAAGTTGCCTGCTTCTCCTCGTTGTCGTACTGGTTTTCCGGTAGTTGAACGCTTGCAGTCATCACGCTACTGGGATCAAAGCCCGCGTCCACTCTTGCCATGCGGGTGAGGCTCTTGATCAGCAATCCGGCACCTACGAGTAGGACCAGGGCCATGGCCACTTGTCCCACCACAAGCCACTCTCGAAGGCGCAGGTGGCCGCGGCCGGACGTAACCGATCTTCCTTCCTCTTTGAGCATGGCGTATTGGCGATGGCTGAAAACCTCACCCATGGGCAAGACCCCGAGAAACAGTCCGGTCAGGACCACCAGCAGTGCTGCGAACAGAAGCACGTGCCCATCTACGTGCACCGCCAAGCGAGACATAAAACTCCCCGGAGCCAGCCGATTTAATAGACCTGTGCTGTCATAAGCCCCTACGACGCCGGCGATGGCGCCGCAGGCCGTGAGGAGGAAGCTTTCCAGCAGTGTCTGCCGAAGCAGGTCTCGCTTTTGCGCGCCCAAGGCGACGCGGACGGCAAATTCCTTGCCACGCGCCGACGCCCGGGCAAGGAGCAAACCTCCGATATTCGAGCAGGCAATCAGCAGGACAAACCCCACCGCACCTAGCAGGATCAGCATGGGCGTCCGCAAGTCGCCGGCGCCATACTCGGTGAATGGAAGCGCGAACATTGCCCACCCGGAGTTTTTGGCATACGTGCCCGCCTGCGGATTAGACTGGATCAGGCGCTGGGTCAGCATGCGGACAAAGGCTTCCGTCTGGGTCCGTGAGACCTCGGGACGGCCCCGGGCCACTACAAAAAGGGATTCATTGAAATAGTTGTCCGGCGAAAACTCGCTTGCGGCAAGGCCTAGGGGAATCCATAGCTGGGTCCGGCGCGGCCATTCGAAGTCCGGTCCCATCACGCCGATCACGCGGTAGTCCTCGTGATTCAACTGAATGCTCTTGCCGACAATCGCAGGATCGCCTCCGAACAGATGTTGCCAGGTGTCGTAAGTGAGCAAGGCGACTTGATTGGCGTGAGGCTGGTCCTCCTCCGGCCGGAAGATGCGTCCGAGGAAGGGCCGCGCGCCGAAAGCGTCAAACCACTGCCACGTGACCTTTGCCACCGCCAGCCGCTTTGGACCGTCGGGGGCGAGGTAATTGAAGCTCCCTTCGTTACTGGCAGCGGCGCTGCTGAAAACTTGTTTACTGTCCCGGATATCTTTGAACCCAGGAGCGGAAATCACGATGCTCTTGAGATTCAGTTTGTCGTA
>Ga0187784_10001991_pt1 | contig 16332 bp, 11 predicted proteins | sample 1015_SJ02_MP15_2_FD_132964 | JGI IMG/M metagenome (GOLD analysis project Ga0187784, IMG submission 132964) | Tropical peat soil microbial communities from peatlands in Department of Meta, Colombia - 1015_SJ02_MP15_20_MG | ecosystem: Environmental > Terrestrial > Soil > Wetlands > Peat | place...
AAGATGTCCGCACGACCCCTCACCTTGATGGCGGTCCACGCCCATCCCGACGACGAGGCGATCGGGACGGGTGGGATCCTGGCCCGTTACGCCGCCGAGGGGGTGCGCACCGTCTTGGTGACGTGCACCAACGGCGAGCTCGGGGACGCCCCCGGCGGGCTCAAGCCCGAGGACGCCGAACACGACAGCGCGACCGTCGTGCCGCTGCGCCGGCGCGAGCTCGAGGCCAGCTGCAAGATCCTCGGGGTCTCGCACCTCGAGCTGCTCGGCTACCACGACTCGGGCATGGAGGGATGGCCGCAGAACGACGCGCCGGGGTCCTTCTGGCGGACGCCGGTGGGCGAGGCGGCCGCCCGGCTGGTCGGGCTCATGCGGAGCTACGAGCCGCACGTCGTCGTGACCTACGACGAGAACGGCTTCTACGGGCACCCAGACCACATCCAGGCCAACCGCGTGACCCTGGCTGCGATCGCCGCGTGCGGGATCCCCTCCAAGCTGTACTACACGGCCGTGGCACGCTCGAGGATGCGCGACTTTCGCGACATGATGGCGGGTGCGGGAATGGACGTCGGCGCGGTAGAGGACCTGCCGGACGTCGGCACTCCAGACGAGCTGATCACCACGACGGTCGACGTCGCCGCCGTGGCCGCGTTGAAGTACGCCTCGCTGGCGGAGCACGCCAGTCAGAGCGACAACATCTTCTTCCTGCAGATGGGGGAGGAGCTGTTCTCACAGGTGATGGGCACGGAGAGCTTCGTGCGCGTCATGGACACGACGAACGCCCCCCTACCCGAGGACGACCTCTTCGCCGGGTTGCGCTGACCTGCAGGCCACGCCGTCCGCGGTGACGGCGTGGCCGAGCGCAGCCGCTCAGTAGCGGTAGTGGTCAGGCTTGTAGGGCCCCTCGACCGGAACGCCGATGTAGTCGGCCTGTTCCCGGGTGAGCGTGGTCAGCTTGACGCCCAGCGCGTCGAGGTGCAGCCGCGCCACCTTCTCGTCGAGGTGCTTGGGCAGGACGTAGACGTCGTTGACGTACTGCCCCGTCTGGGTGAACAGCTCGATCTGCGCCATGACCTGGTTGGTGAAGGAGTTGGACATGACGAAGCTCGGGTGACCGGTGGCGTTGCCGAGGTTCAGGAGCCGGCCCTCGGAGAGGACGATCACGGCGTGCCCGTCGGGGAAGACCCACTTGTCGACCTGTGGCTTGATGTTCACCCGCTTGACGCCGGGGATCTTGGCCAGGCCGGCCATGTCGATCTCGTTGTCGAAGTGGCCGATGTTCCCCACGATGGCCTGGTGCTTCATGGAAGCCATGTGCTCGGCCCGGATGATGTCCTTGTTGCCGGTGGTGGTGATGATGATGTCCGCCTCGGGCAGGACGTCCTCGAGCGTGGTGACCCTGTACCCCTCCATGGCCGCCTGTAGGGCGCAGATGGGGTCGATCTCGGTCACCACGACGCGTGCTCCTTGGCCGGCAAGCGACTGGGCGCAGCCCTTGCCGACGTCCCCATAGCCGCACACCACGGCGACCTTGCCGCCGATGAGCACGTCGGTGGCGCGGTTGATCCCGTCGACGAGCGAGTGACGGCAGCCGTACTTGTTGTCGAACTTGGACTTGGTGACCGAGTCGTTCACGTTGATGGCGGGGAAGAGCAGGTCGCCCCGCTTGGCCATATCGGCCAGCCGGTGCACCCCCGTCGTGGTCTCCTCGGTCACACCCTTGATCCCGTTGGCGACCGAGGTCCAACGCCCGGCATCCTCGGAGAGGCTCCGACCCAGCAGCCCCAGCACGACGGCGAACTCCTCGGTCTCCGCCGTCGAGGGTTCGGGCACCGCTCCTGCCTTCTCGAACTCGACGCCCTTGTGCACGAGCAAGGTGGCGTCGCCGCCGTCGTCGAGGATCATGTTGGGCCCGCCCTCCCCGGGCCACAGCAGCGCCTGCTCGGTGCACCACCAGTACTCCTCGAGGGTCTCGCCCTTCCAGGCGAAGACCGGCACACCCCTGGGGTCGTCGAGGGTGCCTTCGGGCCCCACCACGACGGCCGCCGCGGCGTGATCCTGGGTCGAGAAGATGTTGCAGCTGGCCCAGCGCACCCGGGCGCCCAACGCGGTCAGCGTCTCGATCAACACCGCGGTCTGCACCGTCATGTGCAAGGAGCCGGTGATGCGGGCCCCAGCGAGCGGCTGGGTGGCCGCGTACTCGGCGCGCATGGCCATGAGGCCCGGCATCTCGTGCTCGGCCAGCTCGATCTCCTTGCGGCCGAAGTCGGCCAGGGAGAGGTCCGCCACCTTGTGCGGGATTGTCATGTCTGCTCCTTCGTGTCCATCCAACGTGTCCGTCCCGTCGGAGCGCTGCTGGCGCCGTGGACGGGCGTGCGCGGGCGCGCACTGTTGTGTGTGGGCCGGACGGCAGAAGCGCAACGCACGGCTCCGACCTCTGTCGGAGGCCTCGTACCCGGACTCAACAATAGGCCCGGGCGCGGGTGTTCGCGGACACCCGCGGGGTCGAAGGGCCGGATGGCCCGGCGCGTGGGCGGGCCGAGGTCAGCGAGGCCAACTCCCGTATGCACGCTCGATCGGCACCGAGCTCTGGATCGGGGTGGTGAGGAGGTGTGTCAGGTTGCTGTAAGACCATCGTCCGAACCGCGCCAGGGGCGCGTTCCGGCGTCGCTCGGCGGCGACGGCGGGGTGCCAGCGGAGGCAGACCCAGGCGGTGAGCAGCAAGGTGCCCAGTTGGGACGCCAGCACCACGATGCCGAACTGCCGACTGTCGGGGTGGTAGTAGCCGGATCCGACGATGCAGAGCATCCCGAGCACCAGGGGCGGCCAGGGCCGGGTCACCCCGAGGGCGATGCCGCCGTTGATCACGATCCCCGTTGCCCCGGCGACCGACATGGCGGCGCCGAGGGCGAGCAGCAGCGCCGGCGAGGCGACGTTCTGCCCGAGCACGCCCGCGATCGTCCCCCGCATGAGGACGATGACGACCGAGACTGCCAATCCGAGGCCGAGGGTGGCTGCCGCGGCGAGGGCCACCGTGCGGCGCTTGGCGTGGACCCTGACGTACGGGAAGATCAAGGTGCTCACGGCGACGAGGACCAGGTAGACGCCCTTCGTCGGCACCGCGGCCAGGTCGTAGCGGGTGGCCGCGGGATGCTGCATCAGCCGCGGCGCCAACAAGATGTCCAGCTGGACGAACAGACCGAGCAGCACGAGAGCCAGCCATGTGTCGAGCAACGACGTCATCTGTCGCTCGGTCCGGATGCCCGAGGGAGCCTGGCCGGGGACCGCAAGGAGGGCGCATGCGGTGGCCAAGGCGAGCCCCGCCGACATCCCGTCGAGACCCCACGTGACGCCGAGGAGGACTCCGAGCACGATGCGCGCTGCGCTCTCGAGGAACAGGTTCGCGCCCATGGCGTTGAAGCGGTGGGCCGCGATCAGCAGCCCGCGACGCATCGACAGCGGGATGGCCACGATCACCTGGGCGGCGACGCAGAGCACGGCGAGCACGGGCAGGTGGAGCAGGGAGGCAACGAAGGGTGACACCACCGCACCCGTGGCCGCACCGAGCGCCATCTGGCGGGTGGTCGTCCGCATCGGCGGCGCCCCGTCGACGGCCAGCGCCGCCGCCCGCAGCGGGAAGCCGGCGGGGATCAGCGACGCCACGAAGAACAAGCCGAAGAGCGTCGAGAGGCCGGAGAACCCCTGGTGATGGAGGTGGCGCGCCACCACCGCCAACAGGACGACGGTGGAGAAGCCGATGGAGACGGTGCCACCCCAGAGCAAGATCCCCTTGGCGGTGGCCGCGCCCAATCCACCGGGCACCTGGGCGTCGTCGGGGCCGTCTCCCTCGACGAGGACCGGGTCGCCGTCAGTGGCGCGGCGCGACACGCCGCCCGCAGCGTTGCTTCGCAAGCGCCCCTCCTGCCGGTTTCGTGACTGGCCTGGCACTATACCGAGGACTCGCGGGATTCGCCTGGGCGCCTCGGGGTGCCGCCGGTCGCCGGTGCGCCGGCCGAGGGCCCGGTGGATTTTCCGCGTGGGTAGGGGTTACCCTTTGAGCGCCGCAGCCGGGACAGGCTGCTTGATCCCAGGCGTCAGCTTGGTGGGGAAAGGGTCGAGCGTATTGGGGGGACTTCTCGATTGCGATCGGGCAGGGGTCACTCTGCCGCCAGGGGTCGGTGCGCGTCCCCTCCGAGCGGACCGCGGGGAACGGTGACGCCGATGCAAGCCGACGGGGCTCGAGTCACGGTCGTCGTCCCCGCGTTCAACGAAGCCCGTCGCTTCACGCAGCATCTCGGGCTGTTCGAAGCCGCCGTGCGGGAGGGCTCCATCTGCCCCCGCTCGACAGAGGTCATCGTCGTCGACGACGGCAGCACGGACGAGACCGCGGCGAAGGCGGAGGAGGTCCTCTCGCCGACATTTCCCCTCCTCCGGGTGCTGCAGCTCCACAACAACTCCGGCAAGGGCGCAGCGATCAGAGTGGGAACGGCGGCCGCCACGGCGCCCGTCGTGCTGTTCATGGATGCGGACATGTCGATCGAACCGAGCCAGATCCCGCATTTGGTCAAGGCGATCGGGCCTGCCGACTTGGCGATCGGGTCACGATCTCTCGCCGAGTCCGTGGTGCTCTCGAACGGGGTGCAGCGGAAGGTCATGGGCCGCTCGTTCAACATGCTGGTGGGCGCGCTGACGGACATGCCGTTCGGCGACACGCAGTGCGGCTTCAAGGCGTTCCGTACCCCCCTGGCCCGCATTCTGTTCCACCTGCTGACGGTGCAGAGGTTTGCCTTCGACGTCGAGCTGCTGTGTCTGGCGCGCCGCCTGCGGATGGAGATCGGAGAGGTCGCGGTGCGCTGGCACGAGGTGGGTCACAGCCGAGTGCGCACCCTGACGGATTCGGTCACGATGACACGGGACGTACTGAATGTCAGCAGGCGCCGACAGTGGTCATCGATCCCAGCGTTGGCGGTCGAGCCCGACGTGAACGAGAGGCGCCGATCGTCGTCCCGTGTCGTCGGAGAAATCAGCCGGGCGCTCGGCCCGACCTTCCCGATCTTGCTGGGCCCCGACCACAAGCCATTCGTCCTGCTGCCACTGTGCACCCCGGTCGAGGTGCACGACATGGCGGCACGCCTGCGCAAACTCCCCACGAGGCTGAAGGTGACGGAGCGCTCCGTTACCTTCGCACAGCTCGTCGAGGCCGCCCCGTTCCGGTGGATCGACGGGGAGCGCGGGGGGCTGGTGATCGCCTCCGAGAGCAACGTGGAGGTGATGACGTACCCACCGGTCGGCGGTTGGGAGTCGGTCAGGACAAACGGGCGTCGTCAGGAGATCCAGCTATCGGCATGAAAATCGCCGCAGTGACGTGGCGGGATCTCGCAAACCCGGCGGCAGGCGGTGCGGAGGTGTTGATCGATCGTCTCCTCGTTGGGCTCGCCGGACGCGGGCACGAGGTTGCCCTGGTCTGCGGTGGCCCGGTGTCAGCACACCCCTACCAAGTCTTCGCCGCGGGTGGCACGTACTCGCAGTACATCCGGGCCCCGTTGGTCTGCATGACGCGCTTGCGCGACGCTGACGTGATCATCGACGCGGAGAACGGCATCCCCTACTTCTCTCCGCTGTGGAGGAGGAGGCCGTCGGTGTGCCTCGTGAACCACGTGCACACCGACCAGTGGCGCACTCGTTTCCCCGGGCCGGTGGCGGCCGCCGCCAGCGCGGTGGAGCGCTACGCGATGCCGGTGGTCTACCGCAGGCGCCGGTTCGTGGCGATCTCGCATTCCACGGCGGATGGGCTGGCCGACATCGGTGTCGACCGGGAGCGCATCGACGTCATCGAGTGCGGCGTCGACATCCCGCGCCAACCATGGCCGGAGAAATCGGCCGACCCGTTGTTCGTCTCACTGAACCGGTTGGTGCCGCACAAGCGGATCGACTTGCTCCTCGACGCATGGGGGAAGGCCGGTGCCGCGATGCCCGGACGTCTCGTCGTGGCCGGGGACGGACCGGAGCTCGGCACGATCCGTCGCAAGGCGTCTTCCATTCCGCGGGTCGATGTCCTGGGCAGGGTGAGCGACGAGGAGAAGCTCGCTCTGTTGGGTCGCGCCTGGGCCGTGGTGAGCACGTCGCGCCATGAGGGATGGGGCCTGTCGATCCTCGAGGCGGCGGCCGTGGGCACGCCGGCCGTGGCGGTCGACGCGCCCGGCATCCGGGACGCCGTCGTGGACGGTTCGACCGGTGTCCTCGTGAGGGCGCGTAGCGAGTCGGAGTTGCCGGACGCCTTCGCCAAGGCCTTGATCGATTTCGTGCACGACGACGCTCGCCAATCCCTGGGTGCTGCCGCACTGCAGCGGGCCAGAGGGTTGAGCTGGGACGTCTTCGTCGATCGTTGGGAGCGGGTCCTGAGCGAGGTCGCAGCGTCGGGGCCCAGCGCGGCACCCTGATGCACCGGGCTCCGCACAGCGGGTCATTCGGCGGTGAACTCCGACGATCGCTGCGACTCTTGCAGGGATTTCGCACCCAATACGAAGATCCGGACGGCTTCTACACCCTGCTGGCCGAGGACACCGCCTCCCTGGTGGAGGAATACCACCGGCTTGCTGGATCTAAGGTACTTGACGTGGGAGGCGGTCCTGGCTACTTCGCGCAAGCGTTTCGGCGCGCCGGTGCGCAGAGCGTGTTCGTCGAGCCGTTCTGGGACGCCCTGACCGAGAAGGGAAGGGCGCTCGGCTACGGCGTCATCGGTGACGGTCTCAACCTCCCGTTCGCCGACGGCACGTTCGACGTGAGCCATTCGTCGAACGTCATCGAGCACGTGACCGACCCAAGGCGCTTCCTCGACGAGTTGGTGCGGGTCCTGCGCCCCGGCGGTGTGATGTTCCTCGCCTTCACGAACTGGCTCTCGCCGTTCGGTGGCCACGAGACATCGCCGTGGCACTACCTGGGGGGCCAGCGCGCCGTCAGGCGCTACGAACGCACCCATGGCCAAAGCCCGAAGAATCGCTACGGGACCAGCCTGTTCCGCCTGGACATCGCCGATGTGCTTCCGTGGGTGCGAAACCGGCGGGACGCCGACCTGATCGAGACCTTCCCCCGTTACTACCCGCGTTGGACGAAGCCGTTGTTGGCCGTGCCGGGTTTGAGGGAGGTCGCGACCTGGAACCTCGTCATCGTCCTGCGACGGCGATGACGATCTCCACTCGGGACGTCGGGGTCGAGGTGGCTCGGCCGGATGCGCCCGAGCCGGACGGCGCCGCCGCCCCGGGGATCACCGAGCGGGCGGCGGGCGTGCTCCGTCACTGGCTCACGAACGCGGCACCGGGCGAGACGAGGTCCTTCGGGCTGTGGCCGCTCGGGGGTATCGCCCTCTTCTTCGCGGTGGTCAGCTTCTCGCAATCGCCGGGCCTGATCGAGTACGACACCAAGTTCCAGCTCATCGTCTCGCCCATCTCCTTCTTTGCGTCGCACCTCCACCTGTGGAACCCGACGTTGTACGGAGGCGCGGTGCCGCAGGACACCGGCTTCCTATGGCCCATGGGCGTCTATTTCTCAGTGACGCACGTGCTCCACGTGCCGGTCTGGGTAGCCGAACGAGTCTGGCTCGCGTCGATTCTGACCGTCGCGTGCTGGGGGACGATACGCCTGGCCGAGGTGCTCGGGATCGGGAACCGCTGGACGCGCGTGGTGGCCGGGTTCGTGTACTGCAGCGCACCCATCTTCGTCACATACGTGACGACATCGGGCGACCTGCTGGCCGCCGCCTTCCTCCCATGGATGCTGCGACCCCTCGTGATCGGTTCGCGCCAGGGCTCCACACGGCGGGCTGCGGCCCGCTCAGGTGTGGCTGTCGCCCTCATGGGCGGCGTCAACGCGGTGGTGACGTTCGCCACGCTGCCCGTCGGCGTGATCTGGCTGCTGACGCGGCAGGGCGGGCCGCGTCGGCGGTCGTTGGCGGCATGGTGGGTCGTGGCCGTCGCCATGGCGTGCTTCTGGTGGCTGGTGACGCTCGAGTACATGGCTCATTTCGGGTACAACTACCTGCCCTACACGGAGACGTCAGTCACCACGACGAGTACGACGTCGCTCTTCGAAGCCATCCGCGGCGCGTCGTTCTGGACCAACTACTTCAACCTCGGTGGCCCGCTCCTGCGCGGGGCATGGGAGCTGGTGGCGTCGCCATTGGTGATCCTCGGTTCGGTGGCCGTCGTCGGCACCGGTCTGGCCGGGCTCTGTCGACGGATCCCCGAGCGGCTGTTCCTGGTGGCCTGCCTCGCTCTTGGTGTCGTGCTCATCGCCGCCGGCTTCTCGGGCCCCGTGGGGGGCTTGTTCTCGAGCGAGGTCCAACACCTCCTGCAGGGGCCACTGGCGGCGCTGCGGAACGTCAGCAAGTTCGCGCCGATCGTGGCCCTGCCGCTCGCGCTCGGTCTCGCCGGGGCGCTGGTGGCGCTGACGGGGTCGGCGCGGCGCGGCGCCGGGCGCGTCTGGGACCAGCGCCATGTCCGATTGGGCCTCACGAGCCTCGTCGTGCTGACGGTCGTGGTGGCGGCCACCCCGTTCTGGCGGGGGGAGCTGTACCGATCAGGTGGGTTCGCCAGCATCCCGGGCTACTGGCAGCAAGCGGGGACGTACCTGAACGAGCACCAGGGTCACGGCAACGCCCTGCTGGTCCCCGGTTCGAGCTTCGGCTACTACACCTGGGGCGACCCGGTCGACGAGCCGCTCCAGGTCACCGCCACCGGCTCGCTCATGTGGCGGAACATCATCCCGTTGGGCTCCAACGGCAACACCCAGCTGACCGATGCCGTCGAGCAGGCCCTCGACATCGGCGTGTCGCCGCCCGGGCTGGGGCAGTTCCTCGCCCGCGAGGGGATCGACTACGTGGTGGAGCGCAACGACCTCAACCTGGCATTGTCCGGGGCGCCCGCTCCCGCGCAGGTGCACCAGGTGTTGGCGGAGACCCCCGGGCTGACCGAGGTCGCCTCGTTCGGCGCCTACCTCCCCTCGTCCCAGGTGGAGCACGGCAAACTCCCCGTCTACGACTCGCCGTCCGACGTGCACCTGCGGCCGGTCGAGATCTTCCGGGTGGACTCCTACGTGTCACCGGTGGTGTCGTACCCCGCGGCCGATCCGCTGGTGGTGAGCGGCGACGTCGGCTCGCTCGTCGAGCTGGCGGGCGCCGGCCTCGCCGCGAACCGCGTGGCCGTCCTCAGCGGGGACAGCGCGGCGCCGGACGTGGCCGACACCGCGGGCGCGACGTGGGCGGACACCGACGGGAACCAGCGGCGCGCCACCGATTTCGGCGGGATCCGGTACAACCAGTCGTACCTACTCGGCGCGCACCAGCAGCTGCCCGGCCAACCAGCCGACGTGCCGGATTCCTACGACGTAGTCACCGGGGCACAGCACGAGACCGTCGAGGTTCCCGTCGGCGCGGAGTCCGTGGCGGCCTCGTCCTTCGGCCCGACCCAACTGTACGAGTCGCCGGACTACGGGCCGGCAGCGGCATTCGACGACGACCCCTCCACGTTCTGGTCGGCGTCGCTGGCCGACGACTCGGTCGGTCAGTGGGTGTCGATCTCGTTCGACAAGCCCATGGCGATGTCGTCGATCACGCTGACGCCGGTCGCCAACTCGCCTGAGCAGCCGACGATCACCAAGGTCATGCTGACGACGGACGCCGGTTCAGTGGTCCAGAACCTGTTGCCGGGCGCCACGTCCTATCGCCTCGAGGTGGTCCACGGTGACAGCCGGCATCTCAGGGTCACGATCGAGGCGGTGCAGCCCGCCCGTGTGCCCGCGGCCGGCGGCATCGCACTCAGCGCCGGCATTGCCAGCATCAAGATTCCCGGTGTCTCGTTCGCACCGCGCATGTTGCTGCCAGCCGACGAGGCGAGGACGTTCTCCGGGCCGACGTCCCGGGGAACGGTGATCACGTTCAACCGCCCCATCGCCAACGCCAACCTGTCGCTCGGGGTCACGAGCACCGACGATCCCGACATGCGGAGGGAGTTCAGCGTGCCGAAGTCCGAGTCGGTCCTGGCCACGGGTGAAGCGGTGGCCGAGCCCGGCCCGGTCCTCGAGCAGATGATCCACTTCTTCTCCCCGGTGCCGAACGGCAGTGTCGTCGTGACGGCCAGTTCGACCCTGGGCGGGCTGCCGAAGTTCGCTCCCCAGAACCTCGTGGAGCACTCCGACGAGCCGTGGATCGCCTCCATCGGCGACCAGTCCCCATCGGTCGAGCTCAGCTGGAACGCTCAGCAGCCGGTCAGCGCGGTGGCGATCACGCCGACCTCGTCGGCCAGCACCCCGACCGAGGTGGCGATCACCCCGCAGGGAGGGAAGACGGTGGTGCGGAAGCTTCCGGCGAGAGGGGGCGTGGTGAGGTTCCCAGAGGCGGTGACTGACTCGGTGAAGCTCCAGTTCCTTGCCAGCCGGGGCTACCTGGGCGTCACGCCCGACTTCGGCGTCGGTGTCCCGGTTTCCGTCGGACTGCGGGCGGTCTCCGTCCTGGGTCTGCGCACGACACGGGACCCGGGACCGGACCTGCGCGCTCGGTTCAGCCTGCCGTGTGGCCAAGGACCGAAGGTCGACGTCGACGGGTGGACCTTCGAGACCACGGTCATCGGGAGCGTCGGGGACCTCGTCGACCTCAAGCCGGTGGCGCTCGGTGTGTGTGCCCCCCTGACGTTGACGCGGGGAATGAACAACTTCTCGACGGCGGACACCGGTTCGGAGTTCCTGGTCACCTCACTCGTGATGCAACCCGAGCACCCTTCGTCGCTGGCGGCCGCCGCCACCGCATCCCGCCGGACGGTGTCGGTCGTGCAATGGTCGGCCGAGAGCCGGACGTTGCACGTCGGAGCCGGCGCCGCCACCTACGTCGTGATGGCGCAGAACTACAACCCCGGGTGGGTGGCGCGACTCGGGAACGTGCCGCTGCGCTCGGTCCGGGTCGACGGGTGGCAGCAGGGGTTCTTGGTCCCCGGCGGGAAGGCCGGGACGGTGACCATGGTCATGCAACCCGACCGGCTCTACCAACTGCTGCTCGTCGTGGGCGTGGCGCTGCTGATCGGCCTGCTCGTCTTGGCCCTCCTGCCGTCCCGACGCCGGGGCGCGGCTGCGCTGGGTGCGGCCGCGCCCAAGATGTGGCTCCTCCTGTGCCTCGGCGCGCTGGCGATGCTCGTCGTCGCCGGCCTCTGGGCGCTCGTCATGGTCCCCCTCGTCGTGGTGGCGCGCCGTTGGGGCCAGAGCCCGCTTGCCATCACCGCGTTCTCGGCCTTCTTCGCCGCCGGCCTGTTCGCCGCCGCGCACCCGCCACCACTCGTGGGGACGGGTGCCGGTGCGTTGGAAGGACCGGCACAAGTCGCGTCAGCCATTGCCTTCGCCGCCGTGCTCGCCTCGCTCCTGGCGCGCCGGACACCGGCTCCGGGGGAAGCGGATGCGGCGGGAGACGGCCTCGTCTGACTCTGCCGGTCCCCCTAGTCGCTGAGCTCGAGGAACTGGGGCTGGTACGCGTGCACGTCGTCGGCCAGAGCGGACAAGCCGTCGGTGGTGTCGATGTCGTAGGAGACGACCAGACCGCCGCCGGCCGAGAGCTCGGGGTGGAACGTCGGCATGTACGCGAACTCGTCGTGGAACTGGGTGATCTGCGGGATGGAGTAGACAGCCTGGGGCGAGCTCCATGGTCCCTCCGGTGAGCAGGAGAAGGAGAGGTCGACCGTCGTGTCGTTGAGCACGCCGCCAGGGATCGACACCGCCATATAGCCGCTGTCGTTCGCCAGCGCGATGACACCGGTGAACACGGTCGGGAGGGACTCGGTCAGCGCGTTGGACTCCCCGCTCACCCATCCCGCCCCGTCCCAGTACGTCCAGGCTGACGCGTCCAGAGAGTCGCCCAAAGGCACGCGGGCGATCTTCATGCCGTAGTAGACGTTGGCCGACGTGTCGTCGTCGAGGCCATAGATGTAGTCGTACCCTCCGTCCTGCATTGCCGCGTTGCCCCACTGCGTGGTGGAGTCGGTGGGGAGCAGCGTCAGGGACTCGAAGGTGGGCCGGCCCGACGACAACGACAGGGTGGCGATGCCCGAACGCCCGGTGAACGTGTCGAACATGCTGCCGGCGTTCGGCGCGAACTCGTTGACGAAGACGAGCTGGTTGCCGTGTTCCATGTAGGTGGAGGCCACCTCCCACGAGTCCCCATCCGAGTCGGGGATGAGGGACGCCGGAGCTCCGTAATTGCCGTCGAACACGCTGATGAGATCGGGCATGGAGCCCACGAGCTCGCTGTTGTTGGGCATTCCCACGATGGTGGCGGCCCCGGACGACTGCGCGGTTCCGATGAGGGTGTCGGAGAAGTCGAAGGCCTCCTGGCCGGAGGGGAGCTCGGTCGAGTACGCGGCGTCGCCCCCCACCCAACCGGGTCCGTACTGGCTGCTGAAGACATTCTCGACGTCCTGGTCGGCGGTGGCGCTCGGGATCGCCGTGGGTGCGCAGTCGGCCTGCACGGGACCGCCCTCGATGTGCGACTGCACCGGACCGGTGGTCAAGGAGGAGCTCTGGGCCGTGTTCGAGAACGTGTACGCGGAGCCCGCCGCGGTGATGATCGAGTAGCCGCTCAACGGCGTGACCACCATACCGAGCGCCACGGCGCCGGTGCCGCCGAGCGAGCCATCGAACGGGGCGTCACCGAAACTGAACAGCCCGCCATCGGCGGCCACCAGCCAGTAGCCGTTCCCGTCCGGGGTCGGTGCCATGCCCTCGATGGGCTGGTTGAGCCGGATCGAGCCGGTCGAGCCATAGAACTGGGCGTCGCCGAACGAGAAGATCCCGCCGTCGGAGGCCACCAGCCAGTAGCCGCGGCCGTCGGGTGTGGCGGCCATGCCGACGATGGGTTGGTTGAGCCGGATCGAGCCGGCCGAGCCGTAGAACTGAGCATCGCCGTACGAGAACACGCCGCCGTCGGAGGCCACCAGCCAGTAGCCGCGGCCGTCGGGTGTGCCGGCCATGCCCATCACGGGCTTCGTGAGCTGGATCCCTGAGGCGGCGGGCGAACCGAACTGGGGGGCGCCACCTCGCGGTGTGACCGCCCCGGAGAACGTCGTCGTCCAGTACCCGCCGTCGGGATCGGCTGCCATCCAGCGGCCGGTGCCGTACGGCGACGAGATGGTGGTGGCGGCACCCGACCGTGCCTGGGGCGCACCGACCTGAACGAACGTCGCCGCCGTTCCCAGGAGCGCGAGCGCGGATGCGACGAGCACGCGGCGGGCCGGGAAGGGCGACCGCAGCCGGGGTCGTGAGCTGACATACCGTCCCATTGCTTCCCCCGCCCCAGGAGCTGAGGCCGCAGGGAAGCGCTCGGAGATCGCTGCTTCGGCGGCCCGGCTGACTCTGGGAGTCCCGTAGCGTTGCGTCCCCCCTCGCGAGGAGTTCGCCTTTTTCGTCAGCAACCAATTCGGCGGGTTGTGCGGTCGGATCAAGCTCGACGACGTGTGCAGCCGCCTCTCGCCACCGTCTCGCAACCGACGGGCGACCCGTCGTTGACCGCCAGGGGCACGCCGGGGGGTGGCTCGTTCTGGTCAGGGGCCCACGGTGGCCGGGGAGCTGCGTGGAGATCGAGAGGGAGCTCGATGCCGGGATGCGGTAGCCTCAGGGGCCGATGGGGAGCCCTCGCAAGAGGGGGTTCTCACGCCCGTGTCCCCGTCCGTCGCCCCCGTAGCTCAGGGGATAGAGCATCGGTTTCCTAAACCGTGTGCGAAGGTTCGAATCCTTCCGGGGGCGCGCTTCCGGGGGCGCAGTGTGCTGCGGCGAGGCATCGTGGACGTGCCCCCCAGGCCCTGGCCAGCTGAGCCAGCGGGCTCCCTCATATCCAGGAGCCAGCGGGCTCCCAGGGGGCGCACAGTCGCGTCGAATAGGGATTCGAGGATCTCTACGTGCTCTCCTGCGTCGTGCTGCTCGACAGCGATTCCAGGCTGCGGGTCGTGGGGTTGCTCGTCGCGCTGCTGTGGGTGGTGACGTTCGTGCACCGCGCCCTGTTCTTCTGAGAGGACCGGCAGCTCCTTCTGACCGGTCCAGCTCGGCGATGCGCGCGGCCGATCTACCCGTCGGCCAGCGCGCCGTGAAGCTCGACCCGCACGGTGACCTCCGGGTAGACGCGGACCATCAACATGCTCGGCGGTTTCATGCCGAACTCACGGATGTCGAACACGTACTCGCCGCTCAGGACGACGCCGCCAGGCCTGATCTCGATCTGCATCTCGTGCTCGAAGGTCCGTGTCTTCCCGTGGAAGGAGACGTCGCCGGTCACCAGGTAGTTGGGGTGCGCTGCCGCGCGCGCCACCCCGGTCAGGACTCCGGTGATCGTGGGATAGCGCTGAGCGTCGATCCGGCGCCGCAACTCACGGTCGTACAGCTGGTTCCCCGATGTCAGGCGTTCCACGGCCAAGGCCAGCTCACCGGATACCGGTCGGTCGAGGTCCAGCGCTCCCGCGGCGGTGCTCGACGCCTCGAACCACCCGGTGAGGCCGCGGGTCTCCGAGTTGATCGGGTGCAGGCTTGACCGGCCGCGGACCCAGACGCACGAGCGCGAGGAATCGAACGTGTAGCGAGCGCGTGTCATCGAGATGGAACGTAGCGAATCCTCGCACACACGGGGCCAGCCGCCGAAACCGCCCTGGCAGGCCGGGCCGGGCGCCTGCTTCGCGTGCGGGGCGTGCGGGGCGTGCGGGGCGTGCGGGGCGTGCGGGGCGCGAAGTCTCAGCGGGGGCACAGCCCGTGCTGCGAGGGCGTCGAAGCACGCATGGTGGGATCGGGGCACCCCAGAACGAGGAAGCCCGAGCGATGCGACCCTCCGAGTACCCGAGCACACGCCGAAGCAAGGAGATGGCGCAGTCGAGGCTGCGCGCCGCAACCCGGGCCGTGACCTTCACCGCCGCCGGCGCGGCGGTGATGTTCGGCGCTCTCGTCGCCCGCGAGCACCCCGGCGCCAGCGCCTCGAAGCACACGAGCTCCGGGGGCGCGTCGAGCTCCTCTTCGACCTCCTCCTCCTCGGGCGACAGCGGCACCACCAGCAGCTCGACGGGGAACACCGGCACGAGCACCAGTACGACCACGACGACCACCGCGCCCTCCACCAGCTCTTCGAGCGCCACGGTCACGTCAGGGGGTTCCTCGCGATGACGAGCACCACCTGCGACGGTAAGCAGCCGCTCAGTGCGCGCTCCTTCAAGGCGATCGGGACCACGGCGACCGTCGTCGTCGGCGACCCGGCAGCGGCGCACGCCGCTGCATCGGCCCTGGCCGAGGAGTTGCGCGCCATCGACCTGGCCTGCAGCCGCTTCCGGGCGGACTCGGAGCTCCAGGCGGTCCATGCGGGAGCCGGCCGGCCAGTGCGCGTGGGCGCGCTGCTCTTCGAAGCGCTCGAGACCGCCCTCGATGCCGCGGTGCGGACCGGCGGCGCCGTCGACCCCACGGTCGGCAACGCCATCGGCGCCCTCGGTTACGACGCAGACCTCGACGAGGTGCTGGCCAGGCCGCCGTCGCCGCCCCGGGCGCTCGGGCCGGTGGCGGGCTATCAGCACCTCCAGCTCGATGTACGGGAGCGCACCGTGCGGATCCCGCAGGGTGTCCGCCTGGACCTCGGGTCCACCGCCAAGGCCCTGGCGGCCGACCGGGCGGCCGCACGGATCGCCCGAGATATCGGGGGTGGCGTGCTGGTGAGCCTGGGCGGGGACGTGGCCGTCGCCGGCCCTCCGCCGCCGGGTGGGTGGGCCGTGGGCATCGCCCGCGAGTCGTCCACCCCCGTGGAGGACGTCGACCAGGTCGTCGCCATCAACCGAGGCGGCCTGGCCAGCTCGGCGACATCGGTCCGGGCCTGGAGGTCCGGTGCGCGCCAGGTGCACCACATCGTCGATCCCCGGACCGGCGATTGCGCCGATCCGTACTGGGTCCTGGTGTCGGCGACCGGCGCCAGTTGCGTGGAGGCCAACGTCGCCGCCACCGCCGCGATCGTGTGGGGCGAGGAGGCACCCGAGCGCCTGGCGCGGCTCGGGCAGTCGGCGCGTCTGGTCCGCTACGACGGGGACATCGTCTCGGTGAACGGATGGCCGTGTGAGGTGACGGCGTGAGCTCGACCTCTCTGTGGTACGCCACCCGCGCCAGCGGTCTGACGGCGCTCATCCTGCTCACCCTGACCATGGTCATGGGCATCGGCACGTCCGCGCGGCTCAGCACGCGGAACTGGCCCGGGTTCGCCCAGCAGGAGCTGCACCGGAGGATCTCGATGCTGGCCGTGGTCTTCCTCGGGATCCACGTCCTCACCAGCGTGCTGGACACGTACGT
>Ga0187784_10001993_pt1 | contig 16329 bp, 15 predicted proteins | sample 1015_SJ02_MP15_2_FD_132964 | JGI IMG/M metagenome (GOLD analysis project Ga0187784, IMG submission 132964) | Tropical peat soil microbial communities from peatlands in Department of Meta, Colombia - 1015_SJ02_MP15_20_MG | ecosystem: Environmental > Terrestrial > Soil > Wetlands > Peat | place...
CACCTGGACCACAATCGTGCGGTCGTTGGGCTGCTGCTGCTGCTGGGGATTCTTGGGCGGCTGCGGCACCAGCGCATCCAGGCCCTTGGGTGTCACCGGCACGATGACCATAAAGATGATCAACAGCACCAGCAGAATGTCGATCATCGGAGTCACGTTGATATCCGACATGCTGCCACCCGACGTACCCATTGACATTGCCATGGCTTAAACTCCTTGTTTCTACAAAGTCCGTCAATCGCAATCCGCGCGGCGAATCGCTATTCGCCGCCGGAGCGGCCGGTCTCGCGCTTCTGCGTGAGGAGGCCGACTTCTTCCACGCCGGCCGTGCGCACGTCGTCGATGGCGTCTTCCACGGCCTTGTACTGCGCACGCGCATCGGCACGGACATAAATCGTTTTGTCCGTCTTGTCTTCCAGTTTGTCGCGCACCAGGCTGCCGAGCTGGCTGGGGTCAACCCTGTTCTGGCCGAGGTAGATGCTGCCATCGCGAGTCACAGCCACAACGATGGCGTCGTCTTTGTCGGCGTCGGGCATGGCCGTGGCATTGTCGACCCTGGCCATGTCGATGTTGACCTTATTCTGCAACATGGGCGTGATGACCATGAAGATGATGAGCAGCACCAACATCACGTCGACCATCGGAGTAACGTTGATGTTGGAATTGACCTTTTTCCCTTCGTCGCGAACCGCAACTCCCATGGTGAGGGCTCCGTGCGTTGTGTGTTTGGCGCCGGTTCGGATCCGGCGACGCTCAAGTCAACCAACAGCCCGAGGATCAAGTTGCCGGACAGGAGCCAACGCGTTCTCCCGTCCGGCCTAGCACTCGCTCGAGCTCAAAGCCGCTTCGCGTTTAGCGCTTGTGGCTCTGCTTGATGAAGTAGTCCACCAGCTCGCTCGAGGAGTTGTCCATCTCCACGTCGAAGGCCTCGACGCGGCCGGTGAAGTAGTTGAACGCCATGACGGCAGGGATCGCCACCAGCAATCCGAATGCCGTGGTGACCAGGGCCTCGGAGATGCCGCCGGCAACGGCGCCGATGCCCGAGGTCTTCTGCGTAGCGATCTGGTTGAAGGCATTGAGAATGCCCACCACGGTGCCGAACAGGCCCACGAAGGGGGCGGTGGCGCCGATGGTGGCGAGAACCGCCAAGCCCCTCTTCAGCTTGGCGTGAACGATCGCCTCGGCGCGCTCCAGGGCGCGGCCCGCGCTGGCGATGGTTTCCTCGGTGGCTTGACCGGCGGAGGCGCGAAACTCCTGCAAGCCGGCCGTCACCACTTCGGCCAGATGCGACTTCTTGTTGCGATCGGCGATCTTGATCGCCTCCTCGAGCTTGGAGTCCTTCAGGGCGCCGGCCACCTTGGGGGCGAACTCACGCGACTGCTTGCGGGCGGCGTTGAAGTAAAGGTAACGGTCGATCATGACGGCCAGCGACCAGATCGACTCGATAAAAAGAATGATGGCCACGCAGCGGGCCAGCCATCCCATGTGGCTCCACAGCCCCATGGGGCTGAAGCTGACGGTCTGCTCGCCTTCCTGCAAGAGCAATGCGAGGCTGTTGACCGAGTGCAAAGCGAAATGTGCGAGCTGAGCGAGAATCACTGAATCATTCCTCCTAAGGAGATTCCTTTTGCGCTGAGACGAACCCGCCGCGGCGGGTGGTTACTGGGAATGCGGGCCTTCGAAAAGGCGCATTCCGGTCAAAAGCAAAACTCCCTGCCAAATTGCGGCAGGGAGCCGAAGGATTCATCACCCTCCCAGGGTGAAGATGACATTTACCGTGGTTTCTACCTCCACCGGCTCGTTGTTCAGCAGATAGGGCCGGTAACGCCACTGTTTCACGGCGTCGAGCGCCGCCTGCTGCAACATGGCGGGCCCGCTGACGACGTGGAGGTTCTCAATCGTGCCGGCTTTAGAGATGGTTGCCTGCAGCACCACGGTTCCGGAGACGCGGGCCGCCTTGGCGATGGGCGGGTAGATCGGCTGAGTTTTTTGCAGCAGCAGGCCGGCAGAGACGCCCGCCGAGATGTTGATTTTCTTCGGGGCCGCAGCCTGCACCTTGGGCGCGTTTCCGCTGCCGAACATGCTGCCCATCACGCCGCTGCCGGGGCCGCCCATCCCGTCCATTCCGGCCACGCCGAAGCTCGAAGGCGGTTGTTCCTTCTCGCTCACCATCTGAATGTTGTGCGGAATCTTGGTGGGAGCCGTAAGCTGATTGTTCATCATCTCCGACTGCACGTGAACCACGTGGACCTCGGGTGGGGGCGGCGGAGGCGGGGGCGGCGGAGGCGGCGGAGGCGCGGTCAACACGGTCGCCATCAACGCCGTAGGAAGCGCCTCGGGATAGATGAGAGGAATGAGGACCAACAGAAGAAGGACCGCGCCATTGATGGTGCCCGTGAACAGCATCCACTGGCCGCTCTTGGTCTTAATCCTGTGTCCTGATTCGAATGTGGAGTCTTCAAACATGGCCAACCTCGGCAATCGTCGGTTTGCTTGCTTCTATTTTAGACACCGCGCGCACGGCAAATGTTCCCGGGCTCGGATCCTTCTATTAGAAGCGTGACAACAGTAACAGAAACGGCATGTGGACTGCAATGAATGCCCCCAAAATGCTGCAATTTCCGCCGCCCCCGGCCAGCCGGTTTTGGCGGTCTTACGGTGGCTTTGCTCCGGCCCTCGCCGCCTGGAAATCGGGATGCCGCGTTGGCACTTTGGGTTGGCGGGAAGAGGACAAATTATTCGATCCACGTCCTTTGCCTACGCTTTGGATCTCCGCGCAGCAGGCAGAACCGCGGCCCTTCCCTTTCCCGCGCGCCATTCCTGCCAGGCCACCAGCATCGGCGCCGCCACGGCGATCGAGGAATATGTGCCGATCAGAATCCCAATCACCAGGGCAAACGAAAACCCCTTCAAAACCTGCCCGCCGAAAATGTATAGCGAAAGAACGGTAATAAAGGTAAGGCCCGAGGTGAGCACGGTCCGGCTCAACGTCTGATTGATGCTGCGGTTCACCAGATCGGGCAGCGGTTCCCGCCGGCTGAGGCGCAGGTTCTCGCGGATCCGGTCGAAGACCACGATGGTGTCGTTCATCGAGTAGCCGACCAGGGTGAGAATGGCGGCGATCACGGTCAAGCTGATCTCTTGGCTCGTCAACGCGAAGGCGCCCACCGTGATCAGCGTGTCGTGGAAGCAGGCCACCACCGCGGCCACGCCGTAGATGAACTGGAAGCGGAACCAGAGATAGACCAGCATGCCGGCCATGGAGAGCAAAACGGCCTTTGTCGCCTGCTGTTCGAGTTGCTTGCCGACCGTTGCCCCGACGGCGCCGACTCCGACGCCGGCCGGGTTGAACGGATTGTTGTAATGAGCGTGGAGCGCGTCGACCACCTGCTGGCGGCCGGCGTCGAGCGAGCTCTCGTTGGCAACTTCGGGCAGGCTGATCAGCACTTCGTTCGCGGCGGGCTCGCCATAGTTCTGGATGCGCGCGTCCCTCACGCCGGCCGCATCGATCGCCTTGCGAATTGCATCAATGTCGGGCCGATTGGTGAACTGCACCTGTACCTCGGTGCCGCCGCGAAAGTCGATGCTCAGAGGCACGGGGGCGCCGGTGTGCGACCAGTTCGAGCTCATTTTGATAATGCCGGCCACGCTAAAAATCATGGAAAAGGCAAGGAAGTACCACTTCCATCCCAGCCAGTTCACGTTGACGCCGCGAAAGAATTCCACATTTTCTCCTAGCTACTAGCTACTAGCTTCTAGCTTCGTTCCTGCCCGAGCGAGCCTCGTGGTTCCCCGCATAAGAGCTAGAAGCTAGAGGCTAGCAGCTAGAAGCTGCTTCTCAAATCGAGACCATCTCGCCGGGCTTCAGGTTGTTCAAATGCGCCTCGAAGATGACGCGCGAGACAACGACCGCGGTGAACAGGTTGGCCAGCAAACCAAAAGTGAGCGTCACGGCAAATCCTTTCACCGGGCCGGTGCCGAACAAGAACAGAATCGCCGCCGAAACGATGGTCGTGACGTGGGTGTCGACAATGGTGACCCACGCGCGCGCGAATCCCTGATCCACGGCCGCCGACGCCACCTTGCCGCCGCGAATCTCTTCGCGAATCCGCTCGAAGATCAGCACGTTGGAGTCCACGCCCATGCCGATGGTGAGAATGACGCCGGCGATGCCGGGCAGCGTGAGGGTGGCGCCGGTAAACCCCAGGAATCCCAACAGAATAATCAGGTTCAGGAACAAAGCCAGATCGGCGTTGACGCCCGAGCTGCGATAGTAGACCAGCATGAAGGCCATCACCAGCAGCACGCCGACAATGGCCGCCGTAACGCCTTCGCGAATCGAGTCCGCGCCCAGCGATGCGCCCACCGTGCGGTCCTCGAGGAAGTTGAGCGAGGCCGGCAGCGCGCCCGTGCGCAGCATCTTGGACAGGATCGTGACCTCGTCCTGGGTGAACTGGCCTTCGATCTCGCCGCTGTCGCGAATCGCGTCCTTGATGACGGCCACCTCGCGCACCCGGCCCCCCATCACCACCGCCATGTACTTGCCTACGTTGGCGCTGGTGTAGTCGTAAAAACGATTGCCTGCGTCATCGGTCAGCGTGAAGTGGACCATTCTTTGACCGGTGTTGGAGTTGATGCTGGGATCGGCGGAGCGGAAGTCGCTGCCGGAGACCACCGGCGCGCGGTCGAGAATGAAGACCTTATCGGAATCAGATCCCGTGGCCATCGCGCCCGAGCCGTGGAGCATCTCCTCGTCGGGCGGAAGCACGCCGTTGACGCTGGCCAGCGCCTCCTGCTCATCGGGAAAGCCCGAACCGTCGCCTAATACGGGATGAATCTCAAGCCGCGCCGTGGATTGAATGATGGCCTTCACCCGGTCCAGGTCGCTGACGCCGGGCAGTTCGACCAGAATCTGGTTGGCGCCCAAACTGTAAGGAGCGATGAGAGGCTCGCTGACGCCCAACTGGTCCACGCGGTCGCGAATGGTCTCGATGGCCTGCTGCACGGTCTTTTCTTCGAGCGACTTCTCGACCAGCGGCTTCATGGTCAGCGTGAAGGAGTTGTCGCTGCTGCCGCCGGCGACGTCATATTCGTTGGAAAACTTCTGGTCGAGCAAGGAGCGCACGTCGCTGGCCTTGACGGCCGGGGTGCCGTCCACTTCGACCAGTTCGGGCTTGTTGGGATCGGGCTTGAAGACCTGCGAGTAGCTGAAGTTGGCTGTCTTCAGGGCGTCCTTGACGCGCGCCACGGCGCTGTCGGTTTCGTCGCTCACCGCCTCGGCCACCTGCACCTGCAGGATGAGGTGCACGCCGCCCTGCAAGTCCAGGCCCAGGTGAATGCGCTTGGTCAGGGCGTCGAGCCAGGCTTTGCCGGAGAACCCCTGCGGGATGCCGAAGATGCCGTAGAGAAACGCCAGCAGGATGGCGAAGATCGCAGCGATTTTGTTTTTGAGATTCTTCTTCATGGTCTTAGATTCTCCAGGCTCCTCGCACCACTAGCTCTTCGCCGATTCCGGAGCGGTGTCCTGGGTGATGACCGAGGCAATTGCGTTCTTAGCCACTTCCAGTTTCAGGTTGTCGGGGGCGACACGGATGATGATGGTCTCGTCTTTGACGGATAGAATGACGCCGCGGATTCCGCCTGCCGTATTCACGCGATCGCCGGGCTTGATCTTCGCCAGCATCTCCTGCCATTGCTTTTGCCGCTTCGACTGCGGGCGAATCATCATGAAATAGAGCAGCGGAATAAACAGCAAGATGGGCAGCAGCAGAGAAAAACCGCCGCCGGGTCCAGGCGCGGGCGCAGCCGCCCCCCATGCGCATGCTGTGAAATCGATCATCGTTTGCTCGCGTCCCTTGCTCGCCCATGTGCAGGCGGTTGCCTGCTCAGGGCACAAGCTCACCCGGCGGCTGCTGCCGGGGCCTCAATTGAACATTGTCTCCGAGAAAGGTCCTGAGCCCCGGCCGCGCACGGCCCAAGCCCGGGAAGGAGGGTTTCCGGCAACTCCTAAATTGCCCAGGCTGCAACGGCGAGGATCATGTCCTCACCCTTGCCCAGATCCGCTCAGTAACCCTACTGCCGCCTGCTTCCTGTTCGACATCGCCATGCTTCCGGATTCCAGACAGAAAAGACCCTCTCTTCACGCCCTTTGCCGCCGGAATGCCGAAAGAATGCCTATCCAAGATAAGAAATGTGCGGACTGGGCGGTGTCAAGACGGCAGGGACCAAGAGACCAAGGGATTAGGGATTAGGCATTAGGCATTAGGGAACAGGGAACAGGGAACAGAAAGACTTGGACCTCCGAGCCTTGCTCCCTCGCTCCCTCGCTCCCTTGCTCCCTTGCCCCCTTGCTACGCCGGCGGATCGCACGGCTCCCAGTAACGAAGCTCGGGATGAGCGCAGGAGAGGCAAAGCGGTTCGCCGTTCACGGTTGCGATGCGGCCGAAGCCAACGCCTTCGCCGCAGCGCGCGCAGACGATACGCGGCGCTTTGTAGCCCGGCAGATCGGCGGGATCGAGCGCGACGCGCACCCACTGCTCGCGAAAGAGCTGCGCGTCGGGCAGCTCGCGGTAGGCCCTCATCTGCTGCTGCTTGGTTTCCAGATCCGGGTAGAGGCGCGTTGCCAACTCGCGCGCGCCCTCGAGCGCTGCGATGCGGATGGCGCGGCCGGTCATCAGATCGGCGAACGTCGTAGCCATTTTGCCCCAGTCGCGGAACTTGAGCGCGCGCTTTCCCAGACGGCATCCGGTGACGAGCGAAATCGCGTCCGTTGCGCAGCGGTCGATCTCCACAAACGTGACCAGCCATTTGCGATCCGCGCCCCGCGGGTCGGCGATGCCCAGGCGCTTTAGCCCGAGCAGCGCCATGCGCACGCCGAGAATCTGGCCCGCGCACAGATGTCCGTGAGCTGTCTCGGCTTGACGCAAAAGTTCGTCGAAGGATTCCATCTGTTTTGCCCGCTGTGCGCTGTCTGCTGTCTGCTCCTGGCTGTCTGCTGTCTGCCGTCTACTGGTTGCTGTTCGCTGGTTGCTGTTCGCTGACTCGCTAACTTGCTGACGCGCTACTTCGCCGCCTCCGGCGCCTCCGCCTCGTCGCCGGTATCTTCGACCAAAACCGCCGAGCCGGGAACTATGTCGAAGCTTACCGCATCTGTGCCAACGGGGTGAAAGGTAATCTGCAGGGGGTCGCGCTGCCAGTCCGGCGGAGTGCAGGCGGGAGCGGGCGCATTCGCCGCGTCGATGGCCGCGAGCTTCTTGGCCAGCACAGGCTTGCGCGCGGCAATCTGCGCCACAACGGCATAAAGGCTCTTGCCGCTTGCAGTGATGCCGCAATAGGCGGCGTAATCGCGAAACCAGCTCACCTGGCTCACGCCGGGATCGTAATCGGGCAGCTTGAGCGCGGCGACCTTGCCGGTGACGCGGTCAACCAGCAGCCATGGGCCGCGCTGCCACACCCAGTGCTCCTTCCCGGCCTCGGGCTTGTCGGCGGGCAATGAGTCGTTGAGCCGGATGACGCGACGGACGACGAAGCTGCGGTCGGTCACGTCGTGCCGGTCTCCGGTGGTCCACTCTTTTAGCACGCCGTCGACGAGAAGCGCGCGGATTTTGAGCGAATCTTCGCCCGGCTGCGCGCCGGCCGGGTCGCCGGCCTTGGAGTACGGCACTTTCCTCACCGCGCCGAGGACAATGTTGTGGGGCTTCGCATGGGCCGTGGTAGCAGCGGCGCAGAGCGCGCCGAAAATGAGAAAGACTGGAAGTCCCCGAACGAAAGAGCGCATGGGCGCCTCGCGAAATCCGCGCAGCTCACGCCGCGCCAAAAATACGCGTATCCAGGGATGCAACAATGGTAGCGCGAAACGGGCCGATGCGGTAGCCGGGTAGTGGTGCAGTTTGGTTTTCGGTTCCGAGCGGCTCACCGGCGCTTTGCTCGACCGGCTTACCCACCACGTCCACATCCTGGAGAGGAACAGCGACAGCTACCGCCTCAAGCAAAGCCGCCGCAAACGCAACCCATCCTCAGCCCGCTGAACCGTACCCTCCGAACGCGCTTCGGGGGAGGAAAGCCTCTTCCGCTACGCTCCAGAGCCTTTCCTCCCCCGAAATCCCTGCTCGATCACTCTTTCTGCTGGTTCCCTTTTCCTCCGCCCCACTGGACTACTTCTATTCCGCCCTTGACACCTTAAACGACTTGGCTAACGAATCTAAGAACCAGCGTACTCCTCACCCTAGTGTGGTGTCTCAGAATTGACCATATGACGTTGTCATCCTGAGCGGAGTTTGGGGCGTTCTTCGCGCCAAACGCAGTCGAAGGATCTGCGGTTCGGGACAATGTATCTGCGTGGGTCTTTGCGAGACACCACACTAGCCGCAAAGGCGCAGCGAGGGTGGGGCACCCGGCGTTCAGGACTGGATCCGAATGCATTTCCCAAAATTTCCATTCGGTCAGATCCATCCATTCACCAATCCCCGATTGTTTCCGATCTGGAAGCGCTCGCCATTGATCGCCTTGACGAGGTGCAGATATTCATTCCCGCGCACTTTCCAGAGCACGATGTCTCCGACTGAGAGGGTGGAGCAATCGACCGGTACGACGGTGCAGAGTTGGCCCGGTTCGATCTTTTCCTTCATGAAGGCGCCTCGAGGGCGGAAGGAGACAGTCTCTCCTGCTTGGAGCTCTTGGATAAAGTGTGCTGCCCAACCCATAATCTTCCTCGGAGCGTTTACGCGGCCTGCGTCTCGCCCTTGAGCTGCTCGGCCTGGTAGTGGGCGATGAGGGCGTCGACGATGGGCTGCAAGCGGCCCTGCATGACGAGATCGAGCTGGTGGAGGGTGAGGCCGATGCGGTGGTCGGTGAGGCGGTTCTGCGGGAAGTTGTAGGTGCGAATCTTCTCGCTGCGGTCGCCGGACTTGACCATCGACTTACGCTCTTTGGCGAGCTCGGCCTGCTGCTTCTCCATTTCCATCTCGTAGAGGCGCGAGCGCAGGACGCGCATGCCTTTTTCGCGGTTCTTGATCTGCGACTTCTCGTCCTGGCAACTGACTACGGTGTTGGTGGGCAGGTGAGTGATGCGCACCGCGGAGTAAGTGGTGTTGACGGATTGGCCGCCGGGACCGGAGGAGCAGAAGGTGTCGATGCGGATGTCTTTGGGTTCGATTTTGATATCGACTTCTTCGGCCTCGGGCAGCACGGCGACGGTGATGGCGGAGGTATGGACGCGGCCCTGCTGCTCGGTCTCGGGCACGCGCTGCACGCGGTGCACGCCCGACTCCCACTTGAGCTGCGAGTAGACGCGCTCGCCCTCGATGATGGCGATGACCTCCTTGTATCCGCCGATGCCGGACTCGGACAGCGAAAGCATCTCCACCTTCCAGCGCTTCTGCTCGGCAAAGCGCGTGTACATGCGGAAGACTTCGGCGGCAAAGAGCGAGGCCTCGTCGCCGCCGGTGCCGGCGCGGATTTCGAGGATGACGTTCTTTTCGTCGTTCGGGTCTTTGGGCAGCAGCAGGACTTTCAGCTCTTCTTCGAGGGCTGCAGCGCGCGGCTCGAGCGCTGCGATCTCTTCTTCGGCCATGGCGCGCAGTTCGGCGTCCGAGCCGGCGGCGAGCTCGCGCGCGTCGGCCAGGCCCTGGCGCACCTGCTTCAGCTCGCGGTACTTTTCGACGGGCACTTCGATTTCACGCAGTTGCTTGGCGATCTTCTGGTAGCGCTCGTGGTCGTTAAGGACCTCGGGCAAAGCGAACTGCGATTGCAGGTCGGTGTAGCGCTGCTCCATTTGTTCCAGGCGGTCGAGCATTTCAGGCCTCCAGCGCCATCCATGTCAGGCGCAGTTTCGCCGCTCCGGGGCGGCCCTGTTTCGATGAGTTGAGAAAGAGAAAGGGCGCAGAACGTGTGTGTGCGGCGGACGCCGCTAGAGCAGAGCCGGGATGGGCTGGTGGAGGGTCACTGCAACAACCATTCTAGCGCGAAAGGGAGACTACTGTTGATGTTCGCACAGGTCAAAGCTGATCAATCGGGGATTCGCGGAAAGCCCGTGCTATCCGGAAGAATTTACTTGCACCGCAAGTGAGGCAAGGTCACAATTAGGCTAATACCCGTGAGAATTATGCGAGAAGCGACGCCCGCAGGTCAGATCGATATTTGGCGAGCGTCCACGTCTGAGACTCAATGCCTAGAGTTTAAGGAAGCTAAGATTCAATTTGACAACGAAGCGCTTTTTCAGTATTGCGTTGCGATGGCAAACGAGGGTGGTGGTCACCTGTTGCTTGGGGTGAGCAACGCGCCTCCAAGGCCAGTGGTTGGCACCTCCGCCTTCCGAGATCCGATAAAGATGGAGGAAAAACTCTTCCAAAACTTGGGATTTCGTGTCGATGTTGAGGAAATTCAACATCCCGACGGAAGAGTGGTCCTTTTTCACATCCCTTCTCGTGCGCGCGGAACAGCGTTCAATCGCAAGGGTAGCTACCTTATGCGTTCTGGCGAATGCTTGGTACCGATGAGCGAGGACCAACTAAGGAAGATCTTCGCTGAGGGAAAGCCCGGCTGGCTAGAGGAATATGCAGCCAATGACCTATCAACTGACGATGTTCTCGATCTGCTGCACGTTGCCGCGTATTTCGAACTTCTTCCACTTCCATTTACCTCGAAGGATGCGGCTATCGATCGGCTCAGGTCAGACAGTCTAATCGACGCAATCGATGGCAAATATGCAATCCCTAGGTCTACCGCGTTGTTGTTGGCTCGGCACTTGAGCGTGTTTTCAGAACTTGAGAGAAAGCAGCCACGCGTCATTGTTTACAACGGGACTTCCAAACTGGATACAAAACTTGAACGAGCCGGTTTGAGAGGCTATGCGGTGGGCTTTCAGGGGCTTATCAAGTTCATCGGCGAGCAGCTGCCCCAAAACGAAGTAATTGAAAACGCCGTTCGGAAAGAGACGAAGCTGGTCCCGGAAAAGGTCATTCGAGAGCTAGTCGCTAATGCTTTAATCCATCAAGACTTTGAAATTTCGGGGGCCTCCGTAATGGTCGAGATTTATTCAGATCGGGTCGAAATATCAAATCCTGGTACCCCGCAGATCCCAACGGAACGCTTCATCGACGGCTGCCAGTCTAGGAACGAGCGCTTGGCTATGACTATGCGAAGGTTGGGGATTTGCGAGGAGAAAGGGAGTGGCATTGATCGAGTAGTGCAATCTGCAGAGTTACTGCAATTGCCGGCCCCAGATTTTCGGACGGGATATCAGAGCACGACAGTTGTCATTTTCGGTCCTAAGGACTTCGACGAAATGAGCAAGGATGATCGGGTTAGAGCGTGCTATCAACATTGCGTCTTGCGTTACGTCATGAGCATGCAAATGACAAATCAGTCTCTTAGGGAGCGCTTTAATTTGCCTGAGAGCAAGAGCACGATTATCTCGCAAATCATAGCTGCAACGGTTGAACTGAGCCTGATCAAGCCTGACGAGAAAGCTGGAGGCTCACGGAAGTTTGCACGTTACCTACCGTTTTGGGCATGATCTGTGGAAATCCTTATCAAAGGATAGCACTTCAATGTTACTTTAGTTATGCATATAATCTATTTATATTCAATAACTTGCTTATTTAAGGACAATCTTTTATGTGACCTTGGTTCATTCCCCTCATTGAACCTCGTCTGATTGCCCCGCGACGGGGAGGCATTTTTCCCTCCTTTCGTGGGCCAAATAGTCCGGTGTCGCTACATCCCACCCTTGCCCAGCAGAATGCCGATGCCATACGTGACGGCGCCTTCCACCGCGCCGACGATGGTCATCTCCATACCCGACGACCACCAGGAGCGGACGGTGATGAGCGACTTGGCGGCTCCGACGGCGAAGTGCGCGGCGAGAGAGACGATGGCGGCGGCGATGACGGCTGGGATGCCGCGCATGAAGAAGAAGGGGATGACCGGGATGATGGCGCCGACAGCGGTGGAGAGCGCGCCGGAGGTGGCGGAGACGATGGGGTTGGAGAGGGCTTCCTCGCTGGAGCCCAGGCGCTCGGCGGCCAGAGCGCGGAGTAGCTGCTCGGGGTCGCTGGCGATGTGGTTGACCATGTGCAGGGCGTCTTCTTCGGGCAGTCCCTTGACCTGGTAGTAGAGCGAGAGCAGCTCGCGGGCCTCGGGGCCGTTCATTTGGATGGCTTCGCGCTCGCGGGCGATTTCGGCGTCATAGATTTCGCGCTCGCTTTTGGCGGCGAGATAGGCGCCGGAGCCCATGGAGAGCGCCGAGGCGATCATGCCGGAGAGGCCGGCGAGGAGGACGTATTTGGGATCGCCGGCGGTGGCGCCAGAGACGCCGGAGACGATGCCGAAGATAGCGCCCAGGCCGTCGTTGACGCCGTAGATGGCGTCGCCGATCCAGGAGCCGGGCTGCTTGCGGCCCTGGTTGCGCTTGGCCAGCATCTCTTCGAGAACGGCCTTGGCCTCGATCTTGGGCGCGCCAGCGGGAGCCTGGTAGTGGCCGCGAATGAGGGAGCCGAGCTCGCGGTAATGGTCCTTTTCGTCCTGGATCACGTGTTCGAGGATGGCGACGGAGCCTTCGTCGCCGAGAGCTTTGAGCTGCTCGCCGTAGCGGGCGATGTCGCGGCTCTCTTCGATTTCGAGGCGGCGCAGGGCCATGCGTATGCCGCCGGCGCGATTGGCGAGGGAGTCGGCGCCGCCGGCGGGGCCGCCGGCATAAACCGGCTGAGGCCCACCGAGTTCTTTGATGCGGCCTTCCCAAAGCGCCGCATGTTCGATTTCGGCCTGGGCCAAGTGGCGCAGGACCTGGGCGCGGACGGGATCTTCGTCGCGATCGGCGAGAGCCTTGTAAGTGTGGTAGCCCTCCATCTCGGCCTGCCAGTTGCCCTCGAGGGCGGCCAGGATTTTCTTGGTCTTTGCGCCGGACAATAAGGCGATGGGCATGAGTGGTTCCTCGCTCGATAGAAGAATAAAGGAAAGCGTGGGAGGCAAGGTAGTATGGGTGGCCCAGCCCAGACAATCAGGAGCGTCGATTTCTGCCACATCCCAAGCGATGCGGCCAGGTAATCGCATGAACAGCCTTCAAGCGTCAAATGCGGTTCGCACCGCCCCTGCGGGGCGGATTCGTTCATTAGAGCAAAACTACACTTGGTGTATACCGAACAGGGGCTAAAGCCCAGCGAGTTGACGGGCGAATTCTTCGGCCCGAGACCCAGAGGGTACCCCATCGTGCCCTTGTTACGAAGCTTCTACCGGTATACAGCAGCTCTGGTTTTGCTCTAAATCTGTCTTCCCAGGATTCCCCCTTCGCCCTTCGACTTCGCTCAGGGCTCAGGGTCCATCCTGGGCCATTTTCGAATCGTCCCTCCGGGTCGAAGGCGTCTTGCCGACCGGTTCGGCCCGGAAGAGAATCCATATGTCAACGAAAGACGTTCGCGCGATGTCCAGGCGATGCGGAGGCGGGTACGACAAGGGAATGCGAATCAGCGTATACTGCTTTTCCACGGCAGGGTCCCCCTGGAGATCGCGGGGGCGCTCCGGCATTCCGTAAGCGAAGATACTGGAGGACCCGATGAAGATCACCGACACGGTAGGCCAGGTGCTGCGGCACAAGGCCTTCAACAAGATTCTGCGGATTTCGCCCGAGCAGACGGTTCACGAAGCGCTGGCGCTGATGGCCGAGCACGATGTGGGCGCGTTGATGGTGATGTCTGGGCCGTGCCTGGAAGGCATTTTTACCGAGCGCGACTACGCGCGCAAAGGCATCCTGTTGGGCCACCGCTCCGAAGAGACCAAAGTGGGCGAGATAATGACCAGCCCGGTCGCCTCCGTGACTCCGCAGCATACGGTGGACGATTGCATGAACATGATGACCGACGGCCGTTTCCGGCATCTGCCCGTGCTGGAGGGCGATCGCGTGGTGGGCATCGTCTCCATCGGCGACATGGTGAAGTGGGTTATCAGGGGCCAGGAGCACGCCATCCAAGCGCTCGAGGGATATATCACAGGCGCGTACCCGGGATAGACTCGGCACGGGCCGCGCCGTCGAATCGTTCCAGCGAAACCACCTCACGTCGGATCGGAATGGCTTTCCAGAACCAATCTCCGCTTTGGCGAACTCGGGGAGCTTCGGGTTCAGCAGTACATTCCCGTCTCCTTCTCCGGCGGCGGATGCGCGGGGAAATCAGCGATTCCGGTATAATCAGGAGGACGCGGAGAGATGGCCGAGTGGCTGAAGGCGGCGGTTTGCTAAACCGTTATAGGGTCAAAAGCTCTATCGGGGGTTCGAATCCCCCTCTCTCCGCCATCCAGTTTTCTCACGGCATCTCGATAGAGTCCAGCCTGCAAGCTTAATCGAGTGAAAACACGAATCTCTTGCCTTTCACTGTCGGACAACGGCGGATAGAAGATGTCCGCCTCACCGGCGGCGCGCGCTCGGGATCTGAGAATTAGGTTCTGCCGCCCCGAGTTTGGGCGATCTCCGAATCAGCCAACAAGGCTGCGGCAACGGCGGCGTTTCCCGAAAGTCACTGCGGGTTCCGCGAAAGGCCCTCACCGGGCTCAGCGCTTTCCCGAGTCTCGAAATCGAGATTGGGGCAGTCCCTTCGGCTCCGCGCAGGATCTGTTCTGAGCCCTCCCAATCGAGGTGCGTCGGCTTTCCGATAGGCGGGTCACGCGAGCGTTGATAACTTGAATCACTTCGTTACGAAAGGTCAGTGACCTTTGGTAATAGCAACGGAACGCTGCTTCGTAAGTACCGAATACAGTGGCCTTTGGTAGTAGCGAGGTTGCGTTATTCCGCAAGTCACCAGCGAGTCGCCTTCGGAGTGGCGAGGCTAAGAAATTCACACTTGACGGGATCGTTGTCTGTATCTAGACTGCTGGTCGTCTCAATCGCCGGGCAATTCGCTGAATCTAATTCGCACTCTCAAGTTTCTCCAGTGTGTGGAGGGTCAGTGGCTTGCATCCGCCATTGAGGCAGCCACATCCCGCGCCGTTGATTGAGCGGCGCGGCTGGGGAATCTGGTTTAACGGTACGGCTGGAGGATTTCTCCCCTGTCGAGTTTGAGTTGTTCTGTCGCCGTGACCGGGAAATCGATCTTCCAAGAAATCACAAAAAGACGGCTTTCCGGTTGCTACCGGAAACACAAAGGAGAATCTGCATGCGCTTAGTGAAGTTGGTTTCGGCTCTGGCGGTAGCGGGTTGCTTGGCAATCGCGGCAAACGCCCAGACGGTATACAACAACGGTACCGGCACGAATCATGGCTACTACTATTCGCTGTATACCAGCAGCGGATCGGCGACCATGACCTTCCCGGACGCAGGAACATATGCCGGCAATTTCGCCATTAGCTGGTCCGACGTTGGCGACATGGTTGGCGGCAAGGGCTGGAATCCCGGCAGCGCCCAGTCGATCGGCTACAACGTCGGCTACGCCAACGGTTACAACACCATCGACATCTATGGATGGACCACCAACCCGCTCGTCGAGTACTACATCACTGAACTCGGCAGCCTGTACACGGGAGGCGCGACGTACAAGGGCAGTGTTTCCAGCGATGGGCACACCTATAGCACGTACGAGCATCAGCAGGTCAACCAGCCTTCCATCGAAGGCACCGCAACCTTCGAGCAGTACGAGGATGCCTGGGGCGGCTCATCGACCGGATCCAACCACACCGTGACGACCAGCAATCACTTCAACCACTGGGCGAGCCTGGGCATGAATATGGGCTCTTTCAACTACCAGATTTTGGGAGTTGAGGCCTATAACGGGGCCAGCGGATCGATCAACGCAACAGTGTGGTAACCAATCCCTGCAATTCAATTGCTATCGTCAGGGCCGGCGGGTTTCGCAACCGCCGGCCCGCGGTATTTAAAAGCCTGTTGAAAAGCTCGCGCACGTCTCACAGGGGCTGAAGCCCGCGCCTATTCTGCTAGGCAGGCGGCACGACCATAGAAGCCGGGGAAAAGGTCGATTGCGGGAGTCAGACATTCCTCAGGGCCTAAAGGCCGCGTCGATTTTGTTCCGTTTGCGGCACGACTAAAGTCGTGCCCTGACACCTCGTGCCTGACGGCGCGTTTTCTCGGCAGGCTGTAGAGTGGATTTTTCGGCCCGGGACCCAGAGGGTACCCCGCCGTGCCCTTTTGCAAAGCCTGAAACGCAAAAGACAGCAGTGGAACATTACTTCTGCAGGATTCAATAGAGCCAGCACTCATCTTGCTAGGCAGGCGGCACGATCATAGAAGCCGGGGAAAAGGTCGATTGCGGGAGTCAGACATTCCTCAGGGCCTAAAGGCCGCGTCGATTTTGTTCCGTTTGCGGCACGACTAAAGTCGTGCCCTGACAC
>Ga0187784_10001995_pt1 | contig 16320 bp, 14 predicted proteins | sample 1015_SJ02_MP15_2_FD_132964 | JGI IMG/M metagenome (GOLD analysis project Ga0187784, IMG submission 132964) | Tropical peat soil microbial communities from peatlands in Department of Meta, Colombia - 1015_SJ02_MP15_20_MG | ecosystem: Environmental > Terrestrial > Soil > Wetlands > Peat | place...
CACCTCACGCGTCAACGATCCGCGCGTCGGGGTGCGGTGGGTGCATTGGTCGCGGACCGAGACGCGTGGACCGAAAAGACCATCGGAGTATCGGACCAATGGAGACGACGGTCCTGAATCCGGCGATCGAACCGTACGAGCACGGGCTGCTTGAGATTGGAGATGACGACCTCGTGTACTGGGAGACATGCGGGAGCCCGCGCGGCAAGCTGGCAGTGGTCTTGCACGGCGGCCCGGGGTCCGGGTGGTTCCTGGCACCGCAGGTTGTTCGATCCAAACGCCTATCGCATCGTGCTGTTCGATCAACGGAACTGTGTGCGGAGCACGCCACGTGCGGGTGCCGCAGATACGGACCTCGGGATCAACAACATCCAACACTTGATTGCCGACATCGAGTTACTGCGCCGGCTTCTCGGCATCGACCGGTGGCTGGTGCTTGGCGGTTCATGGGGCAGCACGTTGGCGCTTGCCTGCGCGGAGACATGTCCCGACCGTGTCACGGAGATGATCCTGTTCGGCGTCACCACCGGGCACAAACGGAGGCGGCACTGGAAGTGCCATAGGCGTTCTAAGACGCGGCGGAGCGCTGTCCCGGCCGACAGCAGGGCTATCCGCTCATGGCTTGCGGCTCAAGGGCACGACCGTCGCGCCGGTGGCCCGGATCAGATCACGACCCGACAGTACGAGTTGCAGCCCCCGCCGGCCAGCGCTGACGCTGAGACAGTCGATCTCGAGGGCACTCTCATCGACAAACACCGGGCAGCGTTTCTTGACCCCGAGAGGCGAGACACCGCCGCGCTGGTAACCCGTGAGCCCCGGGAGGTCCTTCACCGGCACCATCTCCGTTCGCTTGTTGCCGGAATGGGCGGCGAGCGCTTTCAAGTCGAGCTCTGCAGCCGCGGGGACGCAGGCCATCAACGGGCCCGTTCTGTCTCCCCATAACACCAGCGTCTTGAACAGGTGCTCTGGGGGAATGCCCATCTTTGCCGCAGCCGACAGCGCATCGAGCTCGTCCTCCTCGTAGGCGTACTCCCGCAGTTCATAGGCGATCTTCAGCCGGTCGAGGAGGCGAGCCGCAGTGGTCTTCACATTGCTCAGTGTAGCATCCTGTCTTGTTGGCCATGCGGGCCCTGTGCTTGCCGCTTCCGTGACGTGTGACGTATAATCCACGTGTGACGGCGTCCCGCGGTTCTTCCGCCGCGCCGGACTCGTTCCTCGCCGATACCGGCGGAACCAGTCCCGTTGCCCCTGCGGAATTGGTGTTGGTGTCGAGCGGTCCGGGCGAGGTTTCGAACTGGGCCGTTCCCATGGCTCAGGCAGCGGCGGCCTGGGCCGAGCGCCGCGGACTGTCCTTGATGCTCTCGCTGATCCTTCCGCCGTGCCAATTCGCAAGCGGGCAGGAGATCGCGTATGCTCGCCGTCAGGGGCCGTTTTCGCGGATCCTCGGGCCTCGGGCTTGTCTCGCGCTTGTCGTGGGGCTCCGGCGGCTCCCCGTGTCCGGTCCGGGCTGCGTGTTGCATCTCGGCGGCGACCTCTGGTACACGACGGCGCTCGGACGGCGGCTCGGCTTCCCGGCGTTCGCCTACGTGGAGACGGACCTGGTGCGACGGCGCGCTCACCGGTTCCGGCGCATCTTCCTCCCATCCCAAGAACTCGCCGACACGCTGGCGTCCGCGCGCGTGCCGCGGGACCGGCTGGCGGTTGTCGGTGACCTTCGCGTGGACCATCTGATGTCGTTTCGCGGTCTCGCAGGCGCGCCCAGGCGGGGCGCGCACGTGGCGCTGTTGCCGGGGAGCCGCAGGTGGATCGTCGAGAACATGCTGCCGTTCCTCTTGGAGACGGCGGCGGTGATGCGCGCGCAGCGCGGTGAGATCCGCTTTTCCGTGATCGCCTCGCCGTTTCTGGCGCCCGACGGGCTCGCGCGGGTGCTCGAGCCGCACCGCGCAGGTCTGGAGGCGCTTGCGGTCGACGTGGTGCAGGACGGTCGGCTGCGGGTGCTTTCGGGCTGCGATCTCGCGATCACGCTCCCGGGCACAAACACCGTGGAGCTCGCCACTCTCGGCGTACCCATGTTGGTGGTCTTGCCTCTCAACCGGCCCGGGCGTATACGCACAGAGGGCCTGAGCGAGTGGATCGGCAGACTCCCCGGGCTCGGGACCGCGATCAAATCCGCGATGGCCTGGCGGTTTGCGCACCAGGGCCGGCTCGCCGCGTGGCCGAACCGCAAAGCCGGTCGTCAGGTGGTGCCCGAGCTCGTTGGCCGCATCAGTCCGGCCGAGGCGTCGCGCCGTGCACTCGAGCTGCTCGCAGACCCCGTGCGTCTCGACCGCATCGCCGGGGAGCTACGCGGGTTGTACTCGACGCCGCCCGGAGTCGCCCGGCGCATGCTGGAGGAGATGGCGCCCTTTCTGTCGGCTGGCCGGCGCGCTGCGCTCGCGTGAATCGGCTGCTTGTCGTAAGCAACGGGTACGGGGAGGACGTCGAGGTCGCGCAGGTGATTCGCGCGATGCCGTCCGGCGCCGTGGACGTGTTGGCATACCCGCTTGTCGGCCTCGGGCACGCTTATCCCGCGGACGTCACCTTGCTCGACCCACGCCGCGAGTTCCCGAGCGGGGGCTTCGGCGCCAGAGTGGGGCCGATGGCGTTGTGGGACGACATCCGCCGCGGCTGGCTGGGGTTTTGGCGCGCTCAGCGCCGGACGCTCAAGTCGCAGCGCGGCCGTGTCGCGCTGACCGTCGCCGCGGGCGACGTGTACTGTCTTTGGATGGCCGCCCTGGTGGGCGGCCCGATCGTGTACCTGGCGTTGCCGCGGTCCGAATACGTCGGCCCGCACTCGCCGCCCGAGCTGTGGATCATCCGGCGGGCGGCCGCGCACGTGTTCACACGCGACGAGGTGACCGCCGAGGCGCTGCGCCGCCGCGGCATCCCCGCCGAGTATCGCGGGTTTCCGTTGATGGATACGTTGGTTCTCACCGGAGAGTCCTTTGAGATCCCGCCTGCGCGGCCGGCGCTGACGCTCTTGCCCGGCAGCAAACCGGCGGCGTTCGACAACCTGCTTCTTCTGTTGCGTGCTGCGGAGTTGGCCTCGGCGGGAGACGGGAATCGCCCGGCGGTATTGGTTGCGTGGCCCCCAAACCTGTCCCGTGACCGCCTTCGGCAGACTGTGGAGACCGCCGGGGGGCGATGGGTGGATGCCGGCCGGTTCCACTGGCGTGGGATCGATGTGCTCGTCGTGGGCGATCACTTCGCCGACGTGCTGGCGCGCGCGACGGTGGTGCTCGGGATGGCGGGCGCGGCACACGAGCAGGCGGCCGGACTCGGCAAGCCCGTGGTCGCGTTCCCGGGCACGGGGCCGCAGTTCACGGCGCGGTTCCTGCGCGAGCAGCAGCGGTTGCTGGGGGACGCCTTGGTGGTCGCACGCACGCCGGAAGAAGGGGCGGCGGCGGCGTCGGCGCTTCTGCGCGACCCGGTGGAACGGGAGCGCCGCGGCCGCGTCGGCCGCGACCGCCAGGGCCCGCCCGGCGGTGCCGCGGCGATTGCACAGTATCTTCTCGAAAGACTGAGCGCTTGAGTATTCCCGCGCCCGCTTGCTTTCGGGTCTTTCACGACGAGCGGACACGGCTTGCTCGGTGCGGAGAATGGGTGTCACGGTGAACGCCCGCAGCCGGGCGAGCGTCCCCGCCTCCGAGTGGCGGCCGAGTGCCGGGGGATCACGTCTGTCTGCCGCGCGCGAACAGTTGTGGACCCTCGCGCTGCTTGCCGGCGTCGCCGTGTTGACGTTTTATCGCCTTGGGGCGGGGTCCCTGTGGGATCAGGATGAGACCAAGTACGCGCAGGTTGCCCGGGAGATTCTGGAGCGCGGTGATTGGATCACCCTGTATGTGAACGGCGCTCCCTGGTACGTGCACCCGCCGTTTTACATGTGGCTGACCGCGCTCACAGGGCGTGTCGCCGGCCTGAGCGAGTTCACGGTCCGTTTCTGGTCCGGTGCCTTCAGCATCCTCGCGGTGTATGCGACGGTCCTGATCGGTCGCGACCTGTTTGATCCGCAGGTCGGGCTTCTGGCGGGCGCGATCTTCGCGGTCACGTTCCACGTGCTCGTGCAGTCCCGCCTCGCGGTGTTCGACACCGTGTTGCTGGCGTGGATGCTCCTCGCCGTGCACGCGTTTCTCCGCGCCTACCAAAACGGTCGTCGTGCCGACTACCTGCGCTTCTTTCTGTACTGTGGGCTCGCGACGCTGACCAAAGGGCCGATCGGCCTGATCCTTCCCGGGATGGTGGCCGCGGTGTTCGTGACGTGTCGCGGTTCCTGGTACCGGTGGCGGGAAGTGCCTTGGGTGTCCGGGATCGGTCTCTACGCCGTCGTCGGGCTGTCCTGGTACGCGCTGGAGACGTGGCTTCACGGCCGGACGTTCACGGCGACCGTGTTTGGATACTACGGCGTCGGCCGTTTCTTCGGGGTCGTGGAGAACCAGGCCGGCCCCTGGTACTACTACGTGCCGATCCTGCTCGTCGGCGCGTTTCCGTGGACGGCGTTTTGGCCGGCAGCCGCAGTCTTCCACGGCCGGCGGCTGCGCAGCGACGGCAGCCTGTTCGTCACCCTGTGGTGCCTTCTGACCTTCGCGTTCTACTCCGTCGCGGGCACGAAGCTGCCGAATTACGTCCTGCCGATCTACCCGCTGGCGGCCGTCGGGGTCGCGGCATGGTGTGATGTGTCCAGGCGATCGCCGCGTGTGGGGTGGGCGGACGGGATTTCTCTCGGATTCCTCGTGGTGCTACTCGGCGCTTTGCTCTGGGGCGTGGGTGGCTATCTCGGGCACCTCTACCCACAGCGCTTTCACGCGGTGGGCCACGTCCTGATCTGGCCGGCAGCGGCGCTTGTCGCCGGGGTCGCGCTGGTCCTGGTGCTCTGGGCAGCTGGGGCCCGGCTGGCAGCGCTGGCGGCGCTGTGCGCGGCAATGGCAGTCACGTGGCTCAGCGTTGTGGCATGGATCACCCCCGTGGTCGAGGCCGAGAAGCCCATGAAACCCCTGGCGCTGGAAATCCGGACCGCGCTCAGGCCGGGCGACCGAATCATCGGCTACCGGTTCGATATCTACTCGTCGCTTATTTATTACACCGATCACCACGTGGACTGGGTCGACGACCCGACGGCCCTCCGCGGCGCGGTGTGCGCGCCGGGGCGGGTGTTTGTCGTGAGCCACGAGGACGAGCTGACCCGCGTAGCCCTGCCGGGAACTCGAAGATTCGCCGAACGAGGGGGTGTGCTCGTCCTGCTCAAACCGGCGGAGGCGCGATGCGTGCCGTAGGCGCAAGGGGCGTAGGGATTGTCCGGAACGGTGCGCTCCTCCGCTCCGCAGCACCGGGACTGGGATTCAACTTCGACGAAGCCGCGCTGGGCCGCTGTGCGACCGGCCGGTCGGGGGCCGATGCCCGGCGTATCGCCGCGCCCCGGTTGACGCGTACCAATCTGTTCCCCGAGACCGCCGCGCGAGGCCGCGCCGCCTGCGAGCGTTGTGCCCCCGCGGTTACGTTCGACGCGGAAACAGACCCATCGCTGCACCCGGTCGGTTTTGAGGGAGGGGATCATGGAATACCGTCAGTTGGCTCGGACGGATCTCAAGGTATCGCGCGTCTGTTTTGGCACGATGACATTTGGTCGGCCGGTCGACCAGATCACAGGCGGGCGTATGATCGAGCGCTGCATGGAGGCCGGCATCGACTTCTTCGATACCGCCAACGCCTACCAGAGCGGCGAAGCGGAACGCATCCTCGGCAACGCACTGCTCGGGAAGCGCAAGGGGGTCGTTCTCTCGACGAAGGTTTGGCACAAGATGGGGGAGGGCCCGGACGAGTCCGGGCTGTCCAGGGCCGCCATTCTCCGTCAGGCCGAAGAGAGCCTGCGTCGCCTGCAGACCGACTATCTCGACATCTACTTCTTGCACCGGCCGGACTACGCGGTGCCGATCGAAGAGACTCTCGAGGCGATGGATACGTTGGTGCGGCAGGGCAAGATACGTTACGTGGGAACCTCGAACTATGCCGCGTGGCAAATCTGTGAGATGCTGTGGCATTCCGAGAAAAACGGCCAGCGGCCGCCGCTGATCGCCCAGCCGATGTACAACTTGGTGGCGCGAGGCATTGAGCAGGAATACCTGCCGATGGCCGAGCACCTGGGCGTCTCAACCATCGTCTACAATGCGCTTGCGGGCGGCCTGCTCACGGGCAAGCACTCGCCCGGTACGTACACGCCGGGCGGTCGCTTCGATGCGGCATTCTGGGGCAGTTCGCTGTACCGAGGGCGCTACTGGCACCCGCAGACCTTCGCCGCCGTCGATGCCCTCAAGAAGGTGGCGGCCGACGCCGGGCGCAGCCTTTCCAGCCTCGCAATCAACTGGCTGCTGCATCACACGGCAGCCGACTCCGTGCTGCTCGGTGCCTCGCGAATGGAGCAGTTGGAGCAGAACCTCGCGATCTGCGAAGAAGGGCCGCTTTCCCCGGAGACGGTGAAGGCATGCGACGAGGTATGGCAAGACTTCAGGGGGCCAATACCCGTCTACAACCAGTGAGGAGAGTCGTTGACGCGTCCGGTGTGCGCCCGCCAGCAGGCCATTGGGAGCCGCGCGGGGAAGATCGGTATCGAGACATTATGAGTACGGGGGGTAACCGATGTCAGGTAGCGGCATGACCCGACGGCAATTCGTGCGTCGCTCCACGGCTTCGCTCGCGGGTGTTGCGCTTGGTTCGCTTGCACTCCCCCAAGTGACAGCCGCGGCCCCGGTGCGGGGTGGAACGCTCACGATCGCGCGTCCGGTGGACGCGATCTCGCTCGACCTGGCCAAAGACAGCAGCGCGCCGGCGTCCTGGGTGTACGGGTTGATCTACGAGCCCCTCGTTACCCTCGGCACCGACATGAAGATCAAACCTGGCCTGGCGTCGAGCTGGCGCGTGACGCCGACTCGGGCTCGGTTCTCCCTGCGGCGGGGGGTCAAGTTCCACGACGGAACCGTGTGTGACGCGGCGGCGATCAAGGCCAACTTTGCACGCATCTTCAACCCGGACAAGCCCGGCATCTGGGCGAGCTTCGCCGGGCCGATCAAGGGCCTCGAGGTGGTCGACGACTACACCGTGGACGTCGTCACGAGCGAGCCGTTCTCGCCGCTGCTGCTGAACATGAGCATGGTGCACGGTGGGATGGCCAGCCCGGCCGCGGTCGCGAAGTGGGGCGATGACTTCGGGCGGCATCCCGTTGGCACCGGACCGTTCAAGTTCGAGGAGTGGCAGCCGCGCGACCACATCACGCTCGTGCGCAACGACGATTACTGGGGGGAGAAGCCCTGGCTCGACCGCATTGTCTTCCAGGTGATCCCCGACGACTCCGCCCGAATGATCGCCCTGCGCACCGGCGAGGCGGACATGGTCCTCGTGCCGCTCGTCGACCAGATCCCGGCGCTGCAGCACGATCCGAATTTCACGGTCGCGAGCGCCACCGGCACGCGTACGGTGTTCCTTTCGCTCACACTGACACAGCCGCCGATGGACGACGTGCGCGTCCGGCGGGCGGTAATGATGGGCACGGACCGGAAGGCGATCCAGGCGAACCTTGTGCAGTCCGCCGGAACGCTCGCCGACAGCGCCCTGACGCCGACCACCTTCGGGTACTCCCCGATGCACCTGGACAAGCGCTATCCGTTTGACCCGAAGGCGGCGCGGGCGTTGCTGGAGTCTGTCGGCTATCACGCCGGTAGCGGCGGGATGCTGGAGCGCGGCGGGACCCCCTTGGCCTTCACGATGATGGGCTCCCGGGGCCGGTTCCCGAAGGATGCCGAAATCGCCCAGGCGTTCCAGGCGCAGATGCGAGACATCGGCATCCGCGTCGACCTCCAGTTGCCCGAGTACCCGGTTGTGGTCAACGCGCTGCGGACGCCGACCCTGGATCTCCACGTGCTGTTCTCCGCTTACGGCAACCTGACCGGCGACGGTGATTTCACCTTGGTGAACTGTTTCGAATCCGACCAGATCCCGCCGACGGGATGGAACACATTCCGGTACATCAACCCGGCGTTCGACAAGTTGGTGAAGGCGGCGCGGGTCAGCCTCAACGTGTCGGAGCGGATGCAACTGTACGCGCAGGCGCAGGATCTGCTCGCCCGGGACGTGCCATTCGTGCCGTTCTACAACCTGAACAACGTCGCGGCGACGCGGTCGTACGTGAAGGGATTCGTGCCGCACCCGGTCGAGTACGATCTGCGGGTGGCAGGGGTCTGGCTGCAGAAGTAACATGGGACGTGGATGCGCGGATGCCCCCGCGACCACCCGGCCGCGGGGGTAGGGCACGAACGTGATGCGCTTTCTCGCTCGAAGGCTCCTGGCGGCGATCCTGATCATGCTCGGTGTCATCTTCCTCGTCATGGCGACGATGGACGTGATTCCGGGCGACCCCGCGGCGATGATGCTCGGCCAGGGTGCGACGGAGGACATGGTCAAGCGGCTCCGCGCCGAGCTCAACCTTGACCGGCCGATCCTCGTCCGCTACGGGCAGTACTTGGGGCGGCTGGCACGCGGCAACCTTGGGCGGTCGATCGTGGACGAACGCCCGGTGTCCGAGGAGATCAGGGGTGCGTGGATCGCGACGCTGCAGTTGGGAGGGGCCGCGCTCCTGCTCACCATCGTGTTCGGCGTGTTGATCGGCGTCTTCTCCGCGCGCTGGCACCGCTCGCTGTTCGACGGGGCCAGCCGCGTGATCTCGCTGCTGGGTTTGTCGATGCCGGTGTTCTGGACGGGGATCGTGTTCATCCTCGTCTTCAGCCTGTGGCTGCGGTGGCTCCCCAGCGGCGGTCGCGGCGGTTGGATCCATCTGCTGCTTCCCGCGGTGACGCTGGCGATCCCGAGCGTCGCAACGATCGCGCGGGTGACCCGTTCGGCGATGCTCGGCGTGTTGCATGAGGACTACGTCCGCACCGCCTATGCCAAGGGTGTCAAGAGCAGGGCGGTGCTGTTCCGCCACGCCCTCAGAAACGCCCTGATCCCGGTCGTCACCGTGCTCGGCCTGCAAATGGGGCAGCTGCTGGGCGGCGCGATCCTGACCGAGACCGTGTTCTCGTGGCCGGGCGTTGGACGGCTCCTGGTGCAGGCCATCTCGTCGCGGGACTACATTCTGCTGGAGGGCGGGGTGTTGTTACTCGCCGCGACGTTCGTCGTCACGAATTTGGCGGTGGACGTCGTGTACGCGTACCTCGACCCGCGCATCGCTTACCGGTGAGCACGCCGCGCCGCAGTGTGCAGGGGGGACCGTCGGCAACGCCGCAGCCCACGGCGTACCGCACGCCGGGGGCAGCGATGTGGAGGCGGTTCCGCCGGAACCATCTGGCCATGGGCGGGGCGGTGATCCTCGGCGTGCTTGCGGTGACGGCGGTGTGCGCGCCGTACCTGTCCCCGTACGACCCCGCCCACCAAGCCCTCACGGAGAAACTGATGGGACCGAGCGTGCACCACTGGCTTGGGACCGACGAGTTCGGCCGCGACGTGCTGAGTCGCCTCATCTTCGGCAGCCGGGTCGAGCTCGTCGTCGGACTGGCGTCGGTGTCCGTCGGACTGGTGCTCGGGGTCGTGTTGGGTACGGCCGCGGCCTACTGGGGCGGTGTCGCGGACGAACTGACGATGCGCGCGCTCGACGTCCTTTTGGCGTTCCCTTACCTGTTGCTGGCCATCCTGGTCGTGAGCGTGCTTGGCGCCAATGTGCTGAGTATCATCCTCGCCGTGGGTCTGTGGGCGACGCCGGGGTTTGCCCGGGTCATTCGCGGGCTGGTGCTCACCGTCGTGGGCCAGGAGTACATCGAGGCGTCTCGGGCGATCGGTGCGCGCACGATGCGGATCATCGTCCGTCACGTGCTCCCGAACTGCATCTCCGTGTTGATCGTCTACGGGGCGCTGTACATGGCCAGCGCGATTTTGCTGGAAGCGGCGCTGTCGTTCCTGGGACTCGGGGTGCAACCACCGACCGCGTCGTGGGGCCTGATGATCAGCACGGGACGCGACTACCTATTGGAGGCTCCGCACATTGCCACCTTCCCGGGCTTGGCGATCGCGTTCACCGTGCTCGGGTTCAACCTGTTCGCGGACGGGCTGCGAGACGCCCTGGACACGAAGCTCACACTGTGAAGAATCGTCCGGTCGTGACGGACCGGGAACGGACGCCGATACCGTCCAGGAGGGCGGTGCGACGTGTGCAAGGGGGATGAGACGATGGAAATGCGCACCACGTATACGGCAGTCCCGGTCGCGACCCTGGCCAGTGGCGTGGAGGTGCGAATCCCCGTTCACGAGGTGCGGGGGCGGGCGGGCGACGGGCCGACGCTTGGCGTCACGGCGTGTTTCCACGGTGACGAGCAAGTCGGAACAGAGATCCTCTACCGGCTTCTCCTCGCAGTGGATCCGGCGCAGCTCCGGGGCCGGCTGTTGGTTGTGCCGGTGGCCAACCCGCTGGCGTACGAGGCGATCAGCCGGCACACGCCCCTCGACATGCAGAACCTCAACCGCGTGTTTCCCGGGGGCGGCGAGGGGTTCTTCACGCACCAACTGGCCGAGGTGATCGTGACGCACGTCCTGAGCAAGCTGGACTACTATGTCGACTTCCACGCCGGCGGCGTGACGCTTCCGACGGTCGACTACGTGTTCATCCACAACGCAGAGGACCTGGCGCGGGTGTTCGGCTCGCCCGTGCTGTTCCGGCCGCGGGAGGGGTACGGTTATCCCGGATCGGCATCGACCTACACGGTAGGGCGGGGTGTCCCGACCGTCACCGTGGAGTTGGGTGGCGGGCCGGGCGACCAGACGGTCTTCGTGCAGCGCGGGGTCGCCGGCGTTCTCAACATCATGCGCAAGATCGGGATGATCCCTGGGGAACCGGCGCCCGCTCCGCGTCAAACGGTGCTTCGCACGTTGCTCACCATGAGACCCCGCGCCGGCGGGTTCCTTGTGCCCGAGGTGACCGCGCTCAACGCAGAGGTCCCCAAGGGGACGGTCCTGGGGCGCACCCTCAGCCCGTACTCGTTTGAGGAACTCGAGGTGTTCCGAGCCCCGTTTGAGCCGAGCGTAACGGTCGAGGTCCTCGTCAGGCCGTGCCGCATCAACCCCGGCGACTACGGATACATGATCGGCGATCTCTCGACCGCGGAGGCGTAACGGCCTTCGGCCGCTCGGCGAGACACGAGCCGCCGGCCTTCCGCGGGACGATATTGCAGCACGTGCACGGCGCATGACGAGAGAGGAGGGCACGATGGTGTTGCGTACGACGTACACGCCGGTACCGGTGGGGACGCTGGCCAGCGGCGCCGAGATTTCCGTTCCGATCCACGAACTGCGCGGGGAGGCGGGCGACGGCCCGACGCTCGGCCTCATGGCGTGTCTGCACGGTGACGAGCAAGTCGGAACCGAGATCCTCTACCGGCTGATGGCGACGGTGGATCCGGCGCAGCTCCGGGGCCGGCTGCTGGTCGTACCGGTCGCCAACCCGCTAGCGTACGAGGCGATCACCCGGAACACGCCCCTCGACATGCACAATCTCAACCGCGTGTTCCCCGGGGGCGGCGAGGGCTTCTTCACGCACCAGCTCGCCGGGGTGCTCGTGGAACACGTGCTGAACAAGATCGACTATTACGTCGATTTCCACGCCGGCGGCGCGTACGCGACGGTCGACTATTTGTTCATCGAGAACGCCGAGGAGCTGTCGCGTGCGTTTGGATCACCGGTGCTGTTCCGGCCGCCGCGTGGGTATGGCTACGGGGGATCCACGGCGTCGTATACCGTGGGGCGCGGCGTGCCGACGGTGACAGTCGAGTTGGGCGGCGGAGCAATCGACCAGACGGCGTACGTGCAGCGCGGGGTCGCTGGCGTTCTCAACATCATGCGCAAGATCAAGATGATCCCCGGGGAACCGGCGCCCGCTCCGCGTCAAACGGTGCTTCGCACGTTGCTCACCATGCGCCCCCGCGCAGGGGGGGTCCTGGTTCCGGAGGTGACCGCGCTCAACGTGCAGGTGCCCAAGGGGACGGTTCTGGGGCGCACGCTGAGCCCGTACTCGTTTAAGGAACTCGAGGTGTTCCGGGCGCCGTTTGAGCCTAGCGTCACGGTGCTGGTCCGGGTTACGCCGTGTCGCATCAACCCCGGTGACTACGGATACATGATCGGGGACCTGTCCACGGCCGAGACCGCCTAGTTGTAACCGGGGGCGGGTCGGCCGGAGGCACCGCGTCCGACCCGCTAGGCCCGGCGACCTGCGCGCGGACAGCGCTCCGGGAGATCGTCAGGGCTCACCGGCCGGTTCGCTGATCACCTCGGCTCCCTTCTCGGTGACCAGCACGGTGTCCGATCGACCGACGATCCGGTCCGGCTGCCGGATGTACAACTGCACGCACATGCACATGCCGTATTCGAGCGGCCGGTCGAGGTCCGTGGCGTCTGCCGCCTTCGGGCGCTCGTCGGTCCTGAGCCCGAGCCCGCGGACGATGGGATAAGTTCTCCGGCCGGCCAGTCCGGCCTCCGCCAGCACGTCGTCGGCGGCCTGGACGGCCTCGCGGAGCGGGTTCCCGGGGTGGAGGTGACGGATTGCTGCCCGTTGGGCGGTCGTGGCGAACTCGAGCGTACGCCGAGCGTCGTCCGGAGGCGTGCCTCCCGGCACAAACAGCGTCCGCCCGATGTTCGCTCGGTACCCGTGTACGCTGAGGTCGCTCAGTATGAAGAGGACTTCACCGGGCCCCACGGTCCGACCGGTCGCCGCGTCGTGCAGCCGGTTGAGCTTCGGCCCGGAGACGACGTTGGTCTGGCACTGGACGACCGCAGTCGGCCAGCGGCGGGCTCCCACGGTATGAGCGGCGAAGTCCATCGTCGCCTTGACCTCGAGCTCTGAGACTCCCGGTCGGACGCGCGATACGGTCTGGGCCATCGCCGATGCCGCCAACTCCGCCGCTTGGCGCAGCCACTCCTGTTCTTGCGAATCCTTGATCATGCGGAGATCAGCGAGCGCGTCCGTCCCGTCCGCGAACCGGTAGCGACTGAGCGCGTCCTGGAGCACGCGGACCCGATCGAACGAGAGCGCACCAGACTCGATCGCGAGCCCTCCCTCGCGGATGCCGGCGCGCTCCAACACGCGGCGGCAGGCTTCGGCGGTTGTCCGGAACCCCGCGGTCCCCGGATCGTACGGCTCAAGCGAGCAGCGGGCCACCGCGTGCGCGAGGAGATCGTCGGCGCGAGGGACGAGGAGGACGGGCTCTCCGCGGGCCGGCACAATGGCGAGCGCGAATGGCACGTGCGCGTTCCACGTGAAGAACCCGGTGAGGTAGCGGATGTTCTCCGGAGACGTGATCAGCGCGGCCGCCTCGCCGCGCTCCTCGAGCTTGTGCTGCAGTGCCTTGACGCGCACAGCTATCCCCCTTCTGCGCCTGCTCGGACCGAGTCGTCGTGCCTGCGATGCCGACTCGACCGGCCGTCTCGGGCGCGGTGCTCGCTAACACAGTTCCCGGCGGCCGTGGCCAAGCCTCCTGATCGACGCGCTCACATCCACCAATGATAGCCGAGCGAGGCGTTCACCGCGGTGGCGTACGTCAAGTACACGAGCCAGAATCCAGCCAGGAACTGCCAGAGACCCACGAGGCGTTCCCAGCGCGGCTGTGGCTGGCTGGCGAACTTCGCGGGGAACTCGGCGAGGTAGATGAGCGTGACGAACCCGAAGAGGATGGCCAGCGGATAATCGTTCGCCGCGGCGAAGACGCCGAGCCCGAGGAGCGACATCAGGAGGAACGGAATCAGCATCCACGCGTCGGGTTCTGAGCTCGCGCCGATGTACCGCCGATACGCGAGAACGAACCAATGCACCCCGTAGGCGGTGAACGCGATGCCGGCCATGTACAAAGGCGGGGTGTTTCCGAACACATCGAACCACGTCAGCCCGACGATCAGATAGACACCGGTGAGGAACTGCATGAATCCCGGCATCCAGAACCCCCACAGTGCGATCGTGCGATTCGCTTCCGGGCTTGGCTTCGGAAAGCCGAAGAGCGACTGCCCTCCCCAGACGAAATAGCCCGTGGCCAAACCGAAAAATCCTATGGCGACAGGCAGGTACGCGGACGGTGGAAGCACGGGTTGCATCCTAGTGGCTCCTTCTTGGGGGTCGGGCGCAGGGTGGAACCGATCGGCGTGCGCGTGCGCAGAACGATTCCGCTCCGGTCGGCGGACCCGGCCCGCCGGCTCGGCGCGAACACAGCCTCGCGTGTAACCCGAGTATTCCCCGCTATCCTATCTGACCGCCGAAATGATAACAATTATGCGGGGCCTGCCGGTATCGGGCGTGCAACCGATTCCTATCCGGCCCTCCGCGCACCGCCCGAGCAGCCTGACACCCCGAGCGGGGTTCAGTGTTTCCGAATTCCAGGGCTAAGGATCGGACCCGCGGGCCAGCTCGCCGACGTCGGCCAGTTCGTGCCGATGTCACCGCGCGAGGGGAAGGTCCTGCGCCGTGAAGGGGAACCCGCACCGCCACCGCTCCGTTTTGTCTCAATGGATGAGGATTGGGAGTGCCGGACGCCCGCAAGGAGGTAGACATGCAAACCTTTCCTTTCCTCGTGGTGCTGTTGACGCTCGCGGCGGGGCTGTGGGCATCTGGTCCGGTTGTTGCCCAGTCTCCGCCGGCCCCGTTTCCCGACGTCCCACCGTGGCATTGGGCGTATCAGGCGGTGCAGCAGGACGAGCAGGCAGGACTCGTCATCGGGTATCCGGCCACTCCCCGTGAACTGGTGGGAAACTCCATCGAGCAGGTCTACGCGGGATTTGCCCACGCGCGTGCCACGGGGGCGCAGGCATGGATCGAGCGTTTCACGTACAATCGTCCGGCGACCTGGCCGGATCCGCTCGATCGCTCCCGGCTCGTCGCATTTTCCCTGAATGAGCTCAGGGTCGTCGTGACCGGCGACACCGCAACCGCGGCGTTTACGGCTCAGGTCACGACAGATACGTCCGCCGGGGGCGCGCAGACCACGGCGAGCCCGATGCGAATCGATTTGCGGCAGGTCGACGGCGACTGGAAGATCGACTACGCTACGCTGGCGCAGGGGAGCACCCTGTTCCGGTAACCTCGGGGAAATGCGCGTGACCTGCGCCGAGATCATCGCCGAACTGCGCTCCCGCCGTAATGCCCGGAACGTTGCCGGAATGCGCAGGTTCGGGATCGTGTCGTCCGCAGAGCAGCTCGGGATCCCAGTGACGACGCTGCGCCGGCTGAGTCGGCCCCTTCGCCGCAATCACGCGCTGGCGCTCGAACTTTGGGAGAGCGGCATCTTCGAGGCGCGAATGCTCGCTGCCCTGGTGGACGATCCCGCGCAGGTGACCCGTCGGCAGATGGAGCACTGGGCCCGGCAGTGTGACAACTGGGCGCTGGCGGACGCATGCTGCGGCTGCCTCTTTGATCGGACGGTGTTTGCCGAGGAGACGGCTCGCGCCTGGAGCAAGCGTCGGGCCGAGTTCGTCAAGCGCTGCGGGTTCGTCCTGATGGCCCAGATGGCCGTCCATCGAAAGGAACTGCCGGACGAAATCTTCCGGCGGTTCCTTCCTCTCATCACTCGGGAGGCCACGGACGGGAGGAGCTTCGTCCGCAAGGCTGCGACCTGGGCTCTGCGGCAGATCGGCAAACGCAATCCCCGCCTGAGGCGTGCCGCCATCACCGAGGCCGAAAGGATCCGGCGGATCGATTCTCCCGCGGCGCGTTGGATCGCAGCCGACGCCCTGCGCGAGTTGCGGCCGGTATCTCCCTAATGCCAGACCATTGCCCGGGAACTGCGCTCACGCCCAACTGTGCACAGGGAACCGGAGTCATCGATGAGAGTTGAGGAGTAGCGTACTTTGGATGGAGAGTTACCAGATCTTCCGAAGTGACTCGAATCGCACGACGGTTATCGACGTACCGGTGGCCGCGGAAGTTTCCCCTCGGCCGCCGCTTCGCCCAGCGCGCGGAATACCTCGGCACTCACGTGAATCCCATCGTAGAACCGGTCCAGGCTGAGATTCTCGTTGGGGGAGTGGTTGTTCTCGTCGGCGTTGGCGTAGGGGACACCGACGTGATCCACGCCGAGAACGTTCGGCCAGACCGCGTTCGGCAGGCTCCCGCCGCTAGAGAGATTGATGTAGGGTTCGACGCCACGGTACGCGCGGATCGCGTTCGCGACGACACCGACGGCCGGGTGGTCGGGCGCGGTCCGGCTCGGCTCCATCGCACCAAAGCCTCGTTCTAGCACCTGCACCCGCGGGTCCACTTTTGCGACGTGCCGC
>Ga0187784_10001996_pt1 | contig 16318 bp, 15 predicted proteins | sample 1015_SJ02_MP15_2_FD_132964 | JGI IMG/M metagenome (GOLD analysis project Ga0187784, IMG submission 132964) | Tropical peat soil microbial communities from peatlands in Department of Meta, Colombia - 1015_SJ02_MP15_20_MG | ecosystem: Environmental > Terrestrial > Soil > Wetlands > Peat | place...
AGGCTACAATGAAATCCTGCAGATCCACGCTGAGGGGTCGGTCGAGGCATCAAAGCTTACTTTGCTTAGGGAGTATGACGCCGGGAAGTCTGTTGACTTTGCGAGGAAAATTGCCAGAATAAGCAACGTGGCGGAGTAAAGAGGCCGACGAGGGCGCCTACCGTGGCAGGGATATTCACATTAGCTGTAGGATTTACTATGTTGAGTGAAGACTGATGTCTTCTGGATATGGTCCAGGATTCCAAGATGCGAGATCACGTCTGTATAGAGCCGAGTACTCCGTGATCAGCATCACAATCTTCGCATACCTTGTCTGGAAAAACACACGCTAAGCTTTTACCCATGGAAAAGGGGGGTTTTTGCACGTTACTCAGGAAAAAACCTATGCAAAAACCCCTCGACTGTAAGAATTTCTCGCAAATCTCCCTTAGATTCATCAATCTGGCTTAGATTTACCCTTGAGCACAAAACTTGTGATCAAGCCTTGAGCACATGTGATCAAGGAAAAAATTTCAAAACCAGAAACCGTTGCGCGACGAAGATACCCCCGAATCGCTCGTTTTTCCGGTGGAAAACGCCAAGAAATACGTGGGATCGCTGAACAACTAGTTTTTGGGGCGAGGAAAAGGAAGCCCCAAGCTCATAATCTACGCAGAAATCGATGATCTGTGCGTAAATTCCGGTAGGAGAAAATGTGACAAAATCAAAGACATTCCGTCCTACACAAGAAAAACAGAATCTCCGTTCGGATTTACGTGGGAAAGACGGAATAGGCGACTATTGTTGTGGAGAAAATTAGGGCCCGGGTGAAAGAGGCTGCAAGATCAATTCTGGCGAGACCGAGATCCCACAAGAAACCGGGTACGAAGTAGAAATAGCCCACTACCTAACTGGCTGAGGCTTCGGAGGAGAAACAAGAATCTCAGCAGGAACCTAGCCTAACCCCAGGCGACAAAGTGGAATCGACACTGGATTTCATAGGGGAGCTAAACCGACTCAGCATAACATACCAGAATCTCGAAGCAAAGTTGGGTCAAATCGAATGCCGTCACCAAAATCTCAGCAAAAACGTAGACTAACTAATCGAATCCTTCAAAGATGCGGGAATAATCGCAGTAATTTACGGGAAAACGGACAAGGTTGATGCGAAGTTGCGCAGATCATTTGGGGGTTTGGCCTTGTTCGCCAGGGACGTTGAAAGGATGAAGATGATTTCCGGCGTCTTATGAACCCAAAGCTAATTCGTGCTTCTCGCATCTTGCATCAATTCAGGTCTCATCCGCATGCCGTAGACCTTCGATGCATCATTTTCACAAAATTCTCGGCAAGATTTACCCGTGTGAGCTACTGTTTGCGATGCGAAAGCCGTGCAGTCCCAAACTGGCACGAGGCAATATAACAGGAAAAGCCCGCTAATACCGGGGTTCCGATCATAGCTATCTGAATAGCGTACGTTACATCCTTTTCCGCGGAATTGAAGGGTTCAAATTTGCCGCCCGCACCAGCTGACCCCGCCGCCGGCGTTGGAACGCCGGTAGGAACCTGATTGGAATTTTACTATGTAACCGTTAAGAGCCTTCCTCAAGAACTTTAATTCCTTCGTATTCCGATTCTTCTTATCATGAACAGAAGAGTCGTAACAGAGCTAATGTTCTGTATGCTCTGCCTGCTCTGTCTGACTCTTCTGAGCCAACCCTCAGAAGCGCAAGGACAAAACCCCACAACGCATGTCATAATTTGTGTATACGATGTTAATTCGACAAACCAACAGATGGATGCCAATTTTACTGCCATGGCGTCTCAAGTGAATCTGACTAACCGAGTGATAGTAGGTCAGATTGGCGGCTCTTTCATAGTGAAGACCTTCACTATGACCCCTCCGCCCTACGTTACTCAGGGAACCTTTGTAGGAAACACTTCGGCGGTCGAATGGCCTATCGCCGGAAGTACGCAGGAATACCCTTTTGATTCTTATGGGGATAACTTCACTTTTCAGATTAACTCATACCAATTCTCCAACGGGCAAGTCGGACTTGTTAGCAACGTTGCGCAACGTGAGGCCGCCTTTTGCGGTCCGAAGAAGGCGAGTCTAGCAAATATTTGGGACTTGACCGCCTCTCCTGTGTCAGTCACTTTTGCAGGGCGTACTTATACGGGCGTTCGCGTTCTGCTTCGACGCAATCAGCTGCTCGGCGAATTGCTTATGTTGCCAATCTGGGCAGCCGCTCTGTTTGTTGGAGCTTCTTTCATCCTCGACGCAGAAGAGTTGAACCATCGACTTACAATCTATCTGTCGGTCTTTGTCTTTACTCCGGTCTACCTCTTCACCATCTTGACCGAAGCGCCTTCAGGGTCCATCTTCAACCCTCCTGAAATGCAACTTACTTTCCTTACCCTCGCTGTTGCGATTAGTGCATCAATTAGCATCGTCAGCAGGCGTTTGAAATCAACAGGAAAAAGGGCCGCATTGGAAGGAGTGACCATCGTAGTACTTGAAACGTTCTTTATTTTGTCTCTATTGTGGGAATCATTTTCGACTATTTCAACTCTGGTCAATACGTTCAGTCTGATTCCATTTGCGTTGGTCGGTATCTTAGGAATCTCTTGGAGACTATACGCAAGTACATAGGACGACGAGGGATAACTCCGCGATATCCGACCCCGAAAACTAGGCTAAACCTATCGGGCGGTATACCTAAACGTTGAAGCTCTAACCGTAAGACAACTGACCAAACAGCAGGATTTTAGGTCGAATGACAAAATAAATGGCCTACACTCCTACACAACACCACGAATAAGGATGACACTAGACAGTAGCTCCATTATTGCTGTATTTACTGCGCTAAACCAGAGACATCGCACGATTGAGAAGAGACTTGATGACCTCTACTCGGCTCTGTATCGATATGCATGGATGACAAACAAGACCGCCTTTCCAACTCACGGGTCGAATGCGCGGAGTCAACTTCTGAGCCTTCTTCACTCTAAGAGCTACTTGATGAGTGCGAAGCTTCTCTACATCTATTTCGCCGCAATCCTACCTAACGATGAGAAGGGTTTAGACGCATTTCCCGATTACTGGTTAGACGAATTCATAAGAACCGTCAGGCGTGACTATGACAACTATCGTAGTCAATATCTGTCGTTTTGGAAACTGTTACGCGGCGTATTCACCGGTAACCCACTATCATACAGTCCTTCCGAAGATTACATGACAGCCAAACAGAAATTAGGCAAGACCTAGTCGCTAAGATTATTGGATGTTGTCAAGTGTATCCTTCAATTGAAGTGTCCTAATCTTGATGTTCTGCAATTGCGCTTCAACTCTTGGCATAAACGTAGGGTGAGGCACGAACTGCCTTAGAAACGGCCTAGTTCTATTCACGCGCGATAGGTTTTCAATTTTCTTGCCTTCCAGCTAATGATAGATGACCGCCTTTGTTACCCGAAGCTCCAAGAAGAGCAGCAAGCATCCGCGAAAGAGGGAACATATTCATTGCGCAGGGGTTTCCAAAAGCTGGACAGTTACTTCTACAACTCGCTGAAGTCGTAGAAAGAGGCGAGGACGGGAGGCGGCAATCCATCTTTGACCAAATTGTGCCCACCTTTGGGATCGAGTATGGAATCGATTCTGATTTTTCTACCCTCTTCGATTTCCTTGACGAAATTCTTATCGACCCTGCTTTAATTGGGACAGTAGGATTCGCCGACAAACTACTGGAGCTGAAGCCTTTCATAGATTCGATGCAGAAAGGTGCAACTATAATGGGAACAATAGCAGGCGCTTTCCTCAAGGCAGGAAACCTGAGGAACGAAGAGCGGTACTATGCTGCCTGTCTGATCCACACCATAGATGTTGAAGGGCAGTTCGATGAAGCTTGCCGCATTATCTACGTGCTCTACAAGGCTTCTCGTGGAGAGAACATCGGTTACTCTGACGTGGTGAATCTCAAGGTTCCCCAGATACGCGACATAATGAGACCACTTAGCGGCGGTAAATCAGATATCTTGTTTCTCGGCTGGGAAGAAGGCCATCTAAGGAATTCCATGGCGCACGTGAGACTGGAATATAACGCCGCGAATGACACGATGCATTTTACTGACGTTGACATGAGAACCCGTAGGGAGACATACAACGAGACGTGGTCTTTTCAAGAATTCTCAAAATTCCTTCACTTGACTAATGGCGTCTCTTTCGTATTCCTTCATTTAGTTATGATTCTGGGAGCTCACGACATGGCATTCGCTACGAACCCGTTCCCAACGAATTAGGCTCAAGTAAGAAACGAACAGGAGGAACCATATGGAAAGCGTCCGGTTAGACTGGTATGGTCCGTTTAGACCTGAAATCTTCTGGAGAATGAGTATCGCGCAGGAAACTATGGGACTGTACATGTATCTTGATAGTCTACTCGACAAAAAGACGAGACGGTGGCACTATTATGACGGGTCTCTGCTGTACGTCGGGAAGGTGTATCAGCAGACCTTCTTAACTCGACTGATTCAACACATAGGAGAACAGGGAGAGAATGACCCATGGCCGTGGATTGAAGATAACCACAGGTACGAGGTAACGCTAAAGATAGCAAGAATCGTGCTAAAACTTGAAAAACGTCTGAGCAAAGAATTGCTTCATGACATAGAATCACTGTTAATTGCTGTTATGCAACCTCGCGGGAACTGGAGTGGAACAAGAAGCTACTATGGGCGCGACCTAACAATATTCAATAGTGGAAGGTTTCAGCCCCTCAGGAAAGTGGTCTCTACGACGCTCTTGAGATAGATTGTCGATAGACAGAGATTCGACCCCAACTTTCATAGCGAAAATTGGTTCTCCGAATCACGGTTCCTACCGTTCATACACATCCTCAGGAACAGGCGGTAGCGGGCGATAGGTTACTTCCACGAACATTTCGTAGACATCACCGCGCTGTTCGAATTGGATATCGATTGGGAAGACGCCTACCTTAGCCCTCAACCAAGCCGCTGACCGCGCCGCCAGAACGGCTTCAAGCTCATCACATCTCGACTATTACCATTGTTGCCCCTTGATACGCTATTTCTGAGCAGCAGTTTTTCTGACTGCCGCAAACACATATTATCGAAGTCTTAGACTAAACCTCACCTGTTGTCGTCCGTTCTGAATTAGGATTAGCTAGTATCTTCGTCCTTGACTTCTATTCTTGCTTTCTTAATCAGTTCACTCACTCCAATTATCTTGCTAATACCAATCCAAGCGCTGTCTCTGTTTTCGCTGGTTTCCCTTGCGTTTCCAAGCGCGAACGCTTCTAATTGTCCAAGTGAGCACCGGGATAGCCACGGCCGTCAGAAAGCCTGTAACGGTTCCTACAATGAAGTCCTTTGTAGGAGATACCAAATACCACGGAGTCAAGTCGTATTGAACATAAAACCGCTGCACTGAGTCGGTCAACGGAAGCCAGAAAACATTCGGCCTAAGTCTTACGAGATTCGAGGAGAAGAAGGTTATCGTCGCATCTAAAGGGACGCTTAGTTCTACTTCAGGTGCAACCTCTAGCTGGCTGGAGACTTTCAAGTCCGCAAAGTACGTGTCACCGGAATTTTGAATCCCGCAACTCGTGCTTAATGCGACGAAGCCATTGATTATGACTGGAATTGAATCGTCACTAATTGTGATATTCTTTGGGTAGTTGGGTGCATAGGCAGCCTGCATTTTCCTAATTGCCGCGCCGAGGGCAAAGCGATATGTGAGAAGTTGCCGGTCACCAACAGATGACTCCGTTTGAGTTTGGTTACCAGAGAAAGAGTATGCTTGAAAAGGAATATAGAATCTATGAGGTGGGTTAGTCCAAGACGTTAGAAAGCCGAAAATATTGAAAAGTGCATCGTTCAATGTGAAGTTGCATTTGGGTGAACTAAGGAACATCCAATCGATGAAAGCATCGGAACTATTCGACTCGAATTGTGCCGTGAAATTTGCTTCTAGAAGTGCGCCAGGTTGAAATGCAAATGAAATTGAAGGAGTAGGCAGTATCTTATCAAAAATGAGATTGTTACCAGAAATCGAGGTTTCGAGTGTTGGGAGAACTAGGGCCGCGGTGGAATTCATATTTAGGAGAATCATAAAGAGGATCACTGACAAACCAGATGCCCCTTTCAGTGTGTGACGAGTGAATTTCCACATTGTCAGTTTCGAGCTCATCTGTTCTCCTCTTGTGTGACTTCTAGTTTTTGTAAAATTGCAACTTCGGGTAACAGTACGTGTAGGGGTGTTTGTTCAGGGTCCTATCCTACTCCTAGCGTTCAGGCGCCTACCGTACAGAACGTTGTGCGAGCGAAGCGAGCACCAGTCAACCCAAGTAAGCGAGCGAAGCGAGCTTCGTTCAGGCGGCGGCACACCAGTTGACCGGGGATATAGGTAAGAGGCGGTTCTTGGCTTCCGCGTGGAAGTTTTGTTTCGCACATTGAAGTTTTGGTGAGTAACCACGCGGTTCTGAGTAGGAGAGGAGTCTAGGTGTCATCTGAGAAGACACTTCGCTTTTGGAATGATCAAACAAGATGATCACACCCGTAGCCGTAAGCCAGAAGAAAGAATACTGAGAAAGTTCAACTAGATCAACCTAGAGGCAAGTCAGCTCGATGGCCAACGTTAAGCCGAGCACAATTTTTCATAGAGGAACGGCCTGGCATACATATCAAAACTTGGAAAGAGATTTCATCGACGTGACTCGTTATGTAGCTCTAGAAGAAAAAAACGGCGGAACATATTCTGAGAGAATCACCCAGCTTCTTCTGCTGATCGGAAGCACTGTTGATAGCATATTCTTTGAGATGAGAACAAGTTCATCACTAGATGCAAAGCAAGGTGTAGGGGAATTACGGCAGGCCTCCGCACCGAAGGTAGCACAATACAGAGACGTGTACGAGCCCATCTATCAATTATCAACGGTTAGGGTATTAGCACATCACGGGCTTACAGATTATGGACCCATCAAACCTTTTGGCCCGTTTAGTTCGAATCAGTCCCCTTCATGGTGGAGTGCCTACAACGACGTAAAGCATCAATTCTACCAGAACTGGCGTAAAGGGACGCTCGACAACTTGGTTAACGCATTAGGGGCACTATTCACATTGAACATTCTCCACAAGGAAGCGCAATACTATCTATTGAGAAAGAACGTGATCCACGCTTTCTGGGGTGCAGAGGACGGTTGGTATGACCTCTCACCTGATAATGTCTGGGGAGTACTTCAGCAATCATTCGTTGGAGTACCAGACGATATACCGTGGGGGGCATTTGCCACGTCCGAAGTCTTCACTCACCACTTCAGAAGAGACAAAAGCGTTACGTCAGAACCTTCGGAAATAAGATAATCGACATACCTTAGGCCTCAAAGCGTTTCGTATACGCTCTTTACTACTCTAGTGATAGTGTAATGCCTTGGCTCTTCCAAGTACCTAACTACGCTACGAATGACTTCCATCTCTTTTAACTTGACACTGTCTCTTCAACTCACGCTTGATAGTAGATGAAGAAAACTCGTAGTGTGTAACTCGAATGTTTCAACCTACTGAAGATAATATCGCGGTCATTCGTTCGCCAAGATATCCGCTCATACACTCCGCTTGGACTGACGGTTCAACTATGACTATCAAATTTGGGTGGCCGTACCACTATAGACACAATACTGCCTACACGGCCGTTTGAATTCATGAGTCCGCACAGGAGATATGTGCATCTGCCGTAGGATCCGATCGTGGCCGGACACAGCATCACGACTGGGCAGCACTGCTAATCCCTAGACTTTTGCTACGTGGCTCTTGCGCGGAGCAAGAACTGGCTTAAGCAAGCCCGCTACTACTAGTGGTTCTATTCTAGCCAAAGGTTCGCCACTCAGATCCCGAGTTACTCCTGTTTTCATGGCTGCCTTAAGTACGTGTATCGTTCGGCGGTCGAGTCTGTAGGACGTGTTAAAGTCCAGGTCGATCAAAACCATTAATGAGTCGGATTCGAAGAGTTTGACTTTCCTCGAAATAGTGAAGCGCGATTCTTCTCACCTCTTAAGAGCCGAAGGCTCAAGTACGGGCAACCCCAATCGGGTCCACCAAGGTCCCCATACAAGTTGTAAGCTAGGCATCTGCAGCCACCTTTACAGGGAGCACCGGTCAAAGGTGAAACTATGCCGCAACCGGAACACTCGGCTGGCGGGCCGACCTCTCCTCCGGCTTCATTGAACACTTCCCTAGTAATTCTACGGTGAATTTTAGAGACATTCTCTTTTAGTATGTTGCCATAAGCAATCCTGAGATAAGCGCAAGGCATCACGTTCCCATGTGAATCGATTGCGTAGGAGCCAAAACACGCGTCATTAGGTACATAAGGTGCGACGAATGAGTGATACACCTTGAGATTGCTATTATGTATCTCTCTGAGCCTCTCAATCTTGTAAATCGCCTCGAGAGATTCCAGACGACTAAGCGATAGTTCGCGCCTGAATTTGTGACCGTAGCCCGAACCGGGGTATAGGGTAAACTTGATTACTCTTCCTCCGCAGTTTCGTATCGTCGTGACTGTCTCCTCAATATTTCGGACCAGTGGACGCGTGACTGGAACCAAGAAAATTAACTTCACTTCGCTATCGACCAGCCGCCTGATTCCTGTGATGAGCCTGCTATAAGCTCCCGGCCTTTGGTTCAGTGACTCATACAGTTGCTTTGAAAAACTGGGGGCATATGCAATCACGTCGACGTTTAGCTTCCTAATAGTCTCACAGATCTCATCGTTGATTAAGGTCGCGTTAGTCAACACCTCCGTTAAGAATCGTTTCCTCGCTTCTCTAAGTATTTCAAGCGAGTCGTCTCTTAGAAAGAATTCGCCGCCCTGCAAAAGCACCGAAGGGGTGCCTGAATTCTCAATCTTCTTCAGGATACATACAACCTCCTCGAATGTAAGATCATGCTGCTTCACCGTGAAAGGCTGAAACGTCGACACGGGCTCCAACTCCGACCATATTGTCTTGGGACAGAGGTTGTTCTGCCTCGTTACTTCAAAAGCTACAGAAAAAACCGAAAAATGTCTCCGTGAAGTCATTGCCCGATCATTGGCCGCCAAAACCGCCACCCATTAACTCCACTGGTTTTGGGGAGATCTGAGCCATGAATGTAGCGTTGATGCAGAGAGGATACGATGGCTCCGTTCCACCGTCGCGTAGCGATCAGCGTCGTGCGCAACTCATATAATTAGTGAATACTGTAGAGATTTTGGTACACGCAAATTATTGGGTAAATAATAAAAGTTTATGGCGCGGCGAAGGAAAGCCCTTTGGGGGGGATAATTCTAGATGAAGAAGGTTTTGAAGATCGAGGAAATAGGCACTGACGAAATTGCGAAATACGTACTTTCAGTGAACTGCGATCATTGCTATCCAGCGGAGTAGATTCGGTTGCCGGGGGAAACACGCAGTTGTCACAGCCGCAAAGCACCGTCTGTATCTCTTGAGACTTCAGTAATCGGAAACGAATTGCGCGAAATATACTCCTATAACTCAATGTTGTTGCCGGACCCTAACGCTGAAAATTCTGCGGTGGCTGACCCGGAATTAACTTATAATTCTCTATATCTTTCCGATTTTCCGCGCATTGCGGAGACATTCCTGCTGAATACAAAGCAATCGATCCACCGTATTCCCCCTCGAATTCTTCATCCACTTTCGCTGCTGAAAAGTAGCATTCTTGATGGTAGGAGGGTTGCTGCAGTGTGTGACATACAAGCCCTGCCTAAACCAGTTCGGATTGCCACGCGGGTGGATGAATCGATCAGGTGGAGGCGAAGTCGGAGAAAGTTCGTGAAGAGGGCGGTGGATCTAGGTAAAGTGGCAAGTATACTGTACTACGCTGATGGCGTGACGGGGGAGGCGAAAGCGACCAAAGTGGAATTGTGTAGTGATGACAGAATTAGATTATTGGCTCATCCCTCCGCTGGCGCAATCTACTCCATCAAAGTCTACCTGATAGCTCAGAATGTTCAGGGTCTGGAAAACATGATATACCTATACGACCATTATCGCCACGTTCTCAAAAGGATAGGCTCTTACGATTCAAAAGAGCTCATCGAATCCTTAACGGTTGTCCCGACTATCACGGTAAGTGACGCGTCATTTGTCTTGGTCCTTGTCTCTGACGTTTGGAAGGTTCTTAGAAAATATGGTAACAGAGGACTTAGGTACATTTTCATCGAAGCAGGGCAAATCGCAGAAAACGTCCACCTGGTGTCTCGTAGCCTAGGATTAGGAAGCCTAGACTTCGGAAACTATTATGACAAATTGCTTGAAGATCTTCTAGGACTAGACGGTTTATCGTCCCAAGCAATTCACGTAGTTTTGGCTGGTGCCACTGCTGACTAATGCTGCCCACAGGTACACCTTTTCCCCCGGCGTTTCCTATCATATTGACAATGACACGCTTGAAATCAGGAAGGGAGTCTGGAACTCCTTTGGTTTCAAGGTCACATACAGGCCAACTGAAGAGCGCATGATTCGATACATCGTTGACAAGATGTCAAGTTACGGAGTATCCCCGTCGGAGACAAAAGCAAGATTCAGACTGAAGGGGGCAGCACTACGCGATGTAACTGAGATGATTGACAACCTACATGATCGAGGCTTGATTAGGAGCGGTTCAGAAACTAGAAGCGGAATTTCTGTGATTCGATCGCTGTTTGCGATGCCCGAGCTAGTCGACAGCAGCGGTGGAAAAGCACCAAGGATTCTGATCGTGACCGATAACGACACTATAAAGAGACTTCTCAAGAGTTGGTCGAACTCTTGGAAAAGGATCTCATTGGCTTTCGAGAGTTGCACTAAGTTTCGTGGACTGGAACTAACGAAAACCGAAGACGGTTTCAGAGTGCTAGAGACTTGCGAGAAAATGGCGCGAATTAAAGCGTATCAGATGATATTGTACCTATCCTCAACTCCCAATCGCGCTGTATTGCTTAACTTGAACAGACTTTCGATAAAATTCAATAAGGTTCTGACAGTGGCAATGATAGATGGCTTTTACCTACTCATAGCCTCCTTCTCGCCAAGAGAAACCGGCTGCTTCGAATGCATCGAGACCAATCGACCATCGAATTCCTCCGCACCGAGTGGTTTTGCAGGAGACGCTCGTCGGACTCTTCATGAGTATAGTCCATTGTCTATTCTACTAAGTTCGATGGCGTTTCTAGAACTATTCCTACTCTCCACGATGGGTCGCGGGTATTTTATGGGAAAGTTACTGCACATACACTTGACGAGCTTTAGAGTTCAAGTCCATGAAATTCTGCGAATGCCGGACTGCCCAGCATGCGGCTATGCAGCGTTGACCAGGCCGAGAACGCTCTACTTCGATTCTGAGTCGATTATCAATGAGCTTCAGGAGGAAATAGCAAAACGCAAGAAAATGCGTGGCAAATCGACCAAAGAAGTCGTGAGCGCGCACGTGAACTAGTGACACTGCTGAGTTCGCCATTCGGAATCATGGGGAGAATAGCATCCGTCTGTCCGGACGTGGCTGATCCCAGAGTGTTCGTGGTCATGTCAGAAAGAGGGCCTATCGGTTTCAGCGGAACGGGGATTTTCTGCGAGGAGGCTCTAATGAAGTTGGCCGGAGAAGCAATAGAGAGAACCGCCTGGGCAAGCTATTTGCCGGAAAACGTTGTGTTGGATTCTCATAGCTCATTGAAGCACCATGGATGCAATGTCCCCGACAGAAGGCTTCTGGAGGTATACTCTGAGGATATGCTAAGCCGACACGACAATATACTTGCAGAATTTGATCCCGAAAAGGTCATAGCATGGATCAAGTGCCGATCCCTTTTGTCGCGACAGGATGTTCTGATTCCCGCTCAGATCATGACACCACTTTACCAGAAATTGGAGCCGAAAACCAGAAAGAGATTCTGGCACTCTGTGTCAACAGGCACAGCCGCACATGTGGATTTTAGGAAAGCTTTGCTGAAATCGATTATCGAGTGCTATGAAGCAGATGCGTTCATGCTGACATGGTATACATTGAGAAGCCCCCCATTGATAGACTACACAGATAGCGTTATAGAAGACATGTTGGACGTCTTGATAGGAACGCATAGTCGGAGCAATGTCCCGACTGTCAATTCGCTGTATCTCTCACTTCCTCACACAAGTGCTCACGTGATCCTGACCCTTATCGTGAACGAGAAATCTGGTTATCCGTTTTTTTCGCTCGGGCTGGGCTCTGACCTGAATCCTGTTCGTGCAACCTATCATTCAATCCTAGAAGCCGCAGCGGTCTACATTTCGTCAAGGGCGCACCTGGGAACAAAATTGGCAGATTATCTCAGCATTAGGGACCACGAGAGGCTTTACGATCTGCGTTCAAACTACCTCTTCTATCAGAAACCGGAGAACAGAGGATTGAGCAGACACATTGTCAATAGTCTAGTAGCTGGAAACAGATCAATCAAACTAGAGAGCCTTCAAGACAATGATTTGGGTAACGATTCAAGGAATCTAGTCTCGTTGTTGCGAAAGCTTCGGAGAACAAGTAGGTACGCGTCGTTTTACGATATCACGACCGAGCATGCAAGACGACTCGGTTTTTGCGTTACAAAAGTATGTATTCCCGAGTTGATTCCTATTTGTATCCCTAGCGTCCCTTGCGACAGAGCTCCTTCGGTTATTGAGTACGGTGGAATAAGGAACGCATATCCTCACCCTTTGCCTTGACTCTCTCCCGTCCAACGAACACCCGCTATGGGTGATCGTATGACAACAACGCCTTCAGGGCGTATAGGAGTTTGCAAGGTGGAATGCGGTCACGGCCGTCATCTCAAAACCGGAAAGTGGGTAAGGCGGAGGTAGGAGAAAATGAAAGCCCGTCTCTCCTCGCATTTTGCGGAACTCCTCAATCAGAAAAGGGGCTTTCTGCCGCTCCTAATTGGAGACATTGTCTCAACAACCGGATTTGCAGTCTTCTTAGTTTCAACAAATTACTTGGTCTTCACCACTACTTATTCAGCGCTTGCAATAACTTACGTTGGGATCGTCTCCTTTGTTCCCACGATCGTGTTCGGCCTATTCGCAGGTGCTTTCGTTGATAGATCGAATAGAAGACACGTGATGATAATCTGCGACATTGCGCGCGCTCTCATCGTTGCAATCATTCCGATATGGATGATTCTCAAAGGCTTCGATTTGACAGTAATAATCGCAGTTGCCCTGCTTGTCAATGTATTTTCGACGATCTTCAGGCCAGCTGCGCGTTCGATAATGCCTCAGATAGTTCAAACTAGTTGGATTCAAGATGCAAATGGGCTTATGTCCGCCCTGGAATCCCTTGCAAACTCAGCCTCACTCGCTTTCGGGGGGGCGATGATTGTCGCTCTTGGAGCTTCTCTAAGTCTTTTCTATAACAGTTTTACATACCTTATTTCAGCTTGCATGATATTTCTCATAATCGTTCCGTCTTCACTGGTTTCAGAACGAAATAACGCGCGACCCATCCAAGGGCCCGATGCGATCCCAGTTTCGTCGAGTTCTCGTTCAGCCGCAACGCAACCGTCACGTGCATCGCCAGAAGGCGCAGAACGTTCCAGAAGACCTCCTTTCATTTCTGATGTCCGAGGAGGAATGAGCTACCTGCTTCGACACAAGGGCATACTTGAGATGACCCTATTTGCTTCGGCAGTTAATTTCTTTTTTACCCTATCATTTAACTTTCTTGTAGTTTACGTCACTAGGTTCTTGTTTGAGGGAGGGTTTGTCTATGGGATACTGCTTGCCACGTACAGCTTTGGGAGCGCACTGGGGGCTCTGATAATCGGCAGACTCAATGCTCTTCGGTATGCTGGTAAGGCGTTGATCACAATGGATATAATCTATGGATTTTCAACGCTCTCGATGATTTTCTTTCGAAACACATTTTTCGCTGGAGCGATGTTATTCGTCACCGGTTTTTCAATTGGTCTCACTATAGCCCTGTATTTCTCTGTAATCCAGACATTAGTCCCTGCGAGTATTCTTGGAAGAGTAGTCAGTGCGGATGAGGTTGGAAGCTACGCGTCGATACCGCTCGCTCAAATTGCTGGAGGCCTATTGATTCAGACTTTCGGCATTGTAAAGGATTTTGAAATTGCGGGAGTTGGACTGATTCTTACGGGACTGATCTCGATATTGCTACGCGATTTCCGAAGAATAAGAAGTGTAGACTGATACAAGTTAGTGGAAAGCGTGTGGCGTAGCTTCTTTCATTTTGTTCAGCGCTCACGCTATTTTCATGGGCTTTGCATGCCGACTAGAAAAGTGATTTTCGAAGAATTGAAGGCAATGAGCACTTAGGCGGAGGATTACTGCGTCTTTTCAATGATTATTTCTTGTTTCTGGAGAATATCATCGTTTAGAGGGTTGCGATAATTAGTTATCGATCGCGGGTGAAATAACGATCTCCTTCTATTTCACATCATCCGAAAAGGGGTTAGCCACCGCTGAACCTGCTAGAAACTAGGCGCTAATTCCCTTCAACGCCCAAAACGTAGCACTCACCAAGACGCCCCCTAAAACCAAGCCCGGACGTGTAAGTTACACGTCAAAAACGCAACGTCCACGTGGACCCCCAAAAGCCCTCCTTACCTACTACCCCCTATTCATGGTGCGGGCGACGTAATTTGAACCACCATTCAGGCGTCGTCTTAGTGCATGGCATCACTGGTGCGTGAGGACGATCGATAGGTATCTGAAAGCCTAAAATGTGATACCGGTCGGCATTCAAGGCATCATCTGAAAAATCTCTTCGCCATTTTCGAATATTCCTCGTTAGCATTCAGAGCTTTGACTTGCAGATAGTATTTCCGAGCGGTATTCAGATCGAGCCAGCCCACATTCAACTCCACAGCCGTCTCCAAGGGAACCCCGGACAGACATAGGGCCGTCAGGTAGACTTTGCGGAAATCATGTAATCGCAATTCAGTTATTCCCAATCTCCTACAGATCGATCGAAGTGAAGCCCTGGCGACGGGCCTTGTAAGTTCTTGCAAGAGCGGCTCTCCTTCTTTGATTCGATACTTCCTAACGTGTTTCAAGAGCATGGTTTCAACTTTCGGCGGCATATACCGAATATGCCAAATCTCGTTTTGCTTTGCGAAAACAACCCAATCGACAAACCTCCCACCTACGATTTGCAGATTGGTCTTTCCCGCTCCAAGCCTCGTACCCCACAACTCTCGCTCTAGAAGCTCCCCACGATCAACCATCGCTCCCGTTCTGATTCCCGTTGTAGACTTGATCAAGAAAACAAGGTGCAACTCATCTCGCATTCGCTGCGTTAACCGCATCGTCCGAACCTCCTTCTTCCCATACCAGTGAACCTCTTGCAGATTGTCAACCTCAGAATCAATGCGTGGAAGTATCTCTTCGAAGAACTCAGGAGTATTGAGGATCGCTAGGCTTCGGGGTGGGGGCTTTTTCCCCTTCGTTGCTAAATGCTTCGACAACCAACAAGGTTGGCCAATGCCCCAGCGGATTAGGAACCGGATGGCTAGGACAAATGCAAATTCATTGCACTTACGGGCTTCCTTGATCCAAGCGATCGCTTTGACTATGTCCGTTTCATCTAGTAATTCAAGAGGTTTCTTCCAGCAGTTCTTCCAAATCTCGCGGACTTGACTATAGACCCGTTCCGCATTGTCTCTTCGAGACCACCGGGTTTGCAACCAAGTATGGAATTCTTCAACCGTCGGAAGCTTGTCGAAGTCTTCGAATTGCCGTTTGAAGTCACTGGGCATTTCAGCTCGGTAGGTTGCGATGGTTCGAACGCTGACCTTACCCTTAGATCGACAAAATCTCTTTGCGATCTGCGCGTTACTCAGCCCTTGAGCAGCTAAGTTCCAAATGTCTACCTTTGAAATGCCTAGGCGCTGAAGGCTGGATGGTCGGCCTCCTTTATTCTTGATTCCTGACTTGGCTTCGCTGAGGATGCGAAGACTATCCGGTCTTTCCGGTTTAGTGGGTTGCGCTAACTGCACAGCGCACTTAGCTTGGACTTGCGATGGGGCCGCGGCTTCAGAGGACTCGACGAGCTTTGAAGAAGAAAGGCCGGAAGGCATTCAATTCACAGGGCCCCCAAATTGTAAAGAAGTCTAGGTTTTTGCACTAATTGTTTATCTGGAGAACATTCTACCTCGGTGGGGTTGATTGGCTTAAGGTTGTCTTCTGGGCGGTCTTTCCTGACGTGGTCTCGTTTTTGGGCATTGGGCTATCCTCGAAGAGGAAAGAATGGCCTTCATGGGGATCTAACCTCTACAACTTCTTCCATACATTCTTGG
>Ga0187784_10001997_pt1 | contig 16307 bp, 13 predicted proteins | sample 1015_SJ02_MP15_2_FD_132964 | JGI IMG/M metagenome (GOLD analysis project Ga0187784, IMG submission 132964) | Tropical peat soil microbial communities from peatlands in Department of Meta, Colombia - 1015_SJ02_MP15_20_MG | ecosystem: Environmental > Terrestrial > Soil > Wetlands > Peat | place...
GGCGCAAAAGAGCTGAAGAACGTGTCAGAGGGAGTTGAAGTGTACCGAATGGTCATGCCCTGGGAGAGCGAGGCGCCGCCTGCGCAGCTCGACAAGAACCGGGTCGCTGTCCTCCCCTTCGCGAGCATGAGTCCCGACCCCAACGACGAGTACTTCGCTGACGGGCTCACCGAGGAGCTCATCGATAAGCTGTGCCAGGTGAAGGGGCTGGAGGTGCTGGCCAGGACGTCGGTGATGAACTACAAAAAGAAGGAGAAGAACGCGGCGCAGATCGGAAGGGAGCTCAAGGCGGGCGCCCTATTGGAGGGGAGCGTCCGGAAGGCCGGGAACAGAATAAGGGTCACCGCCCAGCTGATCAACGCCAACACAGAAGGGCACCTTTGGTCCTCCCACTATGACAATAACCTCGACGACATATTCGCCGTCCAGAGCGACATAGCGGAGAAGGTGGCGGGGGAACTCCAGATCCGCCTGGTGCAGGAAGAGAGGCGCTCGCTGGAGAAGAAGCCCACGGCTAGCACGGAGGCCTACACCTACTACCTGCAGGGAAGGGAGCTGCTGCGCGAAAGGACAGAGCCGTCCATCAGGCAGGCCGCCGCCATTTTCGAGAAGGCGACCAGCATCGACCCCTCGTTCGCGAAGGCCATTACAGGGATCGCCGAATGCTACTGGGCGCTGGTGAACGACGGCTACGAGTCCTACGAGAAGTTTACCCCGAAGGCGGAGCTCTTGGTGTCGAAGGCGCTCCAGCTCGACCCCGACTTGGCGGAGGCCCACGCGATACTCGGATACATCGGCTTCCTTGAGGACAACGTGCTCAAGGGCACAATGGAAGCCAAGAAGGCAATTAGCCTGAACCCGAGCCTCGCGGACGCCTACTGGGTCCTGTCCAACGTCGCATTCCTGAAACAGGACAAGGAAGAGGGCATGTCTGCCCTGGAGACCTGCTACCGGCTGGATCCTATAAGGCCTCAGTACATAGAATGGCTGGGAGACTTCTACTTCTACATGGGAAGGGATGACGATGCTCTCCAGCACTGGGAGAAGACGGCCCAGTTCGCCCCATCTGCCACCTATAGGGTGATGACCGAGTACTACCTCTGGAAAGGAGACCTCGAGAAGGCGAGGGAAATGTTCTCGAAGGTGGAGAACCTCGAACCGACCAGCAACTGGCTGCCGTGGATGAGGGGATTCATCGCGGCCAGGACGGGGGACAGGGACGGGGCTATGAGGGTCATCAGGGAACTCGAGAGCGGGTGGGCCAGTACCTCCACGCTCAACGACATCGCCTTCGTCTACTACGCTCTGGGGGACCTCGACTCATACTTCACTTATATCGACAAGGCCACCGACCAGCACGTGATGCGGTATAGGTATGTAATCTATAACCCACTATTCGCGAAATCGAGGGAAGACCCCAGGTACCAAGCAGTTCTGGACAAGTTGAGAAGGATGTTCTAAGAACCTATAGTGGTCAGACTGACCTGCCCGTCTCTTGTCGTCCCCGACCGGGAAGTGTCTCCGAAAGGTAAAGTTCCGAGTGAGGCTCTGCGTCCAAACAGCGAAATTTATCGCGCCCTGCTTCTTGAGGGTAAGTCGTAAGGTGAGGTCGAGACCGCGATGGCTCCTATCTGGACAATTCTCGTAATCGGGCCGCCTACGTCGGGGAAGAGCAAGCTAGCGCGGCGCCTACTCAAGAACATAACGGGGTCTGTGAGAATCAATCCCGATGAACTCCGACTAATGCTGTTTGACGATCTCGCGCCAATCCATGATGAAGACCTGGTGTACATTACCATGTCGAACCTTCGCAAGAGAGCGCTAAGCTACGGTCACTCCGTGATCATCGACTCAACTGCTCCGAGGCACATGACCCGGGAGTTCTTCTTGAGCGAGGGCCGGCGTAGTAGGCACCTTATTGTGGTGATGGATGTAGACCGGAAGATCCTCCTTGACCGAGCCAAGGCTGCTGGAAAGCTCTCTCCTTTGAAAGCTTTCGATTCGGCGTGGCAGGAACCCCACAGGAGCTTACCCTTGTTCAAGTTCAAGAACGACGATAAACGGCAGTTCGAGACGAGCTTTTTCCTCTTGATGGGGTATATCAATCACGAATACACTCACCACAGGAACTTACTCCGGTCTGTACTTCGATGGCGCCGGCAAGATGATGGACCCGTTCGCCGGGAGTCGGAGAACTAGGTTCGCGATGGCAGCCCCCGGTGAAACTGCTTCCTTACAGGGTTGGGTCTTCCAATTTTGAGCCCGAATTAGGTTAAGATCTGGGCCCGGACCCCAACGACTGGCGCCATCTCGTAGACGCTTCCTGGGCTTGCAGAAACGGGAATCCCGGCGGCCCTGTGGGACCCAAGACGTCAGAAGTCCTGGATTTTGTCACTTCCACCTTGTCAGAATCTCTTCTCTCTTGAAAGTGGCTGTGCTGAGGTAGAAGAGGAGGATGTCACCCACCAAGAAGATACCCGACATGATTAGCAGGTTCGTTACATCAAACTTAATCACGTCTAGCTCAGTCATCACATAGATGACAATGAAAGGAAAGAACAGTACCCCGGTGAATTGCTGGACGCTCCGAATGTCGTTTGCCCGTGCCGATAACAATACGGTCAGTTCGATGGTAAGTACGCTGGCGAGTGGTGCAAGCAGAAGGACTATTGTCACGAAGGTCCAATTCGGATAATAGAGAAACCCCAGCCAGGGACGAGTCAAGGCGTCCATCAGTATCATGTAGATTACAGAGCTGATCCAGATGGAGACCATTGGCGGGACGAAACAAGCGATGCTCTTCCCCAGCAAGATTTCACCATCCGTCATGGGCGTTGCCAGCAACGGTTCGAGGCTTTTCTGGATCTTCTCGCCGACTACGCTGTAGGAAGCAATCCCACTTGGAAGAGATGCAGCTCCGATTACAAACCAAAATGAAAACGCGTTCAGGAACGGGGAGAAGGACGCGACGCTGGCACTCGTGGTGCTCGGGTAGGCGTAGGCGATCGCAGCAACTACCCCGGGGAACCCGAGAGCGATTCCCAGAGGGAAGGCTACAGTCGCATAGATGATTCCCTTCCTTCTCTTGAAGGTCTCAAAGTCCTTTGACGCCACCGACCATACGTTCTGAAAGTCCAAATGTGTCACTGGCCCTTGACCAACTTCAGGTACACCTCTTCCAGGGTCGAGTTTACCTCGGTAACGAACTGGATGCGACCTCCGGCACCGAGGATTGCGCTCAGGATGTCTGGGTTCTCTTTCTCAGGATTGCCGACTGTGATGACTAACCTGTTGCCTCCAACCACTTCGACATCGCCTGCCCCGGCTCTCTTCGCGGCAGACACGATCAAGTCATTGACGCTCTCGAGCTGGACCGTGATCCTTCTTCCGCTTGTGGACCGCTCCAACTCTGCAGGAGTACCGAGAGCCATCAACTTCGTGTTCAAGATAGCTATCCTGTCGCAAATCCTCTGGGCCTCGTCAAGGTTGTGCGTATTGAGGAAGATGGTCTTCTTCTCCTTCTTGAGGTCGAGTATGAAGTCCCTTACGGTCTTGGCGGCTTCCGGGTCTAGGTTGGCCGTAGGCTCGTCCAAGAAGAGGACTTCGGGGTCATGAACCAGTGCGCGGGCAATGGCTAGCTTCTGTTTCATCCCCTTGGAGAAGGTTCCTGCTGCGACGTCCCTCTTCTCCCACAGACCTAGCATTTTCAGAAAATACTCTATCCTCTCTCGTCTTCTGTTTTCTTCGACTTTGTAGTATCTGCCGTAGAAATCTAGATTCTTGTAAGCTGTGAGTTCCTCATACAGTCCTACATTGTCTGGAACCAGTCCGATAATCCTTCTGATCTTTTGCTGGTCCGCACCGTTTCCAATGTCATAGTCGCCCACAGTGGCCGTGCCGCTCGTCTTCGATATCAGACACGCCAGCATGCGTATGGTGGTGGTCTTTCCCGCACCGTTAGGACCGAGAAATCCGAAGACCTCTTCCTCGTCAACGCGCAGGGTCAGGTCATCGACTGCGGTAAGGTCCCCGAATTTCCTCGTGAGGTTCTTGGTCTCTATCAACGTCGTTTGGCCCTAACCGTTGGCAATATGCTATTTTTGCGTTCAAGTGTTCACGCGACTGCAAACTTCCTTACAGAATGGACAAGTTTTCAGGCTACTCGTGACTTACCAGGAGACTTCTGTCCATTGCCTGTACGTCGCCGCATCATCAATAATTGAAACTAGGTAGGTAGCGAGGTCCGCCCGAGATATGGCGGAAGGATGATGGAGTGGAGTACCTACCGAGCTCCTGTAACGACCGGCTGCATTACCATTCGTAAGCCTCGGAAGACCAACGAGTGACCAATCCAAATCTTCAACTTGTAATAGCTCCTCCTTCATCTTCGCTGCGTCACGATACTGATATCCGAGGACCGGTATCAGAATGAGCCTTGCAAAAGCCACGGCTGGCATCGATGCGTCGGGATGCGGGTCTAGCGCGATTAAGGAGGCGCACGCTATTAGCCGTCGCTTGCCGAGCCCTCTCATCGCCTTCGCGATATTTAGGACCCCTTCGGAATAAATCGTCGTCTTCCTCGCTCGTCCCACAGGACCGAGTGTAGAGATCACCGCGTCGCTGTCAACAACCGCAGCCCCGATGGACTCCGGTTTGAAGACGTCCCCTGGAACGACTTGGATACCGGGAAACCGGCTCCTTAGGATTTCGGGTCGTCGGGCGAAGGCGATGACATCGCAACCTTGGGACATCGCGGCACGAATCACATTGCCACCTGTCGCGCCAGTCCCACCGAAGACGCAAACCTTCATCCTGTTTTTCGTCAAATCCGGCGCTATATGGTCTTTCGAACCTGCCGTCGCGGTCGCGGTTCTGGGTTCCAGCCACATTCTCGGAGTGGGGGGCGATCTCGTAGCGCCGGACAGGACGGCGCTCGGAGGCATCGTAAGGGTGATTAGGGACAGGCCGTAAGTAATCTCAATCACGTTATTTCAGCCGGTAAATTGGCTAGGCGGCCTAGGTCGCATCGAGCTGGAGCTGTGCTCATATTCCTGCTGCTCGTCGTATCCGCCCTTGCGACAGTGGTAGCAACAGCCTTTCCTGCCCGCGGAGCTTCGGGCGCACCGGCGAATTCACTGCTGTACGACGACTTCACCCACGATACCAGTCTCAACACGAGCCTGTGGCAGGTCAACGGACCAGTCGGAATGGTGTTTGGGCCGGACGAAGTGGGCATCAACATGGTCACACTGGTACCCGCTTTCTCTTCTAGTGGAATGATGATTGATCAGGTCAACGAGAGTCAGGAGGAGGGGACGATCCAGAGCGACGCAAACTTCACACCGCCCTTTACTGCGACCGCTATGGTCGAAGGGACGATCTCGAACGGGCACACGTTCGGCTTCGCGATATCTTCGGCTAACGCATCCTCCGGTGTCACCATCTACGGCAACCTTAACCCGATGAACTGCAGCCATCTAAGCGACTGTGGCGATCCTACTACATGCGGTATCTCGTTCAATTCTTCCATCCCGGCGAACCAGTGCTACTATGGCATAGACGCGAAGGTCGGAACTAACGGAAGCAGCTGGACGCATCATGCGAAGCTGTTCCTGACGCCGAGTGTGAACGTCACCTACACGCTGCAGATATCCATTAACGCTTCAGGCAACGCCTGGTACGCTGTTAGCCAAAGCGGCCAGGTGCTCGGTGCTGGGAACGAACAAGTCGGGACAGGGCCCTTCTGGCTCATACTCTACCAGGGAGAAGGATCCCCCGTTGAACATCCCGGGCCCAACCAGGCGTACTGGCTCTCTGCTTCGGTAACTCCTGTCGCTACCACTTTCTCAACGACGTCCACACTCTCAACAACTTCAACAACGCCTGTCCAGTCCACATCCAGCATTCCCAACATCGTCTGGCTGATCCTCATAGCAGTTGTATTGATTCTGTTTCTGATCATTCTCCTGTGGTATCGCCGGCGCAACCTGACGATCAGAGTGCAGGATTCCAGATCACTTTCACCGGTGATCGGGGCGATGGCTTCGGCCGATGGTCCGGAGAAACTGATGGGCTATACCGACAAGGATGGCAAAATTACCTTCAAGGGCGTTAAGAAAGGTGACTATTACATCAAAGCTGAGGCGAAGGAATTCGTTGCTTCAACTCCAGTGAAGGTTGAGGTGAAGAAGACAACAGAGTACATCGTAAAACTGGAGCGGAGTACGTACGGTGCCTCGGCGGTCGCCGGAAGCAATGCGCGTCCAGCAGTGCCTGGCGGGGAGGTTATGGGCCCAAGCGAAATCAAACCAGGCTTGCAAGAGCCCGGCGTCACCGCACAGACCCCTGGCCCCCAACCATCGGAACCTAGGGCCACGGTTACTCGACCTATCGAACAGGGTTCGGCTCCCGCCGTCGTCCAACCTGTGCCTTCGACCTCACCCTCCGACCAACTGGGGGAGGTGGAGGTGGAAGGCTTTGGCGGGGGAAGAATAAGCGAAATAATCAAGACATTCCGAGCGAAAGGGGCCATCAGCCCAGAAACGGCCCTTACAGCCGAAGAGCTAGGTTTGTCACGACTGTTCGTGCGGATCATGAAGCGGCGAAGGGGACGGACTAGGATATTCGTCGAAGTCAACGGAAGATACTATCTCAACCAAAAGGCCCTGCAGGAAATGCAGTAGGCCCTACCCGGCAAAGGGCGACTTTACTTCCGCCTCTGCGAGGACATGCTTGACCGCTTGCCATGCGGTTAGGACTGCAATGACGCCGATAGTGAAAACTATTCCCTCAAAGTCAACTACCCCAATCGTGCTGGCGAAAGGAACGAGGAAATCGACGAATCCCATGGGTAATGCTATAAGAAAAAGGCGCCGTTTGCTGTACACGGCGGCCATCATGCATAGGTATCCCCAGGCGAAGTGAAGCAATATAGAGGAGATCCGTTCGAGAGTACCCAGTGCTACCGAGGCGAGGGCTTGCGACACCGGCTCGAAAAGCCCCGCCGAATTCTGGCTCAGCAGATTGTATACGGTCTGCGCAAGCGTCGAGTTGGTCGAGAGGATGACGTAGTATGCTACATAGTTGATGAGCGGAAGAGCCCCGAGAAGCACGGCGTTTTCCCAGAAAGCCAGTCCCGCGCCGTACCCTTCCGCGTCTTTCAGCCCTAGCTTTCCCTTCCTTGTGGCGTATGCCGCAACCAGATAGGCCATGCCCACCTCAAAGAACGTTGTCTGCGCTCCGTAATAGATTCCGAGCCCGACGCTCTGTTGTCCAAAGTAGCTTGTCACTGCTTCAATGGTGGGGAGCTGGACGGCATACTTCAGCACAATCGCAACCGCGTACGCGACAAACGAATAGGCGAGAACAACCAAGTCGAACCTTCGTCGTCTGTTCCAGTAAACCAGCAGAAGTGTGCAGACCACGATCGCCACAAAAGGTTGTAGCATGAAGACCGGGTCGATATCCTGCAAGACCGGGTCTTGCGTGCCGAAGGGCGCAATTAAGGCCTGCCTGGGAAGGTAATGTCGGCCCGAGGGACCCTATCTCGTCCTCTTGGCTATAGTTCTTGGGGCGTCGTCAGAATTTTGCCGAACTGTTCTCCGCGGAGCATCTTCATGTGTCCCTCGACCACGTTGGAAAAGGGGAGCACCGAGTCGACGACCGGCCTTATCTTTCCCCTGCTCACCCATCGCATCAGGGACTGCGTTTCGGCTGCTGTCCCTTGCGTGGCGCCCATCAGGTTGGTCCCCTTGTAGAACAGGAACCTTAGGTCTGTCTTACTGTCGTATCCCGTAGTTGCTCCGCTGGTAACCAGCGTCCCCCCCATCCTCAGGAGTCCCACCTCCTGGGGGAAGTGGGTCTTCCCGATGTGCTCGAAGATGACATCCACCCCCTTCTTCTTGGTGTACTCTCTGACCTTCTGGAACCAGTCCTCCTTTCTGTGGTTGACGACGAAGTCTGCCCCCAACTTCCTGCACCTCTCCTCCTGGTCGTCACTCCCTACGGTCGTGATGACGTCACACCCGTACAACTTCGCTATCTGAATTCCAAGGGTGCCAACCCCGCTTCTTCCTCCCATTATGAGGACCGTCTGGCCTGGATGTATCCCTGCCCTCCCCACAAGCGCATGCAAAGCCGTCATCCCTGCCATCGAAGCCGCTGCGGCGTCGTTGAAGGAGACTTCGTCCTGCAGCTTGACCACATTGACCTCGGGGAGGTGCGTATATTGGGCGAAGCCACCCCACAGCGGTCCCGACTCGAACCCCCAGATCTTCCTTTCTGGGCAATCGAACTCCCGTCCCGACGTGCACATCTCACAGGTGCGGCAACTCATATTCGAGTGCGAGACAACCCTGTCACCTACCTTCAGCTTCTTCACGTTCTCTCCTACTTCCGTGACCTCGCCTGCAGCGTCGCTCCCTGAGATGTGCGGCAGGGGCACTTTGGTTGGTTCTCCTCTGATCGCCCACAGGTCGTTGTAGTTGTACGACGCAGCTTCGATTCGAAGGACCACTTCGCCTAACCCCGCTTTGGGCGTCTCGACATCCTCGATCTTGACGACCTTCGTCGGGTCTGGGGAAAAATCGCGGAAGACAGCTGCTTTCAACTAGTCCCCCTCCCCCCTTCAGAGTTCATGAAGCGTTCTTGGCATTAGGGAAATCGCACGAATAGGAGCTTTCCCTAACAGGTGTCCTGATGCGGACAGCCCAGGAGTACAAGGAGAGCCTCAGGAGGATGAGGCCCAACGTCTACAAGTTTGGAGCGCTGATAGAGGATGTCACGAACCACCCGGCAACGAGGAGGGCTGTGGAAGGGCATGCCCAGATTTTCGACGCGGCGCAGAGAGAGGAATACAGAGACATCTTGACTACAACCTCTTCCCTCACAGGGGAGCGTGTCTCGCGCTACCTGTCTGTCATAGGCTCGGCTGAGGAAATGGTCAAGAACGTCCGCATGAAGAGGCTCATGTTCAATCTTACTGGCACCTGCACTGGTGGCAGGTTCGTTGGCTTCAACGCCATCAATTCCATGTGGGCCGCGACCTACGACATGGACCACGAACTGAGGACGGACTATCATGAGAGGATAAGGAGGTGGCTCACTAACGCTCAGAAGGAGGACATCGCGCTTGCAGGGGCGCTCACGGACCCAAAGGGGGACAGGTCGAAGCGGCCCCTCGAGCAAAATGACCCGGACATGTCCCTAAGAATGATAGCGAAAGACGCGGATGGAGGCATCGTTGTCAAAGGCGCGAAAGTGATGATAGCAGGGGCCGCTGAAGCGAACGAGGTTTTCGTTCTCCCCGGAACAGGATACAAGGAGGGGGAGAGCGATTACGCGGTATCATTCGTCATTCCCAGAGACACCAAGGGGCTTACCGTCGTCGAAGCGAGGCACCCGTCAGACGGCCGGGACATGGAATCGGGTTTCGATAACCCCGTGGAGCTCGGCGGGATTACGCAGGGGTATCTTCTGTTCCAGGATGTTCGCATCCCCAGGGAAAGGACCTTCATGGCGGGGGAGTGGAAGTACTCCCTCGAAGCAGTGCTCAACTTCATCGCGCCCTACAGGTCCGCGATTGGAGGGTGCGTCGCCGGGCAGGGGGACGTGATTGTGGGCGCGGCCGCGCTGATGGCGAGGGCCAACGGGCTGTCAGAGAAGGTCTTCAGGGACAAGCTCGTCCAGATGACCGTGAACAACGAAACCACCTTCGGCATGGGGGTAGCCGCTTCTGTCATGGGTAAGCTCCACCCCTCGGGCGTGTGGATTCCGGATGCCAAGCTGGCGAACGTCAACAAGGTCCACGTGGCCAACTTGCCCTACGAGACGAAGAGGCTGGCACAGGACATCGCGGGGGGGATTGCGGAGACGGGTTGCCTTCCGTCGTCGCAGGACATCAATTCGCCGATCTACGGCGACCTACTCCAGAAATACCTGAAGGCTGGGACGGATGGTGAGACGCGTGCAAAAGTTGCGAGGCTGATAGAGTGGCTGACCATAGGCGAGGGGGTGCCTGGCTGCATGCATGGTGGTGGCTCTCCCGATGGCGCGAAGCTCATGATTAACGGGGCGGCAGAAATTGAGGCCAACATCAAGCTTGCCAGAAAGGTGGCTAACCTCAAGGAAGTGTCCGCTCCAGAGAAATAGAGGAATTCGCTTTCTTTCTGCGGAATCCGCCCTGCCTGTTACCTTGTTGCTTAGGTAGCAGGTTCCGTGTCACGCTGAGCCGAGAAGGGGAGCCGCCGCGAATACTTTCGTGTCGTTGACCAGATTTGCGATCCTAGAATACTCGTTGGGTTCGTGGGCGAGGTCGTCGATGGTGCTCCACACGACCGTGGGGATACCCTCCCTCCTGAAGAGATTGCCAACCGTCTGCCCACCGATGCCTACGAACCGGGGCTTCACTCTTGAGACCCTGGAGACCGCCCTGCCAAGCAGGGTTGCGACCTCGCTACCTTCAGAAGTTGCGGGGCCGGCGGGCTCCTTTTCCACCTCCTCGAACTTTATCGTCGCATGGTACTTCTTTTCGAACTGTTTGATCTTCTTCTTGACGTCCGATTCCACATCATCCAGGCTGTATACGGGCAGGACCCTGCAGTCGAAGTAGAACACGTCAACTCCTGGAATGGTGTTCACGTTCCCCACGTTCGCCTCCTTCTTCGTCGGCTCGAAGGAAGAAACTGGGTAGTCGAAGAGGTTGTTCCGCTTCCTATACTTGGCGTTGAGCGTGTCGTCGAGCTCAATGGCCAGCCGCATGCCTATCCTGTGCGCGTTGAGCCCTTTGGTTGGCAGGCTTGCATGCACCTGTTTGCCCTTCGTAGTGACCTTCATCCAAAGCAGACTCTTCTCTGCAATCTCGATGTCAGTCCCCCGGGGCGACCCCGAGTCCGGAACAACAATGAGGTCACTTTCCTTAAAGAGGTTGCGTCTTAGGAGCTGTTTGATTCCGTAGTTGCTGGCGAATTCCTCGTCTGCCACGAACCACACGCCAACGTTGTACGGGAGTTTCATCTCGAGCTTCTTCAGCGTCAGAAGAGCAAAGAGAGAGGCCACGAGCGACTGACCGTCGTCCTCGGCGCCTCTGGCGAATATCTTCCCATTCCTTACAGTGGGCTCAAACGGATCTGTCTTCCAGAGGTCCCTGCTCCCCTCAGGAACAGTGTCCATGTGTGAGATGTACCAGAGGTTTCGTTTTCCGTCCCTGCCTTCCAGCTTTGCCGACAAGTTCGGTCGTACTCCTCCAGGCGTCCCCGAGTCATCAACATCCACCCGGGTCACCGCGAACCCGTTCTCCTTCATGAAACTCTCAAGGAACTCTGCCCTTTCCTTTTCCCCGGGCCCACCCATCCTCGGGTTCACTGCGTTGATTCTTAGCATTCGGACAAAAAAGTCCTGAATCGCTTGCGCATCGCCATCTACGGACGATGCAACCTTCCCAATCAGGTCTTCAGACTCCATCTTGATCCCAGGCGGCCCCCTAGAGGCTAGATATGTCATACGGCTCGCATGACGCGAACTCCCGGGAAGGGATTTGCCGCAGCCTCTCCCCAAGACATCCCAGGGTGACCCGCATGGCCTCCCCGCCCATCGAATGCTTATCTTAGACGCGACGCCTACTCCCGATTAGATTCCTCCGATGACCACAAAGAAGGTGCGGGAAGAAGAGACGGACCAGGCCAAGCGTTTTGTCCTCGGTGCAGGAAGATACGTTGACGACATCAAGATGGAAGGGATGCTGCACCTCCACGTCGTCAGAAGCCCCTACGCCCGGGCGCGGGTTCTTTCCGTTAGTGGAGGTATAACGGGACACGAGTTCAGGGCTGACATGGCTGCAGTCGGCGAAGACGCTGGAGGTGAAGCGACTGTCCCATTTCCGGCCCTTGCCACGGAATCTGTGAATTACGTAGGGCAGCCTGTAGCCGCTGTCCTAGGGAAGGATAGGTATGAGGCGGAGGACAGGGCGGAGGAGGTCGACGTCCAGTACGAGCCGTTGAAGCCAGTGATGGACCCCGAGCGAGCGGTCACAGCGGAGCCCATCCATCCAACCATGTCAAGCAACGTCGCCTCAGAGAGCACCCTCGGTAAGGATTTCGTTATCAGGACTCCCATCGAAATCGAAGAAACCCTGATCATGGCGCGAGTCGTTCCAAATCCTCTCGAGCCGAGGGGGCTAGTGGCAGCCTACGATGGTTCGGTCCTGACGGTATACGCCTCGACCCAGTCTGTCTTCTCCTGGAAGGAGGGGTTCGAGCAGTCTCTTGGCTTGAAGGGAGACCAGGTGAGAGTCGTACAGATGGATACGGGGGGAGCCTTCGGGTCGAAGGGTGGCATCTATCCAGAGTACCTTGTCGCAGCCTATGCCGCGATGAAGACGAAGCGCCCCATCAAATGGACCGAGAGTCGGTACGAGCACCTGATGGTGACAGATCAGGGGCGCGGCTCAAGGGCCAAGATGAAGCTCTATGCCGACCGGCGGGGGAGGGTCAAGGGGTTAAAGGCCGACCTCCTCGTGGATGGTGGAGCATATCCGTCGGGTGGCGCCATGTGGTCCCCCAGGTGGATTGCTTTCCAGCTCACAGGCCCCTACGCCGTCCCCAAGGCATTCGCTGTCGCCAGAGGCGTACTGACAAACAAAGTCAACATGGGTCCCTACAGAGGTGCCGGAAGACCGGAAGCGGCATACTACATGGAAAGAATGATGGACAAACTCGCCGACGAAACCAATCTGGACCAGGCGGAAGTCAGAATTAGGAACGCTGCAAGCCGCCCCAACAGATCCCCATTAGGGTTGAAGATTCCCGCGTCGAGACCCTTCTTGAAAGAGGCATTCTCCGCTCTCGAATATTCCAAGAGAAGGAAGAAGGAGAAAGTCGGCTTGTCGTGCTTCGTACTTGTCCCTGCGGCTGAAGGCGGAGAATCTGCAAAGGTAGCTATCCAAGGGGGGAGGGTGAAGGTCTGGGTAGGAGGCAACCCCCAGGGCCAAGGACACGATGTCTTCGCCAAGCACCTTGTCAAGGAGGTACTCGGGGTGAGAGAGGGCCTCGTCGATTACGAGCATGCGGACACGGGCATACTTTCTGAAGGAGTGGGAAGCTGGGGTAGCAGGACTGCCATGCTCGGGGGAGGGGCGATAGTCGAAGCATGTAGGAAGTTGAAGGCACAAGCAAAGAAGAAGCTCGGCCATAGCTACTCGGTGTCTGCTCTTCTAAGGGGCGAGTACGAAGCAGAGATCCTCTTCGAGACCAAGGAACCGCTGAACTCGTTTGGTGCCAACCTGGTCACCGCCAAGGTCAACGCGATGGGCATGGCGTCCATCGCCGAAGTCGTTTCCTACTACGATGTAGGGAAGGTGTTGAATCCGAGTATGGTGAGGAGCCAGATTACCGGCGGGTCGGCACAGGCCCTTGGTGAGGTTCTGTATGAAAGGGCGGCCTACACCGAAGACGGACAGCTCCTGACCGCCACCCTTGCAGACTCAGGGGTCCCCCACTCAACAGAGATGCCAAGGTTCGACGTAAAGACAGCGAACCACAGGTCCTCCCTTCCGCATGGGGCGAAGGGGGTAGGAGAGAGTCCGACCATCGGTGTACCCCCGGCTGCAGTCCGAGCGCTCGAGCTTGTCCTGGGGAGGGGACTCGCTGACCTGCCTATCGAGAGCGAGCTACTCTGGGCGGCTCCTCTTACCCTTGCTGCGACTAGGGTCGTTCGAGCTTCTGCCGGAAGCAGTCGAAAAACTCCCTGATGATTTTCTCCGCCTGAGCCTCCATGAGCCGCTGCCCGAGCGACGCAACCTTCCCGCTGACTCTAGCGTCCGCCTGCCACTTCATGGATGCGCCGCTGTCCTTCCCCGCAGATATCGCCAGAGCGATTTCCATGTCCACGGCGCTTCCGAGCCCCATCCCGTGGACAGCAAACTTGGTGCTTGACGTGGGCTCCTTCTCGATTAACCTGAAATGCAAAGTGAACTCGCCCCTAATGAAGGACACTCCCACCCTGACAACCGTGTCGAACTCGTCGGGGGATTTGACATGCACACTCTGCAGGCCGGGCATACAGCCAGCGACTTCTTTGGGGTCGGTGACGAAGGCATAGACCTGCGATTTTGGAGCACTGGTGCCAAAGAGTCCTTCGAAATGCATTTTCCGACGACCGGACTCCACAATAATATAAACCAAGATACCCAGAACGCCTGTCGCTGTTGATACCACCCTCTTTCGAGTACGCTTCCCCTAGGACCCTATCCGAGGCGATCGAACTCCTTGTCAGCCGAGGAGAAGGGGCCAAGGTGATTGCGGGAGGCCAGAGCCTTATCCCGCTCCTCAAACTCAGGCTTGCTTCCCCTTCGTTGCTCGTTGACATCAACAGAATACCAGGCCTGAACGGGATTAAGGAGTACGAGGATTTCCTGAGAATCGGGGCGCTAACTCGTATGGCCGAAGTCGAAGCATCGACTCTCATCAAAGAACGCTACCCCGCCCTACACGACGCTTCCGAGGTCGTCGGAGACCCGCTGGTTAGGAACCTTGGCACAATGGGTGGGAACGTCTCCCATGGCGACCCGAACAACGACATGCCCGCTGTCATGCTGGCACTCGGCGCGGAATTCACAGCCATCGGTCCGGCCGGTGAAAGGAGCATCAAAGCGCAGGACTTCTTCTTGGATACTTTCACGGTCGCGCTGAATCATGACGAGATCCTCACAGAACTCCGTGTTCCCAGGCGAAGGCCAAGAAGCGGCGGCTGCTATCTTAAGCTGGAACAAAAGGTGGCAGACTTCGCGACCGCCGGCGCGGCGGTTCAGGTAGGGTTGACCAAAGGAGGCGAATGCGAGGAAATCGGGGTCGGCCTTACAGCGGTCGGCCCGACGGCCATCAAAGCCACAAAAGCGGAGGATTGGATGAGGGGTAAGACCGCTATGGATAATGCGGCCGTCCGGGAGCTTGCCAGGCTGGCCGCCAAAGATTCGATTCCTTCGACGGACATTCGCGGCAGTTCTGACTACAAGAGGCGGGTCGTCGCTACTCTCGTGAGTAGAGCGTTCGAGAGGGCGTGCGAGAGGGCCGGAGGGGTCACTTAGGTTGGCTGGCAGAATCCGGATTACGGTGACTGTAAACGGCGTCAAAAAAGAGTCCGAGGTAGAGCCACGTCTGCTCCTGGTCCATTATATCAGGGAGAACCTGGGGCTTACCGGCACCCACGTCGGCTGCGACACTTCGAACTGCAGCGCTTGTGCGGTCCTCATGGACGGGAAGTTGGTAAAGGCTTGCACGGTCCTCGCAGTCCAAGCGGACGACAGGGAGATAATAACGGTCGAGGGTCTGTCGACGGAAGGCAAACTACACCCTGTCCAGGAGGCGTTCCTCGCCGCGCACGGGATCCAGTGCGGTTTCTGCACCCCAGGGATGCTGATGTCCGCCTATGCCCTGCTGAAGGGAAATCGTAACCCAACTGAGGAAGAGATCAAGAAGGGGATTTCCGGGAACATTTGCAGGTGCACCGGATATGCGCAGATAGTCGAATCAGTGCAGCAGGCCGCGCGCAGCAAGAAGTGGTAGTCGACAGAATACGAGGGACTGCCTATCGGCAGAGATAAGACTCTCCCATTGAGGAGGCTGTTTTAATTGGCCAGAAAGGAGGCTTCCAAGATAGGCGGGCTGTTCACGGCACTCATCACTCCCTTTGACAGCAAGGGCCGGGTCGACGCTGAATGCCTTGCGGAGCTCGTCAGGTTCCAGATCTCAAAAGGAGCGGAGGGCATCTATCCGTGCGGTAGCACCGGCCTGGGACCCATGTTGAACCTTCCCGAAAGGAAGCTGATTGCGGAGACTGTGGTCAAGACTGCCCGACGCAAGGTGCCCATAGTGGTTCAAGTGGGATGTGCCGACACCGAGTCTGCAATCGAGCTGGCGAGACACGCCGAGAAAATCGGGGCGGACGCTGTCGCAAGCCTCACGCCCTACTACTACAAGCCAGGTGACAAAGCGATATTCAAGCACTTCGAGGCGGTCGCACGCGAGGTCAGCATCCCTCTTCTCGCCTACAACATCCCCCAGTTCACGGGAAACAATCTTCTGCCTGGCACGGTCGCGCTAATGGCTAGGGATGGAACCATCCAAGGAATCAAGGATTCCTCTCAGAACCTACTGCAACTTGAGGACCTAATAGGGGCAGTCCCCGATGACTTTGTGGTGATGTATGGTACTGAGGAGTACGGCCTCTTCGCAATCATGGCCGGAGCCGACGGATTGGTCTCGGGAGGAGCAAGCGCACTGCCTGAGCTGTTTAAGTCGATGGTAGCGGCAGAA
>Ga0187784_10001998_pt1 | contig 16305 bp, 13 predicted proteins | sample 1015_SJ02_MP15_2_FD_132964 | JGI IMG/M metagenome (GOLD analysis project Ga0187784, IMG submission 132964) | Tropical peat soil microbial communities from peatlands in Department of Meta, Colombia - 1015_SJ02_MP15_20_MG | ecosystem: Environmental > Terrestrial > Soil > Wetlands > Peat | place...
CGACCAGCGCGACGATCGGATAGGGCACGCGGCGGCGGCTGTCGCGATGCAGTGCACGCGTGCGCTTGACCTTCACGAGTTCGGCCTCAATCTTGGCGAGCCGCTCCTCGATCAGGCGGCGGTCGGCCTCGAGCTGGGTTTCGCCCGGCCCGCCGAGGAAGCCGAAGCCGCCGCGCTGCCGCTCGAGGTGGGTCCAGGTTCGCACCAGCCTGCCCTTCTGATAGGTCAGATGGGCGTGCTCGACCTGCAGCGCACCTTCGCGGGTATGCGCGCGCCGCCCGAAAATTTCCAGAATGAGACTGGTGCGGTCGAGTACCTTTGCGTTCCAGGCCGTTTCGAGATTGCGCTGTTGGATCGGCGACAGCGCGCAGTCCATCACCACGATGCCGGCTGCGAAGGTTTTGACGAGGCCCGCGATCTCCTCGACTTTGCCCCTGCCGAGGAAGGTCGCAGGATGCAGCGCGCGGAGCATGACGAGGCCGGAATGCCCGACGTCGAGATCGATGGCGCGCGCCAGCCCGATCGCTTCGTCAAGCTTTGCTGCGGCTGATCGCTCGGCCGAAGTGGCGCGCATCTTGGCGCGAGCGTCGGTGCGTCGCAGCACCGGCTCGATGACGAGCGCGCGGGCGGTGGCCGAGCGACCGCTGGCCGAGTCGCCCCCACCCTTGCCCTTGCCCGCTCGCGGGGGAGGGAGGGGTGGGGGAAAGCGCGTGTCGCGACGGCGCGGCTCCAATAAACTCTAGTCCCCAGCCGGCGGTTCTTCGGCGCCTTCGAACAGCTGGACCGGATGCCCCGGCATGATCGTCGAAATGGCGTGCTTGTAGACGAGCTGCGAATGCCCGTCGCGACGCAACAAGACGCAGAAATTGTCGAACCAGGTTACCACGCCCTGCAGCTTGACGCCGTTCACCAGGAAGATGGTGAGTGGAATTTTGTTCTTGCGGACGTGATTGAGGAAGGTGTCTTGTAGATTCTGTGCGCGGTCGGCTGCCATGGCCGTTGTTCCGTTCTTTGTACCGCGGGCCCCTGCCCCGCGGGTCGTTTCTTGTGCCCTTTGTGTCCGATCCGCCCCCCGGCCTGACGGACCCCAAGGATGGGCCATTAGAGGGCGCGGCGGCGGGCGATGCAAGCCCAAGTTCGGAGCAAGTTCGAAGCAAGTGCGGCCGGGTGCGCTTATCCAGCCTCCGCATAGCGGTGAAACTCCCGCCGCAGCGCGGTGGCGATGGGACCGGGCTTGCCGTCACCAATGGTGCGGCCGTTGATGCGCACCACCGGGAGCACGATTTGGCTCGCCGAGGTGACGAAGGCTTCCCGTGCGCCGTAGGCCTCCTCGAGCGTGAAGGCGCGCTCCTCGACGGCAAGGTTTTGCGCCTTGAGGGCGTCGAACAGCACCGTGCGGGTAATGCCGCGCAGGATGCCGCCGTCGGCCTGCCGCGTCACCACCGTGCCGGCTGGCGTGACAATAAAGGCATTAGCCGAGGCGCCTTCGGTGACGGCGCCGTCCCGATCGACGAACCAGGCGTCGCGCGCGCCCTGCTCGATGGCGGCCTGGCGCGCCAGCACATTGGGCAGCAGGCCGGTAGTCTTGATGTCGACGCGCCCCCACCGGTTATCCGGCACGCTGACGACGGCGATGCCGTTTGCGGCGAGCGCCTCGTTGCGCGCCTGATTGAGCGCGCGCGCCGTCACCACCACGCTTGGCGGCACTTGCGGGCCCGGAAAGGCGGGGTCGCGGCGCGCCACGCCGCGCGTAATTTGCAGATAGACGATGCCATAGCCGATGCGATTCTTTGCGACCACTTCGCGCAGCACAACGCCGAGCGCGCGCGGCGACATCGGCATGCGGATGCGAATTTCGCTTAGCGAGCGCTTGAGGCGCTCGAGGTGCCGCCTCTCGTCGATGAGGCGGCCGCCCCTCACCTCGCAGACTTCGTAAACGCCGTCGGCGAATTGATAGCCGCGATCCTCGACGTGGACTTTGGCGTCCCGCATCGGCTGATAGCGGCCATTGACGTAGGCGTATCGGGACATTGGGGATCAGAGGACGGCGGACAGAGGACAGCGGACGCAAGGAAGTAGGAGGCAGTTTTTCTTCATCCGTCCTCCGTCGTCCGTCATCTGTCGTCTATCCTCAATCAATTCCGAGTGCCTTGAGCTTCCGATGCAACGCCGAGCGCTCCATGCCGACGAACTCGGCGGTGCGCGAGATATTGCCGCCGAAGCGGTTGATCTGCGCCAGCAGATATTCGCGCTCGAACACTTCGCGTGCTTCGCGCAGAGCCAGACTCATCAGATGCTCGCCGCCGTTGCCGTTCGGCATGTTTGGAATCATCGAGCCGACGTCCTGCGGCAGCATCGCTGCGGTGATCACGGCGCCCGGATCGCCGCCAGCCAGAATCATCAGCCGCTCCACATTGTTGCGCAACTGCCGCACGTTGCCCGGCCAATCGTGCGACTGCAGCACGGCGAGCGCGTCGGCGCCGACATTGCGCCTGGGCAGCCCCGTGGTCTGCGAAATCTGCGCCATGAAATATTCGACCAATTCCGCAATATCTTCGCGTCGTTCGGCGAGCGCCGGCACGCGGATCGGCACCACCGAGAGCCGGTGATAAAGATCTTCGCGGAATTTTCCCACCGTGATGTCGACCTCGATATTGCGGCTGGTCGAGGAGACGATGCGCACGTCCACCGTGACTTTGGTGCTGCCGCCGACGCGCTGGAACGTCTGATCGACCAAGACGCGCAAAATCTTGTTCTGCGTTTCGCGCGGCATGTCGGCGATCTCGTCGATGAACAGCGTGCCGCCATGCGCCTCTTCGAGCGCGCCGACTTTGCGGCTGGCGGCGCCGTTGCCGCTTTCGACGCCGAACAATTCGATTTCCATATGCTCCGGCGTAATCGCGGCGGCGTTGATCACCACGAACGGTTCATTGGCCCGCGCCGAATGGCCGTGAATGGTGCGCGCCGCGAGTTCCTTGCCGCTGCCGGGCGGTCCGACAATCAGGATGCGGCTGTTGGTCGGCGCCACCTTCTCGATCGTCTGGCGCAGCTGGTTGGCGGCTGGCGAGTGGCCCACCAGCATGGCGGCGAGCGGGGCGATCTGCTTGAGTTCCCGCACCTCGCGCTTTAGCCGCGAATTCTCCAATGCCCGGTCGGCGACGAGCAACAGCCGGTCGGCCTTGAACGGTTTCTCGATGAAATCGTAAGCGCCGCGCTTGATGGCCGAAACCGCGGTCTCGATATTGCCGTGCCCGGAAATCATCACGATCGGCAGTTCCGGATGCTCCTGCTTGAGGCTGTCGAGCAATTGCAGGCCGTCGAGGCGGCTGCCCTGCAGCCAGATATCGAGGAACACGAGATTAGGCCGGCGCGCGACCACGGCGCCGAGCGCCTCGTCGCTGTCGTGCGCGGTGCGGGTGCCGTGGCCTTCGTCCTGCAGGATGCCCGCGACCAGGTCGCGGATGTCCGCTTCATCGTCGACGATTAGGATATCAGATGCCATGGTCCCGCCGCTTGGTTACTCTGCCGCCGTGCGTGGTTCGACCGCCGGCTCACGCGGCGCCGCAAGCGGCTCCGCGACAAAACGCATCTGCATCCAGGCGCCCCGGGCGCCCGGAATTTTGTCGGAAGCGTCGCGCAACTCGACGCGCCCGCCATGTTCTTCCAGAATTCGGCCGACGATGGCGAGGCCGAGGCCGGTGCCCTTTTCCCGCGTCGTCACGTAGGGTTCGAGCAGACGGGCGCGATTTTCCTTCGGCAGGCCGACGCCGTTGTCGATCACATCGACGACGACCTCCCTGCCGTCGCGGGCCGCGCGCACCACGATGCGGCCGCGGCCGAGTTCGGCCGGCGGCACGGCGCCGATCGCCTCGGTCGCATTCTTGATGATGTTGGTGAGAGCCTGCGAAATCAGCCGTCGATCGAAGCGCGCTGGCATCGCTTCGGCGGCCAGCTCGACATTGAAATCGATATCGGGATGGCCCACGCGCAACAGAAACACGACCTGACGCACGGTCTCGGCCACGTCCTCATCGGCGACGACGGCCTTGGGCATGCGCGCGAAGCGCGAGAACTCGTCGACCATGCGCTTGATATCGTCGACCTGGCGCACGATCGTCTCGGTGCACTGCTCGAAGACGACGGGATCCTCGGTGATCGATTTGCCGTATTTCCGGCGCAGCCGTTCGGCCGACAATTGGATCGGCGTGAGCGGGTTCTTGATCTCGTGCGCGATGCGCCGGGCAATGTCGACCCAAGCCGAAGAGCGTTGCGCCAGCACCAGCTCGGTGATGTCGTCGATGGTGATGACGTAGCCGTGCTCGGAATCGCTGGCCTGCTCGCTGGTCACGCGCACCGAATAATTGCGTTCCTGGCCGTCCCGCGAGACGGTGACCTGGCGCTGAACCAGGCGCTGACTGCCGCTGTGCGCGGCCTGGAAGATTTCGGCCAGTTCGGGCGCGACCTTGACGAGCAGCAGGCCGAGCACCTCGCTCTCGACGCGTCCGATCAACCGCTCCGCCGAGCGGTTGAGAATGGAGACCCGGCCCTCAGCGTTGACGCCGATGACGCCGGCGCTGGCGCCGGCAAGCACCGCTTCGGTAAAACGTCGCCGGCTGTCGATGAGATCGCGGGCCCGCACGATGTCTTCGTGCTGCGTGCGCAGCTCCTGCGTCATCTTGTTGAAAGTCTCGCCTAGCCTGGCGAGGTCACCTTCCGAGCGGCGGACCGGCACCTGAATGTCGAGATTGCCGGTCGAGACCTCGTTGGCAGCGCCGATCAAGCGGCGGATCGGGGCGACCAGCCGATTGGCGAAATCCAATCCGATCCATGCCGAAGACAACAGAACGATGAGCGCGATGACGGTGAACATCAGCGCAAACGCAATCTGAATTCCGAGCCGGCGTGCCTCAAGATTGGCGTACTCGCCGACACTCTCCTGCGTCGCGCGCAATTGCTGCACGACCCGTGGATCGAGCAGACGGGCGACGTAGAGATACATTTGGTCGTAACCGTGCAGCTTGACGACCGCCGCGACGTGATCGCCTTCCGGAATGAGCGCGACCTGCGGCTCGTTCTCGGTGGTCTCGCTGAGCAGCTGCGGCGACGGCAGCACGATCTTCTTATCCATCGTGACGTCGGCGCGTTCGACGGTCGCGCCGTCGGGCGTTATGATAATGGCCGCAGCGAGATTGCGCCCGGCGGCCTGCGCGGTGAGGAATTTGCGGAATTGATCACGATCCTGGTCGAATACCGGTTTGGCCCGCGCCATATCGTAGGCCATGGCCAAAACCTCGCCGCGGATCGCCTCGGCGTGCTCGTTGACATAGGCATTGTCCACGATCAGCGATTGCTCGATCATGGCGCGCGTGCGCGTCGAAAAGAAACGGTCGAGACCGCGATCGAGCGTGGTGCTCGCGACGACGGCGACGAGAATGGTCGGCACCGCGGCAATGACCGCGAACAGGCCGACAATCTGGATGTGCAGGCGCGATCCGGCACTGCCGCGCCGGCGTGCCTGCACCACGACCCAGACTTCGCGCCCGATGATGCCGAGCAGAAGCAGGCCGGTGACGGCGTTGCCCAACAAAAGTTTGACGACCACCTCATGGACCGGGGCAATCGGAGTGAGCCCCGCGAGCACCAGGAAGGTGGCCGCGGCCGAAAGTAGCGCGATGCCGACCGCGATGGCTCCGATCAGGCGCGAGGCGACAGGAAGCGGTGCGCTAGCCGCCGGATCGAGTGAGGCGACCTGATCGACAGTCGTCATGTGGAACTTCCCGGACGCAGCCGCAGGCTTGGAAACACGGATCTAGAGATAGATGGAGGCCGCCCACCCCTCCCCGAGTGATGCTTTTATACAACATTGTTGCCCGATTGCGACAATTACTAGGCGTGCTTTGCGCCCACGGCGTTGTCCAGCCGCCACTCAGCCGCCGCCGCTGCGGTAGACTTGAATATCCAAATCGCGGATTTTCTTGCGTAATGTGTTACGGTTAACCCCCAACAGATCGGCTGCGCGGATCTGATTGCCGCGGGTTGCCGCGAGCGCGGCCGACAGCAGCGGACCTTCGACCTCGCGCAGGATGCGGTGGTAAAGACCGGGCGGCGGCAAGCCGTCGTCAAACCCGGAAAAGTAGCGCGCTAAATAGCGCTCAACCGCAGTCGAAAGATTGTCGTCGCCGCTTAGGCTCTCGCTCGGCGCCACCAGCGCCGGCTGTGACAATTCGGCGTCGACCACGGCAGCCGTGATGGTTTCCTGGGGATACAGGGCGGCAAGCCGCCGCGCCAGGTTTTCCAGTTCGCGGACATTGCCCGGCCAGCGATGGCGTTTGAGCCGGTCGAGAGCGGCCTGATCGATCTGCTTCGGCGGCAAGCCTTCGCGCTCCACCAGGGCGAAGAAATGCCGGATCAGATCGGGAATATCCTCGGTGCGCTCGCGCAGCGGCGGCAATCGCAGCGGCACGACATTGAGACGGAAGAACAGATCCTCACGGAACAAGCCCTGCTGGATGAGTTGACGGAGATCCTTGTTGGTCGCCGCGATGATCCGCACGTCGGCTTTGATCGGAGTGCGACCGCCGACCGTGGTGTACTCGCCCTGTTGCAGCACCCGTAATAGCCGGGTCTGCGCCTCCATCGGCATGTCGCCGATTTCGTCAAGGAACAGCGTGCCGCCTTCGGCTTGCTCGAAGCGGCCGGAGCTGCGGGTATTGGCGCCGGTGAAGGCGCCCTTCTCGTGGCCGAACAGCTCGGACTCGATCAGATCGCGCGGGATCGCCGCCATGTTGATGGCAACGAAGGGTCCGGTGCGCCGTTTGCCGTAGTCATGCAGCGCCCGCGCTACCAGCTCCTTACCGGTGCCGGATTCGCCCGAGATCATCACGGTCAGGTCGGTCTGCATCAGCCGCGCCAAAACACGGTAGATTTCCTGCATCGCCGGCGAGCGGCCGACCAGCGGGATGGATTCGAAATCCTCGACCTTAGCTGGCGGCCGCGTTCTTTCCTTCGGCTCAGATAGCGCGCGGCCGACGATCGCAATCAGCTCCTTGAGATCGAACGGCTTCGGCAGATATTCGTAGGCGCCGCGCTCGGAGGCGCGAATGGCCGTCATGAAGGTATTCTGCGCGCTCATAATGATGATCGGCAAATCCGGCCGCGCTTTTTTGATGCGCGGCAACAGGTCGAAGGCGCTCTCGTCGGGCAACAGCACGTCGCTAATGATCAGATCGCCGTCGCCCTGGCTGATCCAGCGCCAAAGCGTGGCGGCATTGCCGGTGGAGCGGACCTCGTAACCAGCGCGCGACAGTGCCTGGTTAAGCACTGTCCGGATCGCCGCATCATCGTCGGCGACGAGAATGCTTCCCGCGGGCATCAATGATCCCCTTGTGGCTGAACGGTGCCGTCCGGCTCGGCGCCCTCACCGCTATTGGTTGCAGCATATTTCGGCATGAGTATGCGGAAGGTAGTTCGTCGCGGCTGCGTCTCGCACTCGATAATGCCGCCGTGGTCGCCGACGATCTTGGCGACGAGCGCGAGGCCCAGGCCCGATCCGCTCGGCTTGGTGGTGACGAACGGGTCGAACAGATGCGGCATCAATTCAACGGGCACGCCGGGTCCGTTGTCGCGCACGCAGAATTCGAGCGGCAAAGATATGCGGGCATTGCCGCCCGGCAGCGACAGCCGCACGCCGGGTCGGAACGCGGTGGTCAGCGCGATTTCGCCGCCGTTGGTGTTCTCGCCAATCGACTCAGCCGCGTTCTTGACCAAGTTCAGGAAAACCTGAATGAGCTGATCGCGGTTGGCGAGCACCGATGGCAGCGATGGATCGTAATCCTCGATAAATTTAATATGCCGGGCGAATCCAGATTGCGCCAGCCTCTTGACGTGGTCGAGCACGACATGGATGTTGATCGGCTCGCGTTCGACCGGCCGCTCGTCGGTGAAGACTTCCATGCGGTCGACAAGCTTCACGATGCGATCGGCTTCGTCGCAGATAAGCCGCGTCAACGTGCGGTCGTCGTCCTCGACCGATTGTTCGAGCAATTGCGCCGCGCCGCGTATGCCGGACAACGGATTCTTGATCTCGTGGGCGAGCATGGCGGCGAGCGCGCTCACCGAACGCGCCGCGCCGCGATGGGTGAGCTGGCGATCCATTTTGTCGGCGATGGTGCGCTCCTGCAGCATCACCACGACGTAATCCGGCCGTTCAGGCAATGGCGCGACGAAAAGGTCGACCAGCCGGTCGCCGGGATTGCGCGGCGTGCCGAGATCGACCTTGTATTCGTTGACCGGCGCGCCGCGCCGGCGCACTTGTTCGATCAGCGGCAGCAACGGACTGCCGAACGGCACCAAGTCGCCTAACAGGTGGCGCCGCAACAGCGGCACCGACACTTCGAAAAAGGCCTCCGCCGCGACGTTGGCGTCGACCACTTTGCCGTCCGATGACACGACGATGACCGGATGCGGCAGCGCGTTGAGCACGGCGTCGGCAGCCGATGCCGTCAGGAGTGGCGCGACGGCGCTCATGCCGCGTCCCTCCACGCCGCATCCGGCGTCGCAAAACTTGACGCCCCAAAACTTGGCGCTCCAAAACTTGGCGCGCCAAACGCGTCGAACGCCTCGACGAGGCGCCGCTGGACGATCGCCGGCTCGAGGGCCGTAACCACGCGGTTGCGATGTGCCTTGAGACAATCCGCGGACGCCTGCGCGGTTGCAGCGGCCGTGTTGAGCGCCCAACCAAGATGCTTTCGTGCGTGGCGCAGGCCGACCGCAATCCCATGATGTGCCAGTATTTCGTCGTACAGCGTGCTGATGAAAGCGAGTTGTTGTTTGAGCGATGGAGCTGTTTCACGTTTGCCGGTCGCGAGATAGCGTGCCAGTTGGCCGGGAAACCACGGCCTGCCCTGCGCACCGCGGCCGACCATCACAGCGTCGGCGCCGGACGCCGCGAGAGCCGCATCGGCGCCATCGAAGTCATTGATGTCGCCATTGACCACGACGGGTATCGAGACGTTCTGTTTGACCGCACGGACCGCCGCCCAATCGGCGCGCCCGTTATAGAACTGGCACCGCGTGCGCCCGTGCACGGTGACCAGCGCCACGCCGGCCCGTTCGGCGCGTCGCGCAAGCTCAGGCGCGTTGCGCGAGCGATCGTTCCAGCCGAGCCGCATTTTCAGCGTCACCGGCACTTCGACCGCCCGCACGACCGCCTCGATCAGCGTTAGCGCATGATCGAGGTCGCGCATTAAGGCTGATCCCGACTCGCCATTAGTGACGTGCTTCGCAGGGCAGCCCATGTTGATATCGATGATCGCGGCGCCGATGCCTTGGGCAATACGTGCCCCTTCTGCCATCCAATGCGCTTCGCAACCGGCGAGCTGAACGACGTGTAATCCGGGCCCCTGCCCCTCCGCGCGCAAACGAGCGCCGCGGTTGCCTTCCGCGAGCGCCGCACACGCGGTCATTTCCGAGATCACGAGGCCGACCCCCTGCGCTGCGACCATGCGCCGAAAGGGGGCGTCCGTGACTCCGGACATCGGAGCCAAAAAAACCGGATTCGGCAGGCGCAATGACCCGACGAACTGGGCGGCGTTTGAAGTCGCAGAGCGAAACATCGTCATGTGCATAGTAATTAGGCGTCATAATTGTTGCATAGAGTTTAGCCAAAATCTGCCGCCGCGCAAGTGCTGCACTGCAATATAACTAATCTGTGACAGCGCTTTACCACAGGGTTCCGGCGGTTTGTCGAATAGGGATTTAATTTCCTTGCGATTTGGTGGCCCATTTTGCGCCAATTCGCACAATCTGGAGACATGCGCTAAAAACGGGCCCGAACTGGATCAGGATGTTCCATGACGGGGACAGTAGCTGCTGTCGTGGTCGCAGCCGGGCGCGGCGAACGCGCCGGCGGCGGCGTGCCAAAGCAATATCGCGACATTGCCGGCGAGCCAATGATTCGGACGACGCTCCGGAGCCTGCTCGATCACCCGCGGATCGGACGGGTGCAACCGGTCATTTTTCCGGGCGATGAAGGCACCTATCGCACGGCGATCGCCGGCCTCGAAAAGCTGCCGCCACCGGTCGCCGGTGGTGCGACACGACAGGCCTCGGTGCGCGCCGGGCTCGAGGCGCTGGCTTCGAGCGCGCCTGAAATTGTCCTCATCCACGACGCTGCGCGCCCGTTCTTCACCGCCGCCTTAATCGACCGCGCCGTCGCGACCGCCAAGGCGGCCGGTGCGGCAGTGCCCGGTGTCGTCATTGCCGATACGGTGAAAGAGATCAACGCTTCTGCCACCATTGCCGCAACGCTCGACCGCAGCCGCTTGCGCATCGTACAAACCCCGCAGGCTTTCGCGTTTGCTCTCATCCTTGACGCGCACCGGCGCGCCGCTGTGGCCGGGCTCGAAAGTTTTACCGACGACGCTGCGCTCGCCGAATGGGCCGGCCACCGTGTCAGCGTGTTCGAAGGCGAAACCGGCAACGTGAAAGTGACGACCAACGAGGATTTTGCGCGCGCCGAGACTTTGCGTCTGGCAAGCCTGTCAGACATCCGTACCGGCAACGGCTTCGACGTGCACGCATTCGCTGTTGGCGACCACGTCATGCTTGGCGGCATCCGCATACCCTATTCGCGCGGGCTGACCGGACATTCGGACGCCGATGTCGCGCTTCACGCGCTGGTCGACGCCATTCTCGGCGCGCTCGCCGAAGGCGATATCGGCGCGCACTTTCCGCCGAGCGATCCGCAGTGGAAGGGCGCCGCATCGGACCGCTTCCTCGCTTTCGCCTGCGAGCGGGTGCGCGCGCGCGGCGGCATGATCGCGCACCTCGATGTCACCGTCGTTTGCGAAGCCCCGCGCGTCTCCCCGCATCGCGATGCGATGCGCGCGCGCATCGCCGCGATCGCCGGCATATCCGCCGCGCGCGTCGCGGTGAAGGCGACAACGAGCGAAAAACTCGGCTTCACCGGCCGCGGTGAAGGCATTTTTGCGCTGGCGACGGCGACGGTGCGGTTGCCATGGAGCGCAGCATGATCGAGGAGGAGTTGCGCAAGGCGGCGAAGCGCGTCCTTGATCTATGCCGGGCGCGCGGTCGGCGGGTTGCGACAGCGGAATCATGCACCGGCGGACTCGTAGCGGCGGTGCTCACCGAAATCGCCGGCGCGTCTGATGTGGTCGATTGTGGCTTCGTCACCTATTCAAACGCCGCTAAGGAGGCGATGCTCGGCGTGCCGGCGGCGATGCTCAAACGCCACGGTGCCGTGAGCGGCGAAACCGCGACGGCCATGGCCGCCGGCGCGCTGAAACATTCACAGGCCGATATTTCGGTCGCGATTACCGGCATCGCCGGTCCGGGCGGCGGCTCGAAGCAAAAACCCGTGGGCCTGGTCCATTTCGCCGCGGCAAGCCGTGACGGGCGGCGCCTGGCGCGCAGCCGGCGCTTCGGCAAGATCGGGCGCCGCCGCGTGCGGCTGCGCTCGGTTGCAGAAGCGCTCGATCTTTTAGAGCTGCTCGTCACGGGCCGACATATGGCGCGTTGATCAATGGGTCGTTCACATAGAATGAGGTGGCGCCCGCGCATGCGACGAACGCCAAGCCAACCAACGCGAGTGCGATCCAAAAGGATGCTTGAGTTCGGGAGACCGAGCGAACGGATAAGGACTTTTCGGTTCGGAAATTCTGACGATCTGTTATCGAGCTCATGACTATTTCTCCAGATGGCTGTGGACAGAGCTGCGCCGCTTGACGTGACATCACGTCATTGGCGCAGGCTTACTCGATTTAAGACCGGGTCCGTCGTTCAAAGCTTTCGCCGGCGCATCGTCCGATGCGCTTGGCTGCGAGATATCCCGACGGCAAATGCCCCGTGAGCGATGCTAGTTCCGTGAATGCGGGGGCTCCGGCCTACTCGTTGGACCTATAGAACCGTGACAATGGGTTGATGGGTCTTCGGCACGCGCACATTCGTCGCGGCGGAGCATCGCGATCGCCGATGACATGATGACAAAACTCGCGTGACAAATCGGGCACGGCGGATCACACCACCGTGATGTGCAACAGCGTTCAACAATCGAAGGCGCGCGAGAAAATCTCTAGACCGGCCGCGAACCATAGACTTCATCGGCGCGGCGTTCGAAGGCCGCAGCAAAGCGGCGGAACGCGGCGTCGAACATGGCGCCCATCAATACCGCGAGCATGCGACTGCGAAATTCGTATGTGATGAAAAATTCGACCTCGCAGGCGCTCTCCCCGGTCGGCCGAAAGCTCCAGCGGTTGTTCATTTTTTGAAACGGGCCTTCCAGATATTCGACCAGGATTTCGAGTTTGCTGCGGTCGAGCGTCACCCGGCTGGTGAACGATTCGCGCACGAATTTGTAAGCGACGGTCATGTCGGCGACGATCACGTCCCTGCCCTCGCCATCGCGCGCGTGTTTGCGCACGCGCATCGAGCGGCACAGCGGCACGAATTCCGGATAGCGCTCGACATCGGCGACGAGGTCGAACATGTCGGCCGCGGAGTGCCGCACCCGCCGCTTGGTGGAAAATTGCGGCATCGCTCAACGCGCCGTACGGCGCGCCTTCAGCCGGGCGAAATCTTCGCCCGCGTGATGCGAGGAGCGCGTCAGCGGGCTGGCGGCGACCAGCGAAAAACCCTTGGCATAGGCGATCATCGCCAGCGCCTTGAATTCTTCCGGCGGCACGAAGCGCGCCACCGGATGATGCTTGCGCGACGGCTGCAAATATTGGCCGATCGTCAGAAAGTCGACTCCAGCGGCGCGTAAATCGTCCATCACTTGCAGCACTTCGTTACGCTCTTCGCCTAGTCCGACCATGATGCCGGATTTGGTGAACATCGCCGCGTCGATTTCCTTGACCCGTTGCAGCAGCCGGATGGACACGAAATAGCGCGCGCCCGGACGCACGGTGAGGTATTTCGACGGCACGGTTTCCAGATTGTGGTTGAAGATGTCCGGCTGTGCCGCGACCACAAGTTCCGCCGCACCGTCCTTGCGCAGAAAATCCGGCGTCAGCACTTCGATCGTGGTTTTCGGGCAGCGCGCGCGGATGGCGTGGATGACGGCGGCAAAGTGCGCGGCCCCGCCGTCCTTGAGATCGTCGCGATCGACCGAGGTGACGACGACGTGCGCAAGCCCGAGCTTTGCCGTCGCTTCGGCGACGTGAACGGGCTCCATGGGATCGAGTGCGCCGGGCAGGCCGGTTTTGACGTTGCAGAAGGCGCAGGCCCGCGTGCAGGTGTCGCCCATGATCATGAAGGTGGCGTGCTTTTTCTCCCAGCACTCGCCGATATTGGGGCAGCCGGCTTCCTCGCAGACCGTATGCAGGCCGTTCTGGCGTACGATCTGCCGGGTATCGAGATAACCCGGCGAGACCGGTGCCTTGACGCGAATCCAGCCGGGCTTGCGCAACACCGGCTGGTCCGGCCGATGCGCCTTTTCCGGATGGCGGGGCAGACCAGCCGCGTCAGCGACTGTGTCGATCAGGACGGCCATAAGGTTTCCATGCGGGCAGTGATCCGCATCAAGTACTTACGGCCCCGTTTGCCACGCCGCAAGGCTTCGGTTCCGAGATACAGCACCCAACGTGGTTATCGATTCCGGGTTCCTCGCTCCGCTCCGCCTCGGAATGACGTCAAATATTCAGCACCCTTCCATACGCGTCGAGCACGGCTTCCTTCATCATCTCCGACAGCGTCGGGTGCGGGAACACGGTATGCATGAGTTCTTCTTCCGTGGTTTCGAGATTCATCGCCACCACGTAGCCCTGGATCAGTTCGGTGACCTCCGCGCCGACCATATGCGCGCCGAGCAGTTGGCCGGTCTTCTTGTCGAAGATGACTTTGACAAAACCCTGGTCCTCGCCGAGCGCGATCGCCTTGCCGTTGCCGACGAAAGGAAAATGGCCGACGCGAATGTCGAGTTTCTTTTCCTTACAGGCCTGTTCGGTGAGGCCGACGGACGCGATCTGCGGCGAGCAATAGGTGCAGCCGGGAATGAGAAGCCGGTCCATCGGGTGCGGATTGAGCCCCTTGATCGCCTCGACGCAGATGACGCCCTCGTGCTCGGCTTTGTGCGCGAGCAACGGCGGGCCGGCAACGTCGCCGATGGCATAGATTCCCGGCACGTTGGTCCTGCACGCGCCGTCGATGACGATGGCGCCGCGCTCGGTCTTCACGCCGAGTTTTTCCAGGCCGAGATTCTCGATATTGCCGACCACGCCAATCGCGGAAATCACACGCTCGACGGTCAGCGTCTGGGTGCCGCCTTTGCCGTCATCGATGGTTGCGGTGACGCTGTCGGCCTGTTTGTCGAGTTTTGTCACTTTGGCGCCAGTGAAAATCTTGATGCCTTGCTTCTCGAAACTCTTGCGGGCGAATGCGGCGATCTCGGCGTCCTCGACTGGGAGGATTTGCGGCAACACCTCGACCACAGTCACCTCGGCGCCTAGCGTGCGGTAGAACGAGGCGAATTCGATGCCGATTGCGCCCGAGCCGATGACGAGAAGCGACTTCGGCATGCGCTCGGGCACCATGGCTTCGAAATAGGTCCAGATGAGCTTTTTGTCGGGCTCGAGGCCGGGCAGAACCCGCGGCCGCGCGCCGGTGGCGATGATGATGTGCTTGGCCTGGTAGGAGCCTGGGCCGAGCGCGCCTTTCGGCGCTGCCCCCTCCCTACCCTCCCCCGCATGCGGGGAAGGGTAGGGAGGGGGCTTCACCGTGACTTTGCCGGGGGCGTCAATCGCCGCCTCGCCCCAGATCACGGCGACCTTGTTCTTCTTCATCAAAAAACCGACGCCGTCATTGAGGCGTTTTGACACCGCGCGCGAACGCTTCACCACGGCGGCCGGGTCGTAAGTCACCTCGCCGGCCGACAGTCCATAATCCTTGGCGTGCTGCAGATAATGGAAAATCTCGGCCGAGCGTAAGAGCGCCTTGGTCGGAATGCAGCCCCAGTTCAGGCAGATGCCGCCGAGATAGTCGCGCTCGACGATGGCGGTCGAAAAACCAAGCTGGGCTGAGCGGATGGCGCAGACATAGCCGCCGGGCCCCGAGCCGATGATGATGATGTCGAAATTCGCGTCAGGCATTCAATTCCTCGTCACACCTCGTTCCGGGCACCATAGCCGTCATGCCCGCGCTTGTCGCGGGCGTCCACGACTTGTGCTCCCTGTGACGTCAAGACAGGGATGGCCGGAGCGAGGTTGAATGCCGCATGGATCGGGTGTGTAATGCCGCTTGAACAATTGAGGGGGGAACGTCGTGACCAGGCTCAGCGGCCGCGTCGCGGCCATCGCAACGATGGTGATCGCACAAGCGTCTTTCGCTCACGCAGCGGAATTGAAGGTGTTCAGCACCATCGGGGTGCAGGGCGCCGTCGAACAGCTCATTCCGCAATTCGAGAAGGCAAGCGGCGACAAGGTTACGGTGACGTGGGCCACCGCGGCGATGCTGGTCAAGCGCATCGAGGGCGGTGAGGCGGCCGACATGTATATCCTAACGCGCTCGGGGATCGACGCGCTGGCCAAGGAGGGCAAGGTCGCACCCGGCTCCGAAGTGACGTTGGCGAGTTCCGGCATCGCGGTTGCGGTCAAGGCGGGCGCGCCCAAGCCGGACATTTCGACGCCCGAGGCTTTCAAGCAGACGTTGCTCAACGCCAAATCGATCGCCTATAGCGATCCCGCCGCGGGCGGCGCCAGCGGCGTTTATTTCGCCAAGCTGCTCGAACGCATGGGCATCGCCGATCAGCTGAAGGCGAAGACCAAATTTCCGCCGCCGGGCGGCAACTCGGCGAACCTGCTGTTGACCGGCGAAGCCGAACTCGCCGTGCAGCAGAAGCCGGAGATCATGTACGTGCAAGGCGTCGACGTGGTCGGCCTCCTGCCCGGCGATCTCAATAGCGTCACCGTGTTCACCGCCGGGATTGCGCCGGACAGCAAAAATGCCGCTGCCGGCAGCGCGCTGATCAAGATGCTGCAATCGCCCGAGGCGGCCGCGGTGTTCCGCGCCAAGGGGCTCGATCCGAGCTGACACTCACTGGGATTATCGTCCCGTCACACCAGCATCATCACCGGGTTCTCGATCAGCGCCTTGAACGCGGCGATCAGCATCGCGCCGAGCGCGCCGTCCACCGCGCGGTGGTCGCAGCCCATGGTCACGCTCATGATGTTTGCGGCTTCGATCTTGCCGCCGCGCACCACGGCGCGCTCCTCGCCGGTGCCGACCGCCAGGATGGTGGCGTGCGGCGGATTGATCACCGCGGTGAAATCCTTAATCCCGTACATGCCGAGA
>Ga0187784_10001999_pt1 | contig 16295 bp, 16 predicted proteins | sample 1015_SJ02_MP15_2_FD_132964 | JGI IMG/M metagenome (GOLD analysis project Ga0187784, IMG submission 132964) | Tropical peat soil microbial communities from peatlands in Department of Meta, Colombia - 1015_SJ02_MP15_20_MG | ecosystem: Environmental > Terrestrial > Soil > Wetlands > Peat | place...
ATTGCCATCAGTCGATCTGGAAGGACGGCAAGCCAACGTTTGCCGGCAACAAGTACGCGGATCTCTCGGATACGGCACTGCAATATATCGCCGGCATCCTCAAGCACGCGCGCGCGATCAATGCCTTTACCAACCCAACTACCAACTCCTACAAGCGCTTGGTCCCGGGATTCGAGGCGCCGGTGCTGCTCGCCTATTCGGCGCGCAACCGCTCGGCCTCGTGCCGCATTCCCTACACCACCAATCCGAAGGCGAAGCGCGTCGAGGTGCGCTTCCCCGATCCGCTCGCCAATCCGTATCTCGCCTTCGCCGCGATGCTGATGGCGGGACTCGACGGCATCAAGAACAAGCTCGATCCGGGCGAGGCGATGGACAAGGACCTCTACGACCTGCCGCCGCGCGAGCTGAAGAAGATCCCGACCGTGTGCGGTAGCTTGCGCGAAGCGCTTGGCTGCCTCGACAAGGGTCGCGAATTCCTGAAAGCCGGCGGCGTGTTCGATGATGATTTCATCGACAGCTACATCGAGCTGAAGATGACCGAGGTGATCCGGTTCGAGCACACGCCGCACCCGGTCGAGTTCGTCATGTATTATTCCGCATAACGCGTTTCTCTCCTCCCGACGTCGCTCCCAAGGCGATGCAACTGCAAGGGGCGTCCCGCGGGGCGCCCTTCTTCTTTCGAGGCGGCGAAGAGGATCCCGCGCTATTGCGCGCCCGCGCGCTCGGCCTCGATCGCCGCGTCGTGATACCAGCCGCTGCCGGAGACAACGCGCGGCAGGCGCGCCCGCGCCGGCTCGGCGCGGTTGCAGCGCTGGCTCGCGTCCCAACTCGTATCCTGACACGTATCCTGGCCCGGCGCGGTTGTCGCGGCAAAGCGCCCGCGCGCGGGGAATGGGTAGATCGTCGCCGATTCGGCTTCGGGGCTGGTCGTCATGGTCGTCTCCTCGAGTGCACTCTCTGCTGGGTCGCTCGTTTGAGACGAACATAATGCGGCTGCCCCTCGCTTGCTCAGTGTGCCTCATCAAAAACCAGCATATGGCTACAATATCAGCACTTCGGTCTCTGCTTGTTTGGCTAGCATTGCGGCACAGCGAACGTCCGTTCTGCATGAGAGATCAATGACCAAATACAAGCTCGAGTACATCTGGCTCGACGGCCACACGCCGACGCCAAACCTGCGCGGCAAGACCCAGATCAAGGAGTTCGACAAGTTTCCGACGCTCGAGCAGCTCCCGCTCTGGGGCTTCGACGGCTCATCGACCATGCAGGCCGAGGGACATTCCTCCGATTGCGTGCTCAAGCCGGTCGCGCTTTATCCCGACGGCGCGCGCCACAATGGCGTGCTGGTGATGTGCGAGGTCATGATGCCGGACGGCAAGACGCCGCACCCCTCGAACAAGCGCGCCACCGTCCTGGATGATCCGGGCGCCTGGTTCGGCTTCGAGCAGGAGTATTTCTTCTACAAGGACGGGCGCCCGCTCGGCTTCCCGCCGAGCGGCTACCCGGCGCCGCAGGGTCCCTACTATACCGGCGTCGGCTACAAGAACGTCGGCGCGGTCGCGCGCGAGCTGGTCGAGAAACATCTCGACCTCTGTCTCGCGGCCGGCATCAACCACGAGGGCATCAACGCCGAGGTCGCGAAGGGCCAGTGGGAGTTCCAGATCTTCGGCAAGGGCTCGAAGACCGCCGCCGACCAGATGTGGATGGCGCGCTACCTGATGATGCGGCTGTGCGAGAAGTACGAAGTCGACATCGAGTGGCACTGCAAGCCGCTCGGCGACACCGACTGGAACGGCTCGGGCATGCACTGCAATTTCTCGACCGAGTACATGCGCAGCGTCGGCGGCAAGGACTACTTCGAGGCGCTGATGCGGCAGTTCGAGAAGAACCTGGAAGCGCACATCGCGGTCTACGGCCCGGACAACGACAAGCGCCTGACCGGCAAGCACGAAACCGCGCCGTGGAACAAGTTCAGCTACGGCATCGCCGACCGCGGCGCCTCGGTGCGCGTGCCGCACTCGTTCATCAACAACGGCTACAAGGGCTATCTCGAGGATCGGCGCCCGAACTCGATGGGCGACCCCTACCAGATCGCCTCGCAGATCCTGACGACGATCGCCGAGGTCCCGACCGCCAAGAAGGCCGCGGCGTAAAGCAGCTCCCGATCGATTGAACGATCCATTGTGTCCCGGGCGCAGCGCAACATGGAATGTTGCGCTGCAGACCCGGGACCGCGACGCAGGCGGAGCCTGGAACGGTCCCGCATCAGCGATGCAGCATTTCATGCTGCATCGCTGATGCGGGACACCAGGTGGTCTCAGAACAGCACGAAGGCGAGCACCAGAAGGCCGATCACGCAGGCCGAAAGGATCACGTGCCAGCGGTGCCGGCGCGGCCGATAGGCGCCCTGCGCGCGGCGAACCCGCACGATCTCGGCCTCGAACTCATCCGCCGAGGAGAACAGGCAGGCGAGCGCGGTTCCGGCGCGCTCGGCGGCGGCGCGCAGCGCCGCAATGTCGGCTTCGAGTTCCGCAATGGTGCGCGTGGTCATGCCCGGATGCTAGGGGCGCGATGGTAAACGCGAGGTTTCCTCGGCGCGGCCTTTGCCGGCTAATGCAACCAGGCCAGGCGGGTTAACAAACGGTTTCCGCGGTCTCGCACTAACTCGCGGCGACGCGCCGGCGGATCGGCGTGACCGTCGCGAGCGGCACCGGTGTCGCCGCGTCCGCCTCGCTTTCGGCGCCGAACGCCTCGACGCGATTGCGGCCCTTCGCCTTGGCCTGATAGAGCGCCTTGTCGGCGCGGCCGAGCAGCCCGGCGAGGTCATGCGCGCCGATGCGCGATGCCGCGACGCCGATGCTGACCGTCGCAACGACCGCGCGTCCGTCGACTCCTCGGCGCGCTGCGCGAACGCGCCGCGCACGCGCTCCGCGACCGCGATCGCGGCGGCTTCGCTCTTGCCGGCGAGCAGGATCGCGAACTCCTCGCCGCCGATGCGGCCGACGAGATCGTCGCCGTCGATCGCGCGGGTGAGCGCCGCCGCGAACAGCTGCAGCACGCGATCGCCGGCCGGATGGCCGAAGACATCATTGATCCGCTTGAAATGATCGAGGTCGGCGAGCAAGAGCGCGATCGGCTCGCTGCGCGAGGTGCGCCGCGTGATCACGGCCTCGGCGTCGCTCATGAAGGCGCGCCGGTTCGCAAGGGAGGTCAGCGGATCGATCGACGCCGCGATCTTGTGACGCTGCTCGGAGCGCTCCTTGGTCAACGACAACAGCAGGAACGCGAAGGTGATGGTGTAGAGGACCGAACCGAACGCCATCACGGCGAAGGCGCGATGCACCAGGAACTCCCGGTCCGAGAACACCGGATTCGTCAGGACGGTGATCATGCGCACGTTCAGCATCACCACCTGAAAGACCAGGATCACGATGGTCGGCCAGCGCGACAGCAGCGCTTCGGCGCGCTCGCGCCAGAACTCGTAGGCCATCAGGCTCACCAGCACGCATTGCAGACCCGAGACGATGATGACGCGCAGACTGATGTCGGCGGCGACCGAGGGAACGCGCATCGCGGTGAGCCAGATCAGCGGCGCGACGAGAAAGAGCGTGGCCGGGGTCTCGCGGCCGTGGAACGCGCGCGTGCCGGCATAGAGGAAGCCGTAGCTCACGAGCAGCACCGCGTTCGCGATCTCGATCGACAGCACATCCGGGATGACACCGCGCGCGGTGAGCAGGCCGAACGACGCGCCGCCGCAGAGATAGCCGATACCCCACCAGACCAGCGCGCCGGTGCTCTCGTCGCGCCGCCAGGCGAGCAGCAGCAGAACGCCGAGGATCGCGGCGATCGATACCGCGACCAGCGCGAGCGTCGGCGTGTGCAGCTCCATCCCACTCCCCACCCGTCCGAGAGAGGACGGTCCACGCAGGAGTGCTACGCCAGAAGCGCTGCCGGAGTGTTAATGCGTAGGGTGAAGCGCGTAGACCGCGGCTTTCCCGTCCAGACAGGCCAAAGGGCGCGCCAAAGCGCGCCCCTTCCCGTCGGATGGCCGGACGATCAGCGCTTCGAGAACTGGAAGCTCCGGCGCGCCTTCGCCTTGCCGTACTTCTTGCGCTCGACCACGCGGCTGTCGCGGGTCAGGAAGCCGCCGCGCTTCAACACGCCGCGCAGATCCGGCTCGAAATAGGTCAGGGCCTTGGAGAGGCCGTGGCGCACCGCGCCGGCCTGGCCGGAGAGGCCGCCGCCCGAGACCGTGCAGGTCACGTCGTACTGCCCGGTGCGGTTCGAGGCGACGAGCGGCTGCTGGATCAGCATGCGCAGCACCGGCCGGGCGAAATAGGTCTCGATCACGCGCGTGTTGATGACGATCTTGCCGCTGCCGGGCTTGATCCAGACGCGCGCAACCGCGTCCTTGCGCTTGCCGGTCGCGTAGGAGCGGCCCTGCTTGTCGAGCTTCTGGGTGTATTTCGGCGCTTCCGGCGCCGCCGGCTTGATCGCGCCGAGCTGATCGAGCGATTGAATGGTCTCGGCCATGCTGTCTAAGCCCTCACGTTCTTGCGGTTCATGGCGGCGATGTCGAGCTTCTCGGGATTCTGCGCGGCGTGCGGATGATCCGGCCCCTTGTAGACGCGCAGATTGCCGAACTGCCTGCGGCCGAGCGGCCCGTGCGGCAGCATGCGCTGCACCGCCTTCTCGACCACCCGTTCAGGAAAGCGGCTCTCCAGGATGTAGCGCGCGGTGCGCTCCTTGATGCCGCCGATATGGCCGGTGTGGTGGTGATAGACCTTCTGCTCGCGCTTGCGCCCGGTGAAGACGACCTTGTCGGCATTGACGATCACGACATTGTCGCCGTCATCGACGTGCGGCGTGTAGGTCGGCTTGTGCTTGCCGCGCAGGCGCAGCGCGACGATCGAGGCAAGGCGCCCGACGATCAGCCCCTTGGCGTCGATCAGCACCCACTTCTTCTCGATGTCGGCCGCCTTGGCCGAGTAGGTGGACATGGATGGTTTCCGGTCGTGTGTGCAGCAAAACGAGGGCCGGCCTCGTGGGGCCGGCCCGATGGGTGCGCCTTCTACAGGAGCCGCATGGGCCGCGTCAATGCACTTCGTGGCATGAATTTGCAATTAAATCAGACGGTTGAAAAATAGGTATCATATTGCCATCAATCCCGCTGCCCCCGTTGCTCCGGCGGCGGGATCGAGTAGGTCGCGGTGGCGTGCGCCACCATCTCCTCCTCGCCATCCGAATAGATCGCCACATCCCCGACCGCGAGGCGCTTGCCGAGCTTGATCAGCTTCGCCTCCGCGATCAGGTCGCGCGGCGCCGGCTTGCGCAGGAAATTGATGTTGAGGCTGGTCGTCACCGCAAGCGGCACCGGGCCGACCGAGGCAAGCACCGCGACATACATGGCAAAATCGGTCAGCGCCATCATGGTCGGCCCCGAGATCGTGCCGCCCGGGCGCAAGGAGTGCTCGCTGAACTTGCGCCGGACGCGGCAGCCGCGATGCCAGGCGTCCTCGATGACGTTCGGCGACTCCGCGTGGAAGGCCTGCGCGAACTCGCGCGCCAGCAATTCGCCGACCTGCGCCGCCGACAACACGCCGGGCTTCCCTCTCATTGCGCGGCCTCCGTGAGGTCTGACGGATAGGCGGGAACCGCCGCCGCATCAACCCGCGAGCCCTCAGGCCTTGCCGAATTGACGCTTCAGCTCTTGCTTGGCGCGGATCAGCAGGCGCTTGCGTGGCGCCGAAAGGTTTCGCCCCGCGCGGTTGATGTAGAAGGTCAGCATCGAAAGCGCGGAGCGATAGGGATTGGCCTTGCGCCGCTTGCTGCGCTCGGCGGAGCGCTTGAGCGAGGCCGCGATCCGCTTCGGATCACGCAGCGTGAACACGCCACCCTCGAGGTCGAGCGCATCGCTGGTTTCGGTGACGCGCTGCGACCAGCGCCGTCGATCGCGCGCGAGTCTTTTCTTCGCGGTCTTCGCCATGTCGTCCTCGCGCAGCGCGCGCTTGTTCGACAAACGCCTACGCTGCCAGGTGTTCCGGCTTTGCACGGCCGATTGCGGGGGCTAAATTCACCCGATGAACGCGCCCGTCACCCTGCCGGTGCTGCTCCGCGAGGATACGGACGGCATCGCGATCCTGACCCTCAATCGGCCGCAGCAGCGCAACAGCCTGTCGGAGGCGCTGATCGCCGCGCTCGCGAGCATGCTCGCCGATATCGCGGCTGACAAGCGCGTGCGCGCCGTGGTGCTTGCCGCCAACGGGATAGCCTTCTCGGCCGGCCACGACATGAAGGAGATGACGGCGCATCGTGGCGATGCGGATCGCGGCCGCGCCTACTTCAAGACCCTGATGGAGGCGTGCAGCACCATGATGCAGGCGCTCGTGCATCTGCCGCAGCCGGTGATCGCCTGCGTGCAGGGCCCGGCGAGCGCGGCCGGATGCCAGCTCGTCGCGAGCTGCGACCTCGCGGTCGCCTCGGATGCGGCGAAGTTCGCAACGCCCGGCGTCAATATCGGGCTGTTCTGCTCGACCCCGATGGTGGCGCTCGCGCGCAACCTCGCGCGCAAGCACGCGATGGAAATGCTGCTCACCGGCGATCTGATCGACGCGCAGGAGGCGCGCCGCATCGGGCTCGTCAATCGCGTCGTGCCGGCTGGGAGCGAGCGGGCCGCAACGCTCGCGCTCGCCCGCCAGATCGCCGCGAAGTCGGCGCTGACCGTCAAGATCGGCAAGGCGGCGTTCTACCGCCAGCTCGAAATGAGCCTGGCCGATGCCTATCGCTATGCGGCCGAGGTGATGGTCGAGAACATGCTCGCGCGCGACGCCGAGGAAGGCATCGGGGCGTTCATCGAAAAGCGCACCCCGAGGTGGGAAGACCGCTAGAATTTCACTTGATTCGAGCCCGGTGTTTTTCGGGCCAACTGACTCAGATCAAGAACCGGCGTTCAAAAAGGCGTCACGATACGGACACTTTTCGCCGCTGTTTGCGCCCCTTCGTCGCTGAATCGCAAGGATCGCCTGATGTTGCTTCGTTTCATTGCCGCCGCCATTGCGCTGCTCGTCGCAGATGCGGCCTTCGCGCAGGGAACTCCGGCGCAGCGCGCCGCGTGCCGTCCGGATGTCGTGAAGTTCTGCAAGGGCAAGGGTGAGGACCCCGGCGTGCTGCTGCAGTGCCTCGAGGACAACCGGGACAAGATCAGCGAGAAGTGCCGCAACGTGCTGATCGAGGTGAACGGGCCTGCCCCGACCGCCGCGAAGAAGGAGGCGCCGGCCGCGCTGCCCGAGAAGAAGGAAGACACGCCGTCCGCGCAGAAGGACGAGAAGAAATAGGCCCGCCCAGCGCATATCCCGGAAAAGTGGGTACCGGTTTTCCGAAAAGGATGTGCGCCAATGCAAGAGTCTAGAGCGCACGCGCGATCTCGTCGAGCCGCTGGCGCAGGCGCGGCACCGCGAAATCGATGAAGGCGCGCAGCCGCGGCGGCGGATGCGCGCCGCCCGGATAGAGTAGATGCACCGGCGTCGGCTCGGCGCCGTGCTCGCTGAGCACCTGCACCACCTCGTGGCGCGCGAGCGCATCGACCGCCTGGTAGCTCAGCACGCGCGTGAGCCCGAGACCCGCAACCGCCGCATCGATTGCGGCCTCCGCAGTGCTGACTGCCAGCCGCGGCGCAAGCCGCACCACGCGCGCGCCGAAATCCCAGCGCGTCAGCGCACCGAAAGTCACGACATCGTGCGCGGCGAGATCGTCCGGCGTCGCCGGCGTGCCGCGCGCCCGCAGATAGGCGGGCGCAGCGACCACCACGCGGCGCAACGCGCCGAGCCGGGTCGCAATCGCGCTTGAGTCGGCGAGCGGCCCGATGCGGATCGCGGCATCGAGCCGCTCCTCGATCAGATCGACCGGCCGGTCGAGCAGAATCAAGCGTGCGGACACCTCACCGAAGTCGCGCAGGAACGCGGTCACGACCGGCAGCACGTGCAGCCGCCCGAACAGGATCGGCGCCGTGATCGCGAGCGCGCCGCGCGGCGCAGTCCCCTGCCCGGCCGCAGCCTGCTCGATCTCGGCAAGATCGGCGAGCACGCGCTTGGCGCCGACGAGAAAGCGCGTGCCGACGTCGGTCAGGCTGACGGCGCGCGTGGTGCGGTTGAGCAGCCGCACGCCGAGCCGCGCCTCGAGGTCGGCGACCGCACGGGTTACCGCAGTCGGCGAGCGATTGAGCCGGCGGGCGGCCGCGACGAAGCTGCCGCGCTCCGCGACCTCGGCAAACACCGCGATATCCTCGATCCGGTCCACATTATGCCGAATATCGCAATAATAATTTTCGATCAATCCGGATTATCGCGATAACCAGCCTACCTATTTTTGCGAGCGAGAGGTCCGCCATGACGCCCAACAACAGCGAGTTGGTGTTTTCGCCCGCCGTCCGCCGCGCCCAGGCCGAGCGTGGCTCGGCCAAGGGTTATGCGCGCCGGATCGAGCACGGCTTTCCCGATACGGTCACGCCCGAGCTTGCCGCCTTCATTGCCGAGCTGGACACCGCGTTCCTCGCGACGGCGTCGGCCGACGGGCGGCCCTATATCCAGCATCGCGGCGGGCCGAAGGGCTTCATCAAGGTGATCAATGCGCGCACGCTCGGCTTTGCGGACTATCGCGGCAACCGGCAGTACATCACGCTCGGCAACCTGTCGGAAAACGACCGCGCCTATCTGTTCCTGCTCGATTTCTCGCGCCGCCAGCGCATCAAGCTGTGGGGCCGGGCGCGCGTGACCGAGAACGACGCGGCGCTGATCGAAAAGCTGTTCGACCACGGCTATCAGGCCAAACCCGAGCGGGTGATCCTGTTCACGCTCGATGCCTGGGACGTGAACTGCTCGCAGCACATCACGGCGCGGATGACGGTCGGCGAGGTCGAAGGCCTGCTCGGCACCGTTGAGGAGCGCGTCGCGGCGCTGCAGGCCGAGAACGCGCGGCTGAAAGCCGCCCTCGCGGCCAGGGAAGCGGCCGCCCGGCCGGCGCCGCCCATGGAAACCGTCCGTTAAGGCTGTTTTGCCTCCCCGTCCGGGACGGTTTGAACCTTTTCGCCGTCGGCTGCGACCAACCTCCACAAGGGGATGCGCTGTCGCACGCGCCGGGCGGGCATGGGCGACGAGACAGATCCCCTGAAAACAGGGGATTTTCCATGAACCGGACGACGCTGGCCCTCGCCATCACGTTGGTGACGCTTTCCACCGCCGCTGTTGCGCAGACTGCCGAAGACCAGCAGGCCTGCATGGGCGACGCGTTCCGCGTCTGCTCGGCCACGATTCCCGACCGCAATCGCACGATCGCCTGCATGGTGCAGCACAAGGCCGAGCTCAGCGCCGCCTGCCAGATGGTGATGGCGAAGTACGCGCCCGCCGGCCAACCGGTTCAGAGCGCAAGCGCGGCGCCGCCGCGCACCATGACCCGCGCCGTGTCGATGAAGCCGGTGAAGACCGCGGTCAACGCACAGCGCCCCGGCAAGCCGCTCAACATCCTGATGCGCTGAGCGCCCAATCCGCTCATTCCCGCGAACGCGGGAATCCAGGAGCCAAGCACTCGGCCAAAGAACTGGGTCCCCGCTTGCCTCAAGGGCGTTTACGCCCGTCTTCGACGGGCTATGGGGACGAGCGGAAGCAGGAGTGGCCGCTCAGCTGGACCTTTCCGGCTGCGAGCGCCATATGATGCGTTTGACGATGTCAGACGCATCATGAATCACGACCGCTACGACGACAGCTATATCCGCGGCATCCTCAATACCGTGAAGACCATCGCGATGGTCGGCGCGTCGGCGAAGGACAACCGCCCGAGCTACTTCGCGTTCAAGTACCTGCTCGAGCGCGGCTACAACATGATCCCGATCAATCCGGGGCTCGCCGGCAAGGCGCTGCTCGGCCGCACGGTCTACGGCAAGCTCGCCGATGTGCCCGAGCCGATCGACATGGTCGACATCTTCCGCGCCGCGAGCTACGCGCTGCCGATCGTGCAGGAGGCGCTCGCGCTCAATCCGCGCCCGCGCGTGATCTGGATGCAGCTCACGATCCGCAACGACGAGGCCGCCGCGCTCGCCGAAGCGAACGGCATGAAGGTCGTGATGAACCGCTGTCCCAAGATCGAGTACGGGCGGCTCTCGAGCGAGATCGGCTGGATCGGCGTGAACTCGCGCACGCTCACCTCCAAGCGCGCGCAAGGCTTCGGCAAGGGCGTGCAGCGCATGTCGCTCAACCGCCCGACCTTCGGCGGCGGCAGCGTGCCGCGCACGGCGCGCGAGGGCGAAAATAGCGGCTGAGCGCTTTATCAGAGCACGCCATTCTGCCGGTCATGCTTCCGCCGGACAGATCGTCTTCAACTCTCGCGCCTGCTTGACCCGCACGGCGGGTCCGATAAAGCGTTTGCGTCCTTGCCTCCCCTTTCGGAGCCTCCCATGAGCGAAGAACGCACGCCCGGCTTCAACACGCTTGCCATCCACGCCGGCGCACAGCCGGACCCGACCACGGGCGCGCGCGCGACGCCGATCTATCAGACCACCTCGTTCGTGTTCGACGACGTCGACCACGCCGCCTCGCTGTTCGGCCTGCAGGCGTTCGGCAACATCTATACGCGCATCGGCAATCCGACCAATGCGGTGCTGGAGGAGCGCGTCGCCGCGCTCGAGGGCGGCACCGCCGGCCTCGCGGTCGCCTCCGGCCATGCCGCGCAGGTGCTGGTGATGCAGGCGCTGATGATGCCGGGCGAGGAGTTCGTCGCCTCGAAGAAGCTTTATGGCGGCTCGATCAACCAGTTCAACCACGCGTTCAAGAGCTTCGGCTGGAACGTCGTGTGGGCCGACCCGGACGACATTGCGACCTTCGAGCGCGCGGTGTCGCCGAAGACCAAGGCGATCTTCGTCGAGTCGATCGCCAATCCGGGCGGCGTCATCACCGATCTCGAGGCGGTCTCGAAGATCGCGCGCAAGGCCGGCGTGCCGCTGATCGTCGACAACACGCTGGCGACGCCCTATCTCTGCCGCCCGATCGAGCACGGCGCCGACATCGTGGTGCACTCGCTCACCAAGTTCCTCGGCGGCCACGGCAACTCGATCGGCGGCATGATCGTTGACGGCGGCACGTTCAACTGGTCGCGCGAGGGGCGCTACCCGATGCTGTCCGACCCGCGGCCGGAATATAACGGCATGGTGCTGCACGAGACCTTCGGCAACTTCGCCTTCGCGATCGCCTGCCGGGTGCTCGGCTTGCGCGACATCGGGCCGGCGCTCTCGCCGTTCAACGCGTTCCTGATCCTCACCGGCATCGAGACCTTGCCGCTGCGCATGCAGCGCCACAGCGACAATGCGCTGACCGTGGCGAAATGGCTCGCCGACAATAAGAACGTCGCCTGGGTCAGCTATCCGGGACTTGCGACCGACAAGTATCACGCGCTCGCGAAGAAATATGTGCCGAAGGGCGCCGGCGCGGTCTTCACCATCGGGCTGAAGGGCGGCTACGAGGCCGGCGTGAAGCTCGTCTCGGAAGTGAAGCTGTTCTCGCATCTCGCGAACATCGGCGACACCCGCTCGCTCATCATCCACCCGGCCTCGACCACGCACCGCCAGCTCTCCGACGCGCAAAAGGTGCAGGCCGGCGCTGGCCCCGACGTGGTGCGGCTGTCGATCGGGCTGGAAGACCCGGCGGATATCATTGCGGATCTGGAGCAGGCGGTGGGGGCTTAGGCTCGGGCGTTTGACCAATCTCCGCTCATTCCCGCGGAAAGCGGGAATCCAGGGCCGAGTGCAGAGGCCAAAGAGCTGGGTCCCCGCTTCCGCGGGGACGAGCGGAAATCAGCTTGACGGATTGATCCTCAAGACTTGTCGGGCGTAGCGATCTCTCGCTACAACCTAACCGTTTGGTTGTGGGCCCGACATGACCGGCAAGCCGATCTACTCCGTCATGCTCTCGAGCACCTACATGGAGCTCACGGAGCATCGTCGTGCGGTCGCCGACGCCATGATCGGCCAGGGCATGCTGCCACTGGCGATGGAGTTTGACGCCGCCCTCCCCGACCAGGACTTGATCGACGCCTCGCTCGCAAAGGTCGATGCGGCGGACGCCTATGTCGGATTGATCAGCTTCCGCTACGGGCAGACGCCGAAATGCGCGACGCGCAATCCACGCAAATGGTCGCTCACCGAAATTGAATTCCGCCGTGCCGTCGACCGCGGGATTCCGATCTGCATGTTCATAACCGATCCGAAGCACACCTTCGCGATCGAGGATATGAGCCGGGAGCACGGCTCCAAGAGGAAGCTTGCGGCCTTTGTGAAACGCGCGAAAGCGGATCGCATCTATGCCGAGTTCCAATCGGTTGCGGACTTGAAGGCGAAGGCGATCCAATCACTGGTCAGGCTGCGCGAGGTGCTCGACAGGCGCGCGGCCAAAAGGGTCGGAGACCCGCCGCGGGCGGACATTCCAGCGGCCGGCGCGCCGCTGCCGGAATCGCTCGTGGTTCGTCCGACGCGCTGTATCGGCCGCGACGACGATACCAAGGCACTGGTCGAGATGCTGACGCAGGACGGCGACGCCGTCGCGGTGCTTGTCCTCGGCGGACCCGGCATGGGCAAGACCACGCTCACGCGCGAAGCGGCGAGCCGACCCGACACGATCAAAAAGTTCGGCCAGCGCCGGTGGTTCATCGAGTTGGAGACCGCGACCAACGCGGAAGCGATGGAGCAAGCGATCGTCGTTGCGCTCGGGCTCGATCCCGCCAGCGCGCGACTCGATGCCGCGCTCGCGCGCCTCGGTCAAGCACCAGGTCTGCTCGTGCTCGACAATCTGGAAACGCCCTGGGACGGCGAACGGGGCGAGCGCGAGAAGGTCGAGGCTCTTCTGACCAAGCTCCACCGCGTTTCAGGCCTCGCCTTGCTCGCGTCCATTCGCGGCAACGAGCCCCCGGCGGGCGTGCGCTGGAGCCGTCAGCGCACCATGCATCCGCTTGAGCCACCCCATGACCTTGCGATGTTTCTCGACATCGCGAAAGACATCAACCCGGATGACCCGGCCCTCGCTCCACTGCTCACTGCGCTTGGTGGCGTTCCGATTGCGATCGAGCTGATGGCACAGCTTGCGGCGGCGCATGATTCATTAAGCGCAATCCATGCCGAATGGCAGCGCGTGGGGAGCGCCATTGCCAAACGACGTGGCGTCGAGCCATCGCGGCTGTCTTCGCTTGAGGTCTCGCTCGAGCTTTCGTTCCAATCCGCGCGCCTTGGGGACCAGGGACGACGGTTGTTCTCGATTCTTGGCCAGCTCCCCGCCGGCATCGCACCGGACGATCTGAGCACCTTGCTCGGCGACGCGGCGTTCGAGGCTCGGCAAGGCCTGTTGTCGACCGCGCTTGGGACCGAGCGCGCCGACCGCCTCGATCTTCTCCCGCCGGTGCGCGACCACGCGCGCCGCCAGCACGCGCCGTCGGACGACGACGCGGACCGCTGGCGCAAGCACTACCTCGGCTTGGCACGCGATATAGGCGGGCGCATCGGTGGTCCTGAAGGCGGCGCCGCGGTACGGCGTCTTTCGCCCGAACTCCCTAATCTCGACGCCGCGCAATCCGCTGCTCTCACGGCCCGTCAGCTTCCGCAGGCGATCGAAGCGAGCGCCGGCATTACCGTCCTGCTCCGGTTTACCGGCCTGGGAACCTCCGCAACGATCCGCAAGTTGGCCACGGCGGCTCACGAAGCCGGTGATACGCGCGGCGAGGCCAATTGCATCCGAGACCTCGGCGACATCGCGCGTGACCGCTCGGACCACGAGGCCGCGCGCAAAGCCTACGAGCAGGCACTACCGCTCTATCGTCAGCTCGGCCAAGTCCGCGGCGAGGCCGAGTGCATAAGCGGCCTTGGCGACATCGCGCTTGCCCGCTCCGACCATGAGCCCGCGCGCAAGGCCTACGAGCAGGCCTTGCCGCTCTACCGTCGGGCCGTCAACATCCGCGGCGAGGCCAACTGCATCCAAAGCCTCGGTGAAATTGCGCTTCGCCGCTCCGACCATGACGTCGCGCGCACGGCCTTTGAGCAGGCTCTGCCGCTTTACCGCCAGATCGGCGACATCGTGGGCGAGGCCAATTGCATCCATAGGCTCGGTCTCATTGCGCGCGAAGGCTCGGACCAGGAGGCCGCACGCAACGCCTACGAGCAGGCGCTGGCGCTCCACCGGCAGGTCGGTGACCTCCTTGGCGAGGCGAACTGCATCCATAGCCTCGGCGCCATCGCGTTTGACCGCTCCGACCACGAGGCCGCGCGCAAGGCCTTCGAGCAGGCGCTGCCGCTCTACCGCCAGATCGGCGACATTCTCGGCGAGGCCAACTGCATCGAGGGCCTTGGCGATATAGCGCTCGCCGGCTCGGACCGCGAGGCCGCGCGTAAGGCCTACCAGCGGGCGCTAGGTCTTTTCGAGAAGATACCTGAGCCTTACAGCATCGGTTTCACCCACCGCGCCCTGGCATTGGTCACGCAAAATGAGGAGCGCGCCAACCACCGAGCGGCGGCGCACCAAGCGTGGCTCTCAATCGGCCGCCAAGATCTCGTAGAGAAATACCTCTCGGACCCAGACGAGTCGTAGCCCCCCCTACGCGACCGCCCGCCCCTCCGCGCCTCGCGCGAGCAGCGCCGCAATGTCCTGCGCGGAAAGCGGGCGGCTGTACAGATAGCCCTGCGCCTGGGTGCAGCCGGCCGCGCGCGCGAGCTCGGCCTGCGCGGCGGTCTCGACCCCTTCGGCGGTCGTGTCGGAGCCGAGGCTCTGGCCGAGCCCCGCGATCGCCGCGACGATCGCGGCGCATTCGGCGCGATGCTCCATCTCGGCGACGAACGACTGGTCGATCTTGATCTTGTCGAAGCGGAACGCGCGCAGGTCGGCGAGCGAGGTCGAGCCGGTGCCGAAATCGTCGAGCGCGATGCGCACGCCGAGCGCGCGCAAGGCGCGCAGCGCCGCGACATTGCCGTCATCCTCGCGCAGCGGGATGCGCTCGCTGATCTCGAGCTCGAGGCGCTGCGGCGCGAGCCCCGACTTCGCGAGCGCGCGCTGCACCGCCTCGACCAGGTTGCGGCGCTTGAACTTCGCCGGCGAGAGATTGACCGCGACGCGCACGTCGCGCGGCCAGCGCGTCGCCTCGGCGCTGGCGTTCTCCAAGACCCAGGTGTCGATCGACGCCATCAGGCCGACCTCCTCGGCGAGCGGCATGAATTCCGCCGGCGATACGCGTCCGCGCAGGGGATGATTCCAGCGCAGCAGCGCCTCGACGCTGGCGATCGCGCGGCTGCCGAGGTTGAAGATCGGCTGGTAGAAGATCTCGAACTCGCCGCGCTCGCGCGCCTCGCGCAATTCCGCCTCGAGCTTGCGGCGCGCCTGCGCCTCGACGTCGAGCGCCGGCTCGAAGACGCGGTAGTTGTTGCGCCCGCCCGACTTGACCCGATAGAGCGCGACGTCGGCGTTCTGGAACAGCTCCTCGATATCGGCACTGTCGGAGGAGCGCGCAATGCCGATGCTAGTGCCGATCACCACGCGGTGGCCCTCGATCATGTAGGGCGCGCTGACCTGGTCGACGATGCGCCGTGCCAGCACCTCGATGCTGTCGCGATCCTCGACCAGGCTCTGCACGATCGCGAACTCGTCGCCGCCGAGCCGCGCGACCGTGTCGGTCTCGCGCACGCAGCCGAGCAGCCGCTGCGCGACCTCGCGCAACAGCGCGTCGCCGGCCGCATGGCCGAGCGTGTCGTTGACCGCCTTGAAGCGATCGAGGTCGATCAGCAGGAGCGCGAACTCCTCGTCTTGGCGGCGCGACCGTCGGATCGTCGCGTCGATCTGGCTGCGCAGCAGCACGCGGTTGGCAAGCCCGGTCAGCGGGTCGTGATGCGCCATATGGGCGATCTTTTGCTCGTTGCGCTTGCGCTCGCTGATGTCGGTGAAGGTGCGCACGAAGCCGCCCTCGGGCAGGAGCACGCTGCGCACCTCGAGCACGGTGCCGTTCGGGCGCGTGCGCTCGTATTCGGTGATGATCGGAACGCGCAGCCCCGCCCGGATCGACTCGCGTACCTTCGGCTCGACATCGGACCCGTTCGGCCCAAACTCGCCGCTTTCCCACTGGCGCGCGACCAGCTCCTCGAATTTCGGCCGGGTGGCGATGAAGTCCTCGGGCAGTCCGAGCAGCTCCATCGCGCGATGGTTCATCAGCGCCACCCGCTCGTCCTTGGCGATCATCATGATGCCCTGGCTCATGTGATTGAGCGTGAGCTCGAGCTCCTGCGA
>Ga0187784_10002000_pt1 | contig 16291 bp, 16 predicted proteins | sample 1015_SJ02_MP15_2_FD_132964 | JGI IMG/M metagenome (GOLD analysis project Ga0187784, IMG submission 132964) | Tropical peat soil microbial communities from peatlands in Department of Meta, Colombia - 1015_SJ02_MP15_20_MG | ecosystem: Environmental > Terrestrial > Soil > Wetlands > Peat | place...
CGCAAGCTCTATCGCGCCGCCATGCAGGCGGCGCTGGCGGAGACCGCCGGCCTCACGATCGTCGAGGATGCAGTTGATGCGCTCATCCTCGACCGCGACCGCGTGACGGGCGTCGCTCTCGCGGACGGCGCGACGACCAGCGCCGGCGCGGTCGTGCTGGCGACGGGCACTTTTCTGAACGGCGTCATTCACATCGGGCCGGCGCAGACGCCGGCGGGACGCATGGGCGATCCGCCCGCGGTCGCGCTCGGACAGGCGCTGCGCGCGGCGGGGTTCAGGGTCGCAAGACTGAAGACGGGCACGCCGCCGCGCCTCGACGGAACGACCATTGACTGGGAGGCGCTGGAAAAGCAGCTTGGGGACGAGGAGCCCGAGCCTTTTTCGCAGCTGACCGAGCGGATCGCCAATCCGCAAGTCTGCTGCCACATCACGCGCACCACCCCCGCAGCGCACCGGCTCATCGAGGCGGCGCTAGGCGCCTCGCCGCTGCGCACGGGGGCGATCTCAGGACCGGGCCCGCGCTACTGTCCCTCGATCGAGGACAAGGTGACGCGCTTCGCCGATCGCGACGGACACCAGATCTTTCTCGAGCCCGAGGGGCTCGACACCGACACCGTCTATCCCAACGGCGTCTCGACCTCGCTGCCCGAGGCCGCGCAGCGGGCCTTCATCAACGCCGTTCCCGGGCTGGAGCGCGCCCGCATCGAGCGCCCCGGTTATGCGATCGAATATGACTATGTCGACCCGCGCGAGCTTCACGCCTCCTTGGAGACGAAGCGGCTCAAGGGACTGTTTTTCGCCGGACAGATCAACGGCACGACCGGCTATGAAGAGGCCGCCGCGCAGGGTCTCGTGGCGGGACTCAACGCCGCTGCCTGCGCCGGCGGCGGCGCGCCGATCCTCTTCGACCGCGCCGAAGCCTATCTCGGGGTCATGATCGACGATCTCGTCACGCGCGGCGTCAGCGAGCCCTATCGGATGTTCACCTCGCGCGCCGAATATCGCCTTTCGCTGCGCGCCGACAACGCCGACGAGCGCCTGACGCCGCGCGGGCTCACGCTCGGCTGTGTCGGCGCCCGACGGGCCGCTGTCTTTTGTGAACGCGAGGCGAAGCTGCGGGTGGCGCGAGCGGCTTTGCAGCGCCTCTCTCTCACCTCCGCCGAGGCGGCGCGCCACGGTCTGCCGGTCTCCTCCGACGGCCAGCGGCGCAGCGCTTTTTCACTGCTGTCCTTCCCGGACATCGATTTCACCAGGCTTGCCGCCATCTGGCCGGAGCTCGCGACGGTCGGATCGAAGATTGCGGCCCAGGTGGAGATCGACGCCAAATATGCCGTCTATCTCGACCGCCAAGCCGCCGATATCGCCGCCTGGCGGCGCGAGGAAGAGGCGCTGCTGCCGGATGCGCTGGACTATGGCGCGATCGCCGGGCTTTCGACGGAGCTTTCGACAAAGCTCGGATTGCTGCGCCCGCGCACGCTCGGCCAGGCGCAGCGCATCGAGGGCATGACGCCCGCCGCGCTGACCCTGCTCGCCGCCCGCAGCCGCGGGCGCGTCAGCGAGGGAGTCTGAAATGCGACACGCTTTGGGGAAACGTCAGGCGCCCTCATCCGGCGCTTCGCGCCACCTTCTCCCGCAAGCGGGTGACGGGACACCCCCGCCTTTCTCCCGCTTGCGGGAGAAGGCGGCCCTCGCGAAAAGAGGGTCGGATGGGGGCGGCGCCGCTCCCCGCCCATGACGGTTTCGAGCGATCGGGATCGCGCCCTCGACCTCTGCCCGAGCCTGCGCGCGATCATCCCCGAGCTGGAGATCTACGAACGGCTGCTGCGCCAATGGCAGCCGAAGATCAATCTCGTGTCCGACCAGACGCTGCCGGAACTCTGGACCCGCCACTTCGCGGACTCCGCGCAGATTCTGGATCAATTTCCCGGGGCGACGCGCTGGGCCGATCTCGGTTCCGGCGCCGGCTTTCCCGGCATGGTGCTCGCCCTGCTGCTGAAGTCCCGCCCCGGCGCGATCGTCCACCTCATCGAGAGCGACCAGCGCAAGGCGGCCTTCCTGCGCGCTGTTTCACGTGAAACAGGCGCGCCGACGCTGATCCATTGCGCGCGAATCAGCCGCGTCTTGCCGAAGCTCGCGGGCGAGATCGACGCCATTTCCGCTCGCGCGCTCGCGCCGCTCGCCGACCTTGTCGCCTGGTCTCGCGAACTCCTGTTGAAAAACGCCGTCGGCGCTTTTTTGAAAGGCGAAGACTGGCGCGACGAATTGACCGCCGTGAGCGCCGCGGATAGTTTGGAGTTCAACTGCTTCGCGAGCGTCACGCATCCCGCCGCGCGTGTGATCACCGTCGTCTCGAAATCACCGACAGACCGGAAGGCCCCGCCTTGACCGAGACTCCGACTCCGCCGCGAATCCTGGTCGTCGCCAACCAGAAGGGCGGCGTCGGCAAGACGACCACCGCCATCAACCTCGGGACTGCGCTCGCCGCTGTCGGCGAGCAGGTGCTCGTCATCGATCTCGACCCGCAGGGCAACGCCTCGACCGGCCTCGGCATCGACCGCAAGAGCCGCGCCGTCTCGACCTATGACGTGCTTCTCGGCGAGGCGAGCCTTGACGACGCCGCCATCGCCACCGCCGTCCCGCGCCTCGCCATCGCGCCCTCGACGCTCGACCTGCTCGGGGTCGAGCTCGAGATCGCCGGCGACAAGGATCGCGCCTTCCGACTGAAGCGCGCGCTCGCCGAGCATGCCGCCGCCGATCGCCGCCCGGAGGGGAAACACTACACTTACATCCTCATCGACTGCCCGCCCTCGCTCAACCTGCTCACGATCAACGCGCTCGCGAGCGCGAACGCCGTGCTCGTGCCGTTGCAGTGCGAATTCTTCGCGCTCGAGGGCTTGTCGCAGCTGCTCTCGACGGTCGAGCAAGTCAGGAAAAATCTCAATCCCGCACTGACGATCCACGGCGTCGTGCTGACGATGTATGACGCGCGCAACAATCTCGCGACCCAGGTCGTCGCCGATGTGCGCCGCTTCATGGGCGACAAGGTCTATGAGACCATCATTCCGCGCAATGTCCGTATCTCCGAGGCGCCGTCTTACGGTAAGCCGGTGCTGCTTTATGATCTCAAATGCAGCGGCAGTCAGGCCTATCTGAAGCTCGCCTCGGAAGTCATCGAACGGGAGCGCGCGCTGCGCGCCGCGTGACGCGTTGAAACGGCTCGACTCCGGGAGGAAAGATTTGGCCATGGCGGAAGAAGCGCGGCCCAGGCTTGGTCGCGGACTTGCGGCGCTGCTCGGCGATGCGCGCGAGGAGGCGCCGGCCCTGGAGCGGCTGCGCGGGCAGCGCCGCGTGCCGATAGAATTCCTGCGGCCCAATCCGCGCAACCCGCGCGTGAGCTTCCGCGAGGAGGACCTCGCCGATCTCGCGGCGTCGATCCGCGAGAAGGGGGTCATTCAGCCTGTCATCGTGCGCACCGTTCCAGGCGTCGCCGACGCCTATGAGATCATCGCCGGCGAACGCCGCTGGCGCGCCGCGCAGCTCGCCAGCCTCGCCGACATTCCGGTCGTCATCCACGAAGCCGACGATCGCGAGGCCTTGGAGCTCGCCATCATCGAAAATGTTCAGCGCGCCGATCTCAACCCGCTCGAAGAAGCGCGCGGCTATGAATCGCTCTGCTCGCAGTTCGGCTATGCGCAGGCGGAGCTCGCGAAGGTCATCGGCAAGAGCCGACCGCATGTCGCAAACACCCTACGCCTGCTCAATTTGCCGGAGCCGGCGCGGCGTCTCGTCGCCGAGGGCGCGCTGACCGCCGGCCACGCGCGGGCGCTGCTCGCCGTGAAGGATCCGGCCGCCGTCGCGGAAAAAATCGTCGACGAGGGGTGGACCGTGCGCGACGTCGAGCGGCTGGCGCAGAATGAAGCCAAGCGGCAGGGAGCGAAGCCGCGCAAGCCGCGCGCCGACAAGAGCCCCGAGCTGCGCGCGATCGAGACGGCGCTCGCCGAACATCTCGGCCTCGCGGTCGCGGTGCAGGGCGACGACAATCGCGGCGAGCTGCGCCTGCGCTACGAGAAGATGGAGCAGCTCGACGATCTCTATCGACGGCTCATGAATTCATAAGATTGGCGGCGTCGTCCGCCAGCTGCGCACGGCGCGCACAGAAGTCCACATATTGCTGCGAGCGCATCTCGTGCAGCCGCGAGACCGTGCGCTGAAACTCCCGCGCCTCGGCGCCCCGGTCCGCGCCATAGAGCTGCTCCGGCTCGACTTCCGACGTGAGAATCAGCTTGCTTCGCGTGTCGTAGAGCACGTCGACGAGCGCGACGAAGCGCTTCGCCTCGTTGCGGCGTTCGAGGCTCAGAGCCGGCGCGTTCTCGACGATGAAGGCGTCGAATTGTCCGGTCAGCGCCTTGTAGTCGGCGGCGCAGAGCGGCTGTCCGCAGATCTGCGCGAAGTCGAAGCGCACGGTCCTGCCGTCCGCCCCGGTCGCCTCGATCTTTCGGCCATTGACGCTGAGGCGTGGAGACAATTCCGGGTTCGGGCCGAGGCACTGATCAATGCGAGCCCGGGCCCTCTCGCGCGTCTCCGCGTCGCGGATCACGAAGAAGACCTCATGCGCCCGCGCGCGCCCGAGCCGGAAATCGGCTCGCGCCGCAACCTCGATGACTGTCACGCGCCGCTCCAGAAGCGCGAGGAACGGCAGAAAGAGCTCGCGGTTGCGACCGCCCTCATAGAGACGCCGCGGCTCGACATTGGAGGTCGCGACGAGCACGACGCCGGCGCGGAACATCACGCCGAAGAGGCGCGCGAGAATCGTCGCGTCGGCGATGTCGTTGACCGCGAATTCGTCGAAGCACAACAGCCGCGTCTCCTGCGCGAGCTCCCAGCCGACGCGCGTCACGGGGTCCCGCTCGCGATCGGGATTGCGCCGCGCCCGATGCAGGCGCTCATGCGTCTCGGCCATGAAGGCGTAAAAATGCACGCGCCGCTTGGCGTCGAGGGGCGCGCTCTCGAAGAAAAGGTCGAGGAGAGTCGTTTTGCCGCGGCCGACATTGCCCCAGAGATAGACGCCGCGCGGCGCGTGGCTGCGCGCGCGCCTGATCCAAGGCCAACGCCACGAGAGCTTGACGCCATCCCGCTTGGCGGCGAGGTCGCGCGACAGCTCGCCCAAGGCTGCGACCGCCCGGAGCTGCGCGTCGTCGCGCTCGATCTTGCCGGCAGCGGCGAGCGCCTCATAGCGTGCGAGGAGTGACTCGGGCGTCCTGTGCAAGCGAGATGACTTTCGTTGAGATCAGAGGCGGCGCATGCGCCCGCTCGCGGCGGCAAAGGCCCCGGCGCCGAGCTCGCAATAGAGCAAGCGGTTCGGATCCACCGGGCCGGGCATGACGATCTTGCCCCGCGGCACGCGCGCGAAGCCGACGCGCGCGTAATACTCCTCGTCGCCGACAAGCAGCACGAGGCCGTGGCCTTTCGCTTTCGCCGCCTCGAGCGACTTCTTCATGAGCGCCTCGCCGACGCCCTGAGAGCGGAAGGCCGGCTCGACGGTCAGCGGCCCGAGCAGCAGCGCAGGCGTCTCGCCGACGAGGATCGCCGTCATGCGGTTGGCGCCGACGAGCAGCGTTCCGACATGGGCGACGAAGGAAAGGTCATAATCGGGAGCCACGCCCTCGCGCAGCCGGTAAGCCGTGCGCGCAAAGCGCCCGGGACCGAAGGCCCGCTCGTCGAGCTTCTCGATCGCCGGCTCGTCGCCGGGCGAAAGCTGCGAGAGACGCAGGGCGAGGTCGATCATGCGCGGCGCATTAGCATGAGCGCGGCGGGTTGGCGAGACCGTGACTCCCTGCGAAGCTGCCCGCCACAGCGGGGAAGGCAAATGTCCGCAGCGGCAATTCGCCGAGCGACGATCGAGGATGCGGCGACGCTTGGCCTGTTGCAGGTCGCCGCTTGGCGCGAGACCTATACAGACCTGTTCCCGCAGTCCGCGCTCGCCGCCCTGGACGCCGACGAAGAGGCCCACGCTTGCGGCGGCCTGCTGCAAGAAGCTGAGATCGACCCCGCGCGCGCGACCTTCTTGCTGTGCGACGAGGCGGGCGAACCCGCCGGCTACTGCGCCTGCGAACGTCAACGCGTCGAGCGCCTGGAGCGAGGAGGCTTCGCAAGCGACATCATTGCGCTCTATCTGCTGCGACACGTGCAGCGCCAAGGCTTCGGGCGACGGCTGATGCAGGCGGCTGCGGCTCATTTGCTCGCACAGGGCCTTTCCAGCGCATCGGTCTGGGTCTTCCGTGACAATCCTCAGGCCTGCCGGTTCTACGAGGCGCTCGGCGGCGAGCGGACCGGAGTCGACGGCGACTGGACCGTGCTCGGGGTCACTCCGGCCGACATCTCCTTTGGCTGGCGCGACCTGAGAACTCTTCGCGCGTGAGGCGGGCGCCTCACACATGATTTGCGAGCCCTGCGGAAATTGCAAGATTCCCAGAGGCCCACGGGGAGAGGGGCCCGGGCCCAGCCAGGATTGACCATGACCGAGATCGCCAATCTCATCACCGACGTCCCGGGCGTCGCCGTCGGCCACGCCCATGACGCGAGCCTCGCCTCGGGCGTGACGGCGCTCGTCTTCGACGAGCCCGCCGTCGCGTCCATCGCCATTCACGGCGGCGCGCCGGGCGTGCGCGACACGGCGCTGCTCGAACCGGAGATGACCGTGGACCGCATCGACGCGCTCGCGCTCTCCGGCGGCTCGATCTTCGGTCTCGACGCGATGGGCGGCGTCGCCGCCTTTCTGCGCGAGAAGGGTCGGGGATTTGCGATCAGGGACGTGCGCGTTCCGATCGTCCCCGGCGCGATCCTGTTCGATCTCCTGAACGGCGGCGATAAGAATTGGGGCCGCCGTCCGCCCTATTGGGAGCTCGGCTTCGCTGCGGCCGAGGGGGCAGCCGCGCGCTTTGGGCTCGGCTCCGTCGGCGCCGGATTCGGGGCCAATGTGGCCAATCTCAAGGGCGGCCTGGGCTCGGCGAGCGCGCTCACGTCGAACGGCTACCGCCTTGGCGCGCTCGTCGCGGTCAACAGCCTCGGTCAGGCGACAATCGGCGACAGTCCGCACTTCTGGGCGGCGCCTTTCGAGCGCGGCGACGAGTTCGGCGGGCTCGGCTGGCCGCCGAAGGCGCCCGAAGACGCGCTCGCGATGCGGCTCCAGACCGACCGACTCGCCCATACGACGATCGCGATCGTCGCGACCGACGCGCCGCTGACCAAGCCGCAAGCCAAACGCCTCGCCGTGCAGGCGCAGGACGGCATGGCGCTGGCGCTGCGGCCCGCGCATTCGGGTCTCGACGGCGACGTCGTGTTCGCGGCCGCCACCTTTCGGCATCCACGCGCTCCGCAGCCGCGCGATCTCGCCGAGATCGGCATGATCGCCGCCGACACCTTGGCGCGCGCCATCGCCCGCGCGGTCTTCGAAGCCGAAGCGCTTGCCGTCGCGGGCGCCCTGCCGAGCTGGCGCGACCTGCGCGCCCGAGCGGCGGCAGCCCGAAGTTCAAGCTAGAATTCGCAAGTTCGCTGATGAGCTCAACTACGCCGCCAGTCGATGCAGCGTCGGAATCCTGCGCTGCGCTCAATCAGCTCGTCTTCATCGCGGCGGCCATTTTTGCTTGCCGTGCATGACGCGCAAGATCTCGACCTGCGCGGGCCGCGCGCGCACGCGATAAATGAGGATGAACGGCGTCCCGGAAATCACCAGCTCGCGCGTGCCGCGCCGGCGTCCGAGACGACCGGCTTTGGGGTATTCGCTCAAGAGCACATCGGCGCCTTTGCGGATGGCGAGCGCCACGGAAAGCGCGCCGCGCGGGCTTTCCTGCTCGATGTAGTCGAGATTGCGGTCAAGATCGGCGAGGGCGTCATCGAGCCAGACGACGGGGACGCTCAAGCGCCGGTCCCTTTAAGCCGCCCGATCCGCGCATCGAGCTTGGCCATGACCTCCTCATGCCGGATCCATTTGGCGTCGGGGCTGTCGGCGCTGGCGATCCCTTTTTCGACCTCAGCGCGGAACCAGGCGTCGTGCTCGGCGGCCTCGTGACGCTGCTTCATGCGTTCGGCTTGGTCTGGTCGCCGGCGCGCGCCGGCGTCGGGCTCGTGGGCCTGGGCGTCGACCTCGAAGCGGGCGAGGCCAAGCTCGTCACGGACGTAAGCGGCGGCCGTGGTCAGGTTGCGCCACAGGCGCGGGGTCCTGCCGCGCTGCGCGGCGACGGCGCGCTCCAGCACCCCGTAGCGCACGAGCACGGCCCATCCGCCTTTTTGGCCGAGAACGGTGGCGCCGCGAATGGCGCGCGCCTCGACGAGGCTCTGGACGGCCTTGCCGTCGATGATCTCCGGCTGGGCGGATCGGATCGTCATTTGCACGCCATCGGGTTTAATTCGGGGGTGTTGGATTATTTAATACGCGCGCAGGGATGTCCAGGAGAATCGGCGCTCTTGGCTCCATAACAACCCGACGACGAATCCGGCTCTGCACTCCCCTGCCGACAAGTCAAACACCTTTACCGGCCCGGGGAATTTCAATTCGCCTTATCTGCGACGATCGCCAGCGCCGCTTGAAACGCTCCTTCGATGTCCAGGTCGCTCGTGTCCAGCGTCACGGCATCCGCCGCCGCTTTCAACGGCGCGACCGTCCGTTCGCAGTCGCGCGCGTCCCGCTTCTTCACGTCCTCCAGTATCGCCTGATAGTCGGCCTTCTCGCCGCGCGCCAGCAGCTCCACGGCGCGGCGCTGGGCGCGCTTTTCAGGCGAAGCGACGACGAAGATCTTCACCGCCGCGTCCGGGCAGATCACGGTGCCGATATCGCGTCCGTCGAGCACGGCGCCCTCCTCGCGCGTCGCGAAGCGCCGCTGCAAGTCCACGAGCTCCGCGCGGACCTCCGGCAGCGCGGCGACGATCGAGGCCGATTCGCCCATCTCGCGCGAACGCAAGCGCGCATCGTCGAAATTCGTCAGCGACAGGCCTCGCGCCGCCGCCACCGCGGCGGCCGCGTCGTCGAGCGGCAGGCCTTCGTCGAGCAGCGCGCAGGCCGTGGCGCGGTACAGCAGGCCGGTGTCGAGATGCGGCAGGCCAAAATGCGCCGCGAGACGCCGCGCTATCGTGCCCTTGCCCGAGGCCGCCGGCCCGTCGATGGCGATGACGAGCCTACCGACCAAACTGCGCCCCCAGGCTCTCCATGAGAGGCTGAAAATTCGGAAAGCTCGTGGCGATCATCGTGGCGTCGTCCACAGCGACCGGCTCCTCCGCCGCGAGGCCCATGACGAGGAAGCTCATGGCGATGCGATGGTCGAGATGCGTCTCGACGCGTCCGCCGCCTCTCACTTTTCCTGCGCCGCCACGCACCAGAAGGTCGTCCCCGACGATCTGGCACGCGACGCCATTGGCTTCGAGCCCCGCGGCGATCGCCGCCAGCCGGTCCGATTCCTTCACGCGCAGCTCCGACAAGCCGCGCAGGCGCGACTCGCCGGACGCGAAGGCCGCGACGACGGCGAGGATCGGATATTCGTCGATCATCGAGGGCGCCCTCGCCGCCGGAACGTCGACGCCGCGCAACCCCGACGCTTGCCGGACCCGGATGTCGGCTACCTCTTCGCCGCCCTCGACGCGCAAATTTTCGAAGCTGAGCTCCGCGCCCATCTCGCGCAGCGTCGCGACGAAGCCGCTACGCAGCGGATTGGTCATGACGCCCTCGACAGTGATGTCCGAGCCCTCGACGAGGATCGCGGCGGCGATCGGGAAAGCGGCCGATGAGGGGTCTGCGGAAACGCGCACCGGCGCTGGCGCGAGTTCGGGCCGCCCCTCGAGCGTGATCTCTCGCCCATGCGCGCCATGCGGCGCGACCCTGACCTGCGCGCCGAAGTGGCGCAGCATTTTCTCTGTGTGGTCGCGCGAGGCTTCGGTCTCGATGACCGTCGTGCGGCCTGGCGAGTTCAGGCCCGCGAGCAGCACGGCGGACTTGATCTGAGCCGACGGGACCGGCGTCGTGTAGACGATGGGCAAGGGTTCGCTCGCGCCCTGCAGCACGATCGGCAGACGCCCGCCCTCCGCCTCCTCAAGCACGCGCGCGCCCTGCAGCAGCAACGGATCGAGAATGCGACGCATGGGGCGCTTGCGCAGCGAGGCGTCGCCGTCGAAACGGGCCGTCATCGCATGCCCGCCCACGACCCCCATCATGAGCCGCGAGCCCGTGCCAGCATTGCCGAAGTCGAGCGTATCGCGCGGCTCCAGGAGGGAGCCGATCCCAAGCCCGCTGACGCTCCAGAGGCCGTCGCCATGGCGAACGATGGTCGCGCCGAGCGCGCGGCAAGCCTCAGCCGTCCGCAGCACGTCTTCGCCCTCAAGCAGGCCTTCGATTGGCGTCTCGCCGACAGTCAGCGTTCCGAAGATGAGCGCTCGGTGCGAGACCGACTTGTCGCCGGGAGGGCGCAGCCGCCCTTTCAGCGCCCTGGCGCGCAAGGCGCGCAACGGCTTTGGCGCGAGACGCGGGGCGGCGGCGAGCAAGATCGTCCTTTTCGTTGCGGTTCGTCGGCCGTTCATAAGCCGCTGGCGCGAGAAAAACTATAGGGGGACGCTATGCGCCTTGGCGGCCGCATGCCTGGCCTCCGGGAAGCTCGCGCTCGCCGGCGCGGCGCGCTGCGCCGCGAGAATCGCGACCAAGGAAATCAAAGCGACTGCAATGAGAAAGCGACGGATCAAGGCGCGCGTCAGCATGTTCAGCTCCTCCCCTTTTCGCCCTGCGGGCGTGGCGAGAAGAAACCCCAGCCAGGTTCGCCAATCCGTGCGCTAGCGCACAGCCCGGCGAGGCGGCGCGATGGCTTCGCCGCAGCGGTCGCTCCATTCTAGCTGCGCGCCAAGCCCGGGCGTTTGTCTTGGAAAGCTCCCGCTGAAAGCGCTTCGAGGATCGCACGCACTTCGTCGCGCGCCGCATCGAGCCCCCGATCGGTATGAACGAGAAAATCCGCCCGCCGACGCTTTTCCGCGTCGGGGAGCTGACGCGCCAGGATCGAGTTGAGCTTTTCCGGTGTCATCCCGGGTCGCTGCAGCACGCGCGCGCGCTGGACCTCTTCCGCCGCTGTGACAACGACGACAGCATCGACGTCCTTCTCGGCGCCCGTTTCAAACAGGAGAGGAATATCGAGCACGACGACTTTGGCTCCGCTCTCCGCCTGCTGTTGCAAAAACTCTCGACGACCGGCGCGCACCAGAGGATGAACGATGGCTTCGAGCCGGGCAAGCTCATCCGGCTTGCCGAGCGTCAAGGCTGCAAGCTTGGCTCGATCCACCTTCCCGTTGGCGAGCGCCCCAGGGAAGGCGCGCTCGATCTCCCGGGCCGCCGGCCCGTTGTATATTTCATGCACGATTCGATCGGAGTCGTAGACCGGCGCGCCCTCGGCCCGAAACAACTCGGCGGTCGTGGACTTTCCCATGCCGATTGAGCCCGTGAGACCTATGAGCAGGAAGGGCCAGCGCGCCTCAGCCAAGCAGCGCCCTTTCGCGTCTCAGAGCCTCAAGCAGCGGCAAAAGCGGCAGTCCGAGGACCGTCCAATGGTCGCCCTCGATCCGCTCGAAGAGATGAACGCCAATCCCTTCGATCTGATAGGCGCCGGCGCTCGTCAGCGCCGTCTCGCCCATCGCCGCGAGATAGGCGGCGAGAAATTCCTCGCTCAGCGCCCGAGTCTTCAGATCCGCATAGGCGACGGTCTCGAACAGGATCCTTCCGCCAAGCGCGAGCGCGAAACCCGAATGCAGCCGATGCCGGCGCCCAGAAAGGCGCCGCAGCTGCCGCTCCGCCGCCTCGAGACTTTCCGGCTTGCCGAACAGCTCACCCTCGCAGCTCGCCGCCTGGTCGGCGCCGACCACATAGGATTCAGGGTTCCTTCGGGAGAGAGCGAGCGCTTTGGCGCTCGAGAGCGTCAGCACCACGGCATCCGCGCCACCCCCGGAACCCACGATCTCGGCCTCCAACGCTCGCTCGTCGACGTCGGCCGGCGAAACAACGAAGGGAATCGCGGTCTGCTCCAAAGCCAGCCGTCGGCCCACGCTTTTTGAAGCGAGAATCAGCGGCGCCGAGGCGCGCCAGAATTGGCTCTCCGATTCGTTTTTCACGGCGTCGGACATCGGCTCTCCATCAACAGGACCGGGCGTGGGGTCAAGGGAACTGGGGAGAAGTCCCCGCCTCTCGGGTCGTGCGGCGAAAAGAGGGGAAAAGCCCGCGCGCCGCTCCACAGCAAAGCGGCGGTGGGCTCGGCCTTCGCCTTGCGCTTCATAAACCGGCGCGCCATTTTCTTCCACAGCGCTGGCGCCGGGCGCATCCTCGCCAACTTGCGGCGGCGGCGTCAAAATTCCGCAGGTTTCCACATATCGACAGCCCCTGGGCAATTCCGCGTCTCGCCTCTGATCTGTGGACAAGCGCTCAACGAAATTTCGCCGTCGCTTTGCAGCCTCCTTTAGGAAATCAGTAATAGATTTTTTAAGATTTTCTTTCTTTTGAAAAGGGTTTCGGCTAACGCTGGCTCCGTTCTTGAAACAGAACGGCGTGTTGAGACTGAAGCCGCCACGCCGGTCGCATGGCGGGCGCGCCGCCGCGAGCCTCGGGCTTTCCCAAGAGAGCAGACGATGTATCTTTGGATCAAGGCCCTGCACGTCATAGCCGTCATTTCCTGGATGGCGGGCCTGCTCTATCTGCCGCGTCTCTTCGTCTATCACGCCGATGCCGGACTGGGCGCGACGTCCGAGACCTTCAAAATCATGGAGCGCAGGCTTCTCGCGATCATCATGCGGCCGATGGCGGTGATCGCCTGGATCACTGGCCTTTACATGGCCCTGCAGGGCGGCCTGCTGCGCGAGGGCTGGCTCCACGGCAAGCTCGCCCTCGTTCTGGCGCTGACCGCGGTCCACGGCTATGACGAGGCGCTCGCCAAGCGGTTCAGGCTCGACCGCAATGACCGGCCGTCAAAATTTTTTCGCTACTACAACGAACTTCCAACTTTGCTGATGATCGGGATCATCATCCTCGTGATCGTGAAGCCGTTCTGAAGCGGCGTCAGGCGGACCCGGGCCGGCGCGCGCGCGCGAAGCGCACGGCTTCCTCCGCCGCCCGGAACAGCGCTTTCGCCTTGTTCTCGCACTCGCGCTGCTCATAGTCGGCGTCGCTGTCATAGACGACGCCCGCGCCGGCTTGCACGTGCATCTGCCCGTCCTTGACGACGGCCGTGCGCAGCACGATGCAGGTGTCCATCTGCCCCGAAGAGCCGAAATAGCCGATGCAGCCGCCATAGATCCCGCGCTTGTCGGACTCGAGCTCGTCGATGATCTCCATGGACCGCACCTTGGGCGCGCCGGAGACGGTCCCGGCGGGAAAGCCCGCGGCAAGCGCGTCGATGCAATCGAACTCGTCGCCGAGCTCCCCCTCGACGTTCGAGACGATGTGCATGACGTGGCTGTAGCGCTCGATCACGAAACTGTCTGTGACCTTCACCGTGCCGGTTCTGGACACGCGGCCGACGTCGTTGCGACCGAGGTCGAGCAGCATGAGATGCTCCGCGCGCTCCTTCTCGTCGGCCAGGAGGTCTTGCGCCAGACGCAGGTCTTCGGCGATGGACGCGCCGCGCCAGCGCGTGCCGGCGATCGGGCGGATCGTGACCTTGCCGTCTCTGAGCCTCACCAGGATCTCAGGGCTGGAGCAGACGATCTGGAAGTCGCGAAAGTCGAGGAAGCACAAGAACGGCGCGGGATTGATGCGACGCAGGGCGCGATAGAGCGCGAAGGCCGGCAGCGTGAAGGGCGCGGAAAAGCGCTGCGACAGCACGACCTGGAAGATGTCGCCGGCGCGAATATATTCCTTGGCCCGCTCGACCATCGCCAGGAAGCGCTCTTTTGGCGTGTTCGACTGCGAGACGATCGGGGCGGGCTCAGCGCCCGCCTCACGGTGATCGAGCGAGGCGTCCAAGGTCTCGGCGACGGCCTGCAAGCGCGCGACGGCGGACGCATGGGCGGCTTGCGATGAGACGCCGGGCCTGGGGCGGACCGGCGTCACGACGGTGAGCTCGTCCTTGACGCTGTCGAACACGATGATGACGGTCGGGCGCAGCAGGATCGCGTCGGGCGTTTCGAGCCCGCCTGGTTTGGCAGGCCCCAGGCGCTCCATCTGCCGGACCATGTCGTAGCCGAGATAGCCGAAAACGCCGGCCGCCATCGGCGGCAGGTCGTCGCGCGTCCCTGTCGCCGACTCGGCGATCAGCTCGCGCAGCGCCGCGAGGGGCGGCGCGTCGCAGGGCGAGAAGGCCGCCACGTCGCCCAGCGCGTCGCGATTGATTTCCGCGCGGTCGCCGACGACGCGGAAGATCACGTCGGGATCGAGGCCGATCATCGAATAGCGTCCGCGCGCGGCGCCGCCTTCGACGGATTCGAGCAGGAAGCAATTGCCCGCCCGATGGCGCGAGAGCTTCAAATAGGCCGAAACCGGCGTCTCCAGATCTCCGACGAGCCGGATGGAGACGAGGCAGGCGCGCCCGTCTTCGTAGGCGCTCGCGAAATCGGCAAGGGAGGGCTCGGAAAGCTCGCCGCTCACCGCTCGTTGTCGCCGCCGACGGCCGCCTGCAGCGCCTTCTGGTTTATGTCGACGTTCAGCGCCTTCTCGAGGCCGCCGACATATTGTTCGAGCAGGTCGTTGGCGAGGGCCGGCCGCAACTGCTGCGCCACCGCGCGCGTGGCGGCCGACTCCGGCTCGAACGGCGGCGTGATGGCGGAGGCGACGTAGAAGATGAGCTGACCGCCGTCGACCGGCGTCGCGCCGGCGCCCTTCACGGGGACCTCGAAGAATTGCAGGATCGTCGCCGGCGTGTAGTCCGCCCGGTCGGCGCGCTTCATGTCCTTGATCTCGCGCAGCGGCAGGCCGAGCTCGCCGGCCAGATTGTCGATCGGCTTGCCGGCGCGCAGCGCCCCCACGAGCTCTTCGGCCTTGGCGCTCAGCGCCTGCCGCTCGGCGTCGCGCCGGATGGCGGCCTCGACGTCGCCTTTGACTTCATCGAAGGTCTTGGCTCGCGACTGCTCGATCTCGGTCACGTCGAACCAGACATGACCGCCGTCGCGGCTCGCCACCGCCTCATTGTCGACGCCCTTGTCCGAGGCGAAGGCCGCCTTGAGAAGCTCTGCGCCGCCCGGAATCTCGGCAAGAACGGACTTGCCGGACTTGTCCACGCCCAGCTCGTCCACGAAGTCGATCTCGCGCGTCTTCAGTCCCACCGCCTCGGCCGTCTCGGCCAGGGTCTTGCCGGCGGCGCGCTGGTCCTCGATCTTGTCGCGCAACGGGGCGAGCCTCGGCCCCGCTTTGGCCGCGGCGATCTCGGCGCGCAATTCCGGCGCGGCCTGCTCATAGGTCTTGGTCAGCACGCCGGGCTCGATCCTGAGCACCTGCGAGATGATGCGCCCGAAGGGCGTGGAGACGATTTCGGCGAAGCCCGGCTCCTTCGGCGCGAAGACAGCCGCCGCCACCTTGGGGTCGCCGAAGTCCGTCGCCGAGACGACGCCGAGATTCACGTCCTTGGGGCTGAGCTTGCGCTCCGCGGCGAGCGCGTCGAAGGAAAGTCCGCCTTTCAGGCGAGCGAGCGCCTCCCTGGCCTCCGCGTCCGACTGGAAGACCATCTGCTTCACGTCGCGTTTTTCCGCCTTGCCGTAGCGGCGGTCCTTGACCTCATCGAAGCGTTTCCGGACCTCGTCATCTGAGACCTCGTCCGGGCGCGCGAGCGTCGTCGGCGTCGCGGCGAGGATGTTCAGCTTGCGGTATTCGCGGGCGCGGAAGGCGTATTCGTGCTCTTGATAGAATTTTTTGACCTCCTCGGCGCTCGGCGCGGCGACGCCTTGCAGCGCCGAGACCGGCAGCAGAAAGGCCTCCAGCGTGCGAGTCTCGCCGCGGAAACGGTGGATCGCCTCCAGCATGAGCCTCGGCGGCTCTATGCCGTAGACGAGGGCGTCGGCGATCTCCTTGCGCAGATAGGCGCCCCGTTGGTCGACGAGGAAGCTGCGCTCGGTGAAGCCGGCGTTGGCGATGATGTCGCGGAACCGGGCGGGGTCGAACTCGCCCGAGGGCCCGTGAAAGACTTTTTCCGCCCTGAGCTGTCGTTGCACGTCGTCATCGCCGATCGCGAGGCCGAGGCTCTTGGCGCGCTGGTCGAGGGTGGCGTCGGTGATGAGCCGGTCGAGCACCTGCTGGTCGAGTCCGGCGCGCCGCGCCTCCTCGTTGGTGATCGCGCGCCGCAGCCGCTCC
>Ga0187784_10002001_pt1 | contig 16287 bp, 9 predicted proteins | sample 1015_SJ02_MP15_2_FD_132964 | JGI IMG/M metagenome (GOLD analysis project Ga0187784, IMG submission 132964) | Tropical peat soil microbial communities from peatlands in Department of Meta, Colombia - 1015_SJ02_MP15_20_MG | ecosystem: Environmental > Terrestrial > Soil > Wetlands > Peat | place...
AAGTGCTGAATCGACTCCATCCCCCGTGAGGCAGTCGCCAAACTTGACGAGATTAGCGAGCGCATTCTGGTAATCAGCGTCGATTGCCACCCACTTGCAGCGCTGGGTGGCGGGGTTGATGGCGTAAAGGCCGATCGTGATTTCCCCTTCCAGGTGGCGGCGGATAGTATCTGGCGTCAGGCTGAGTCCTTGGCCCGTTGTCTTGTCGGTGGGCCGGTAATAATATTGATATCCAGTTTTCCGATGCGGCCGGTGGGACTGGAGGGTGTACGCCCGGCGATTTACAAAGAGGCGGAAGTAATCAGCCACGATATTGGGCGACGCTCGCAGGTGAAGATTCCACACCCACATTTCCAATTTGGACTCCATTTCTGAATCTTGGGATTGCTCCCGTCATCAATAATTATGCGGCTGTGAACGCCATGAAGACGGTCCGGAGGTCAGTTCCCAATGGGTGAGATACAAAATCAGCCCTTTCAGCTCTCCTTCAATGCCTCACTGAAGATTGATTTCCAAGGCTCCCGCGTCACCTCCGACGGCGGCTTGGTTCTGGTGCGAGAACTCGACGAGCGACTCGGCTTTGGAGAACTCATCGGACAACATTTGACGGACTCCCGACGTGGGAAGAATACGCAGTTTCCCTTTGCCGACCTGCTTCGGCAGTCGGTCTACAGCCGGCTGGCAGGTTACGAAGACCTCAACGATGCGGAGAGGCTCTCCCAGGACCTGACCTTCCGGCTGATCGGTTCGGAGAAGATTTGGGACCGAGGCGCCGCCCTGACCTCGCGCTTGCAGAGCTTCGAGACCGACATGCTGGCCGAGGATGAGAACTTCTCTGGACTGGGAAGACTCAACCGGGCATTGATCGGCAGAGCGGAAACGATGGATTCAGGTTGCCGGACCGTCCTGGACATGGATTCGACGGAGATCCCCGTGTACGGAGAGCGGGAGCAAAGCGGCTACAACGGACACTTCGAATCGACCTGCTATCACCCGCTGCTGCTGTTCAATCGGGAGGGCGACTGCCTTGCGGCAAAGCTGCGGCCGGGTAACGTCCACAGCGCCAACGATTGGGAAGAACTGCTGCTTCCCGAGATCGAGCGACAAAAGAAGCAGGGTAGAGAAGTCGTCTTTCGTGCCGACGCGGCTTTCGCCAAGCCGGAGATTTACGAGGCGCTAGAGGAGCGGGGCGTGAAATATGCCATCCGCATCCCGGCCAACGACAGCCTGGAGCGGGACATCGCGGAGTTATTGCCGCGGCCGGTGGGAAGTCCGAGCCACAAGCCAGTGGTCCGGTACAAGAGTTTTCTTTACCAAGCCGAGAGCTGGAAGACGGCACGGCACGTTGCGGCGAAGGTGGAGTTCCACTGGGGAGAGTTGTTTCCTCGTGTGGGTTTCATCGTGACCAACCTGGAGGCGGACAGCCGGGCCGTGGTGCGGTTCTATAACAAGCGCGGCACGGCGGAGCAGTGGATCAAGGAAGGCAAGCAGGCGGTAAAGATGACGCGGCTGAGCTGCCATCGCTTTCGGTCGAACGAGGTGCGGCTTTGGCTGAGCGTGATCGCGTACAATCTGGGGAACCTGTGGCGGCGGCTAGCGCTGCCGCTGCGCGTGGGCAACTGGTCGCTGACGAGCCTGCAGCAGCGACTGGTGAAGACGGGCGGACGGCTGGTGAAGCACGCGCGCTATTACTGGCTCTTGCTGGCGGAGGGTCACCTCACGCGGCGGCTTTTCGGGGCCATGGTGCGGCGCATCGAGGCGCTGACACTGCCGGTGGGATGGCCCTGGGGAGCCACAGGGGATGGAAAGAGGCGGGGGAGGCATTGAGGTGTCTCAAGAAGTCGGCTCCCGAGGGCAGTTTTCGAGCACTCGGGGGCGCTGGAAGGTGGCAAAGGTACTCCATACACGGCGTGGGGGAGCCTGCCATGCCGAAGGTGCCAAGTGGGGCTTGACACGGGGGGGAGGGTATAGTATACGTTGGCCCTGCATCGGAGCCGAAAATGGAAATTCGTGCGCCGGGATAAACCGGCATGAAGCAGAGAACGCAAAATTCTCACGAGAAAGGGCTAGCGACGCACCGGCTCCCCTGGACTCGACTGCACCTCTTGGCGGTGCGCTGGCTTCCCCAACCGCGCGTGCTCCATCCTTGTCCCGAGGCTCGCTTTGCCGCTCGCTATCTGAGATAAGAGCCGTATGCGCTAACGAGCGCCCGTACGGATCCGTGCGGGGGGTATCAGGTAACTGATATCCCTACCGCGACCGGCTCAATTGCATAAAAAGGAGAACCTGGGATGAAAAGTGTGTTTATGTGTTTCTTGATAGTTGCCCTTTCTTCTATCGCCCTTTTTGGTCAAAGGACAACGGGAACTATTTCGGGTTCGGTCACCGACCCGACTGGTGCTGTGGTGCCCAACGCGAAGGTCACTGCCACCAACACGGCTACGGGAGCTCCCACCAGAGCGGACACGAACGCGGATGGCTTCTACGTTATTTCCAATCTCCAGCCGGGCACCTATCGGCTGAATGTGGTGGTCCCTGGGTTTGAAACCTACGAGCAGACGGGCATCGCTCTTCAAGTCGGAGGGGAGCTGACTGTGAGTGTTACGCTCAAGGTCGGCAGCACTACAGAAAACGTCACGGTCACGGGCCAAGCACCTCTGGTGGACACCCGTGATCAGACCCTCGGCACCGCGATAACCCCGCAATTTACGGAGATGATGCCATTGAACGGACGCGACATCCTCCAGTTGATGGCGGTGGCTCCTGATACCAGCCAGCAATACTCGAGTTACCTCCAGGGTGCGTCTCGCCCGGAAGCAGCGGACGGCCTTATTATGGGCAGCACGGAGAGTCGGGGTGACTCGACCACCTTCATGTTGGATGGCGGACTCAACATGGATACTTACACTCCCGTCGCCAACGTTTTCCCGAATCCCGACGCCGTCCAAGAATTCACCTATGAGACCAATTCCATGAATTCCAAGTACGGCGGCCTGGGCGGTGGAATCGTCAACGCAGTCACCCGCGGTGGATCAAACCAATTCCACGGTAGCGCCTTCGAGTATGTGAGAAATGGCGACCTCAATGCCCGGAACTTCTTTGCGGCCAACCAAGACACCTTGAAACGGAACCAGTTTGGGGGGAGTGTGGGCGGGCCCATCCAAAAGGACAAGATGTTCTTTTTCTTTTCCTTCCAGCGGACCACCTATCGCTATGGGACCACCAAGAACGTTGTTTATGGGCCGACGGCTGCCGAGCTTGCCGGCGACTGGTCGGAGGACTTGGTCGCCGGCATTCAACTCTACAACAACGAACCTGGTGCCACAACTTACGCGACCAACAACTCCACGTTTATTACGGGCTCGACGGTGCCTTTTCCTAACAATCAGGTGCCCACGTCGCTCTACGTCCCTGCCGCCATGAAGTTTTTGACGTTATTTCCGAAGGGGAATCCGATTACCGGCCAAATCACTTATAACTCTGTGTCGGTGGACAATGATAACCAATTTGTCGCTCGGGTTGACCGGAATTTTGGCGAAAAGTGGCGCATTTCCGGCAGTCTCCTTAGGGATACGTATTCGGCCCCGGCATTTGTTAATCCGAATAATTATTTGACCGATAGTATGGCCACTGCCTGGCCTAGCACTCATGGCGCGCTCAATGCCACTTACAGTTTTGGGCCGAACCTGGTGACCACGGTGGGAGGCACGATGAGCCGCGTGCTGATCGTCTCCACTAATGTCCCTGGCTTCCAGACCTTTGACCAGATCGGGGCGAATTTTCCCGATTGGTTGCCCGCAGGCGAGAATGACACCGGGGGCTGCACGGGCTGGTATGGCTGCTGGGGTGTGGATGCTAACTACGATGTCAGCCGCAATCAGTATGATTTCACCAACGGCTGGACGTATACGCGAGGCAACCACATGCTCGAATTCGGCGGGGAATTTACCCTATCGCAGAGCCTCCTTAACCAGGACTATCAAGGTCAAGGATTTCTAGGGGAATGGTGCAACTACTCGGGGGATGCCAACCTTGACTTGCTGCTAGGACAGAATTGTTACTTCGGGCAGGATGGCAACCTTTACGATGACGCTCGGGGGAAAATACCCGTGCTGTACGTGAACGACCACTGGAGAGTCAAGCACCGCCTCACCTTGAACCTGGGCCTTCGCTGGCAGCCTTGGCGATTCTGGCCCGACAACAGTACCATGGGAGTAGGAATGACCATCGATCAGGCAGCCTACGCGGCTGGGATCAAGTCGACAGTGTATCCCAATTTACCTCCGGGCTTCCTGGTACGTGGCGACCCTGGGGTTCCTAGCACTTTGGTCAACTCAGACTGGAAGCTGTTCGATCCTCGCATCGGCTTCGCGTGGGATGTCAGGGGGAACGGCAAGACTAGCATTCGGGCCGGAGTTGGGCTCTATCAGGACACGCCGTTTGGCGAATGGTATAACCAGATGCTGAGTTCTTACCCCTTTGTTCCCACCGCCCTGATCCAGGATCCCACGGTACCCTGGTTCAGTCCTTACAACGCGACGCCCTACAGTGGGGTATTCCCCAACTCGCAAGAACCACAGCCTCACAACACTGTATTCCCGTCGCCTTTAGATTATGCCATTGGATTCACCCCCGATTTCAAACCCGAGGGGACTGCGCAGTGGAATTTGACGGTGGAGCGCCAACTGGGCCAGGGTTTCCTGCTGCGCACGGCCTACGAGGCTTCACATAGCTGGCACGCTCCTGACGACAATGATATAAACCAAGCGATTTATATCCCCGGCAACAATCCCAATGGCACTCCGAAATCGACGGAGGCCAATGTGGCCCAGCGGCGTCCCTGGTACCCGGACTATAATGGCCCCGTCATGCTAAACGAGAGCACTAACACAACCAGTTACGACGCCTTGCTCATTTCGGTGGAGAAACGTATGCCGGGGAACCTCTCGATGGTGGGTGGTTACCGTTGGGCGAAGTGCCTGGATAGAATGACCTCATTCGTAACCGTTTCGGCGATGGAATTTACCGATGGGCGATACAAAACTTTAGACCGAGGATTATCCAGTTCCGATGTCGCGTCGCAGATAAAGATGGCGCTTGTCTATCGTCTGCCCCGTTTTAAATCGTGGGGCTTTGCGGGACGGAATATCCTCGGTGGGTGGGCGATCAGTGGGATATGGAACTACCGCGATGGCATGCCCTTTTCGGTCTATTCGATTTCAGACACTGCAATGGATGGATACCCCGGAATGGAGCGAGCGGACTTTGTACCGGGAGTCAACCCCCACCTGCCGTCAAATCGCCCGTTGTCTGCCAAGCTGGACGAGTGGTTCAACGCCGCCGCCTTCCAGGACGCGGCGACGGGGACGTTCGGGAACACACCCCGGAATTTCCTTCGTGGGCCGGGGTTCTTCAACCTGGATTCCTCGCTGATCAAGTCGTTTCCCATTCACCATGGGCCGTTTAAGGAAACCCAGAAAATTGACTTCCGAGGCGAGGCCTTCAATGTGTTCAATCACCCTAACTTTACAATGGGTAATTCTGCTTCATGGGCTTTCAATCCTTTGTACCCGCAAATCACGTCTGCTGCCAGCCCTCGGATCATCCAGTTCGCGCTGAAGTACATCTTCTGAGGTTGCGGTATTGACGGGCTGACATTAGGAATTTGAGCGTTTTCGGAGGGCCCGAGACAGGAAGTGGCCTTTGGCCCTCCTTGTCGGTGGCCGGAAGCGCCTGGGAATTTGCGTCTTGCAGCCTGGGCCCCACTAATGCAGCGGTGGGCGAGGAGCGATCTCCAAGACCCTGTGCGTAGGGCAGCTGAGTAATCGACTGCCCTGTTGTCATGATCACGAAACTCCTGTCCTCAGTGCGCAGCATGCTTCTGAGCAGGGACACGATTTCTTCCGAATCCACGCAAACGAGTTCAAACCGATTGCACTTGCCAGGCTCGCAACAGACCCGACGGAGCCATACAGCCTTTATGGGGAGTGAAGACATGCGACTTAAGCCTCTTATCGTCCTGTTCTGGTTTTTTCTTCCAGCTACTTGTGTATTTGCCCAAAGTGATCCAGAACGGCTAGCTGGAATTCTGGAAAAACGTCTGCAGGCTCCTTCAGACGTCGCCTTCCAGTTGCGCGAATACTTAATGCCCAAGGTCGCGAAGCTGAATCCGCCGGCGGAAGCGGCCCAATGGACCGCCGAAGAGCAGCGGCTTCGCAAGCACCTCATGGAAGACGTTGTGTTTCACGGTTGGCCAGCTGAATGGGTGAACGCGCCACCTAAATTTGAGGACTTGGGTCTCATGACACCTGGGAATGGATACCGGATGCGGAAGCTTCGATATGAAATCGTTCCCGGCTTCTGGTCCACTGCGATTCTCTATGAGCCGGAAGAAATGAAGGGTAAAATTCCCGCAATCCTGAACGTGAATGGGCACGAATATACGATCGGGAAGGCTGCGGAATACAAGCAAAAGCGGTGCATCAATTTTGCTAAGCGAGGCATTCTCGCTCTCAGCTTGGAGTGGCTGGAATGCGGAGAACTCTCGCATCCCGAAAAGGAGTACGACGGGAATCACCACTGGCATGCAGCTTATCTTGATTTCGTTGGTGCAAACGCTGTGGGTCTGTTCTATCTTGCCATGCGGCGAGGGCTCGATTATCTGTACGAACATCCGAATGTGGATTCGAGTCGGTTAGGGGTTACAGGTCTTTCGGGCGGTGGCTGGCAGACCATCACATTGAGCGCGCTGGACGAGAGAGTGAGCGTGGCGGTGCCAGTGGCCGGCTATGCTTCAATGGTGTCGGAGATCGAGCGTTTAAGTGACACCGGTGATATCGAGCAAATCCCGGCTGATTTCTTTGCTGGCGTCGATAATGCCCATCTGACCGCAATGAGGGCACCCCGCCCTACCCTCCTGATTTTTGACGCCGAGGACGATTGTTGTTTCCGGGCGCCTCTCGTTAAGCCCTATGTTTTCGATCAGGTTCAGCCGATCTTCAAACTTTACAGTATGGCGGATGCGTTCCAATTTCATGAGAATGCAGACCCCGGAACCCACAACTATCAGCTTGATAATCGCCTGCAAGCTTACCACTTCTTCGCTAAGTATTTTCACCTTCCGCCGATCGAAAATGAGATACCCGTGGACGCTGAAATCAAGAGTTACGACGAGCTTGTAGTGGGCCTTCCGAAAGATAACCTTACGTTCCTCGGCCTAGCTAGGAAACTCGGCGCAGAAGTTAATCGTCAACCGTCTCCGTCAACGGCACTCGGCGCGACAGACTGGGCTGCTCCCGAAAGGAAAAAACTCCAGGCCGTCGTTCGTTACAATCCGACGACCCTGAAACATCCTTGGGCGATAGCCAACACCAAGAGTAAGGGCGTAGAAACGCGGTCTTACCGCCTCGAATTCGCCAACGGGCTCAGCGCTGCAGGCATTTGGGTGAAGGCAATGACGGCTCCGGATTCAGCTCCTTTGACCATCGTGCTTGATGACAAAGGTAAGAAGTCGGCGCTCGCTACGGTTTCTGACCGCGTGAACCGCGGGGAACAAGTCCTCGCGATCGACCCGCTCTTTTTTGGCGATTCCACTCCCGATCAGCCTGAATTTGACTCACAGGAACCGGAGTACTTTATCCAACTCCTGGCAACCCTGGGTGATCGTGGGCTGGGCATCGAGGCTGCTCAGCTTGTTGCGTCAACTCAATGGTGGCAGCGAGCCGCGCCTTGGCACGCTGCGCGCCTGGAATGCACGGGTATTCGCAGCCAAGTCGTCGGACTCGTGGCGGCAGCCTTGGAGCCGGCATTGTTCAGTGAGGTTCGGGTTAATCAAGGAATGCGCAGTTTGAATTACATCCTGGAAGCGCCGGTAACACACCGTGCGGCACCCGATCTGTTTTGCCTTGACCTCTATAAGGAATTCGATGTGGATCGCCTTGCGGCGCTGGCCCAACCCACCATGATCACAATTAAGGAAGATGGGGAGGCGCCCCCAACAAAGTAAGGTTGCAGGTACTATGCCAAATTCTCACTGCGTAAGGTGAAGGAGGATGCTCCATGGTGCTCCATGGCAAGAGGCTTTTGTTCACACTCGCCTTGTTGATGGTCCCAGCGGCACTCAGGGCTCAGGTTGGCGCTGAACCGGTTACCGAGTCTTCGCCAACCATGTACCCCTCCGAATGGCCGGCTGGTCCTGCGACAAGCTCGGTTCCGGAGTGGGCCCAGGCGGGGCGGATCCATTTCGCGCGCTGGGACGGGGGCCGAATTGAGACGGCCAAGGCCATGCTCTCCGGTTGGCCGGGATTCAATCCGCCTGATCCCGACCGCTTGTACACCATGACCAATTGGTACGACCCGCGAACCATCTCGTTGCTCCGCGAAGCTGGAATCAACATGGTGTGGGTCACGTTCAGCAACGGTTTCTCCATCCAAAGTGAGCGCGCCCACCAAGAGCAAGTTCATCGATACATTGAGGAGTGTCATCGCCAGGGAATCCACGTCATGGCTTACGAATCGATTGCGAATCTGTTTTGGGAAGACATGTTTGAACATGTTCCCGAGTCGCACAACTGGAGTGAGATCGGTGGCGATGGTAAACCCGTTCCTTACGGCGCGGGCGACTATACCAAAATGGGGCGGGTTACCCGCTACATGGCCAATTTAGGGAACGCTGAATGGGTGAGATACCTGGAGAGGCGAGTAGACTTGGCGATAGATGCAGGGGCGGATGGGATCATCTACGATAACAATTTTGGCAGCCATCTTATGGATATTTACCAGCACATCTATCGGTATGGTTCTGCGCGCAAAAGAGACTTTCTGCTGATGGGTAACTTTCATCAAGACACCTATGTTCTCAATCGCCTTGTAAACTGTATGACGACTGAAGATGGCGTAGAACCGGGTGTTTACGCTGAAGCCCATATCCAACAGGAAAGGATAATAGAGGAACGGTCCAGTCTGGTTCCCGTCCAGGGTGGATGGCTCGTCAATAACATAGGCCTCTTTCGTATCTACCATGCTCTTTCAGATGGGTGGAAGCCCGCCATGATCGAGGACGGAGGACGCGAGGTCGGTGAGCGCGAGACAGCGCCGATGTCACCGACTCGGCACCAATTGGCCCTGGCGGAGGCCATGAGCTTCGGCATCGGGATGGAGCTATTTGTCGAAGGTGCGTTTGCTCAAGGCTTAAGTAATCACAACCCCGAAGCCATGCCTATCTGGGATGCCATCGGGAAGTACAACCGCTTCTTTTCGGAGAACGAACAGTACTACATCGGGACGCGGTCTCTTTCCCCAGTGGCGGTGGTGCTAGACGATCGGAGTGAGAGTGTGTCGTTGCTGAATGGCCTGGCAGCGCGCGGAGTCCTTTTCGATGTCATTTACGAGCGCGACGTATCGGTTGAAAGGCTCGCACCATACCACGCAGTGGCCCTTCTGACTGCGCAAACCCTGCACGAAAGGGCGCTCTCTGCTCTCGAGAGCTTTGTCGCGGGCGGTGGCAGGCTGTTTGCCGCCGGTGACGTAGCGGCCTACGATGAAACAGGTCGCCAGCGCTCGCGGCCCAGGTGGTTTGGCCAAAAGACGGGCAAAGGTGAGTGCATCTATTACGATCGGATTCCGCCCATGGATGAAGTGGCGAAAACGCTGCTGGAGGCCGGTGGCTTGGGACCAGTCCAAGTGGAGGCCCCAAACGGAGTTTGTTACAACGTTGTTCATCAGCCTAAAACTGGCCGAACCATCGTGCATTTGTTGAACTATACGCTAGAGCCAAACAATGAAATCAAAGTTGTCTTGCGGAAGAAATATGGTAGAGTTTGGCTCACCTCACCAGACATGGCGGAAAAGCTCCAGCTAGCAACTCCCTCCGGCAACCCGGCAGAACTCAAGCTTCCGCTCTTGCGGATCTATTCTCTCGTAGTTCTCGATAGCAGCGGGGCCAATCCGGATTGAGACTGGAGAAACTGAACTGAGAAAAAACCTATGGGCAGATTCTTCTTAGTAATGATCTTGGGCGCATTGGCCGCGGCGACAGTGTCGGCGCAGCCCGGGAATCCAGTTTCTGTCTCAAGCAACGGCTGGACTGTCACGGCTGATGCAGACTCGAGTGTCCTCAGCATTATGCATGACAATCTGGCAACGGTGATAAAGAATGTTCGGCTGAATCTACAAGGACAGCACGACCTGCTCCCCTTGAAGCACTGGTCGGTTGAAAAGAAGGCCGACGACCAGCTTTCCATAATAACGGCTCAACCTCAGACCGCTTGGCTCTTCGAATTGGGGCCGAACATGTTGAAAATCTCCAGTACCTCGACGGACGCCGTTCTGACGGGTGATGCCCCGGCTTCAACGGATCGTTTGGTCGCCCGTCTCATGGACCCGCAGGGATTTCCTGTCACTTGGGTGGGAACCGACGCAGGGGGGAGTTGGGGCGCGAGTGAAACACGGAACCGATCGTACCTTCCAAACCGGAATCCTGAATGCATGTACTTCGCGTTAGGACAGGTGTCCAGTTCAAATCTGCACTGTCTCTTTGATAGCCGCAGCGACACGGCCATTTATTTCCCCGATCAAAGCTCGATGCGCCGCAACTGTCAAGATCAGGATCAGCTCGACATGATCATTCCCGTCCCCGGCAACGCGCTCATCCGCATACTTCCCGACTATTTCACGAAGGTTCTTGGGGCGCCTTTCTACGTTCCGTTCGACGATACGTACTTTCCAACACCCCCGATGGCCTGGGGGAGTTGGAGCAGCTACTACGACGATGTAACAGAACAGGACATAGTCGGCAATACGGATTGGATCGCGAGGAACTTGAAGCCTTACGGGTTCGAGTACGTTCTACTGGACGACGGCTACGACCGCGGGGAAAAGGGAGAGCACCACTGGATTGGGACGTGGGATCAAAAGAAATTTCCCCACGGGCCAAGGTGGCTGGCCCAATACATCAGGTCGAAAGGCCTGCACGCAGGCTTATGGATCGTCCCCAACGCCTACGCCGGAGCTACGGAGCAGCATCCAGAGTGGTATCTGCGGGACAAGCAAGGAAAGTTCATAGCAGACTACGACACTCCCTCTCTGGATTCCACTAACCCCGAGGTCCTCACGTTCCTTAAGAAACTATTTGTGACTTTGGATGACTGGGGCTTCGACTATTACAAATTCGACGGTGAGTTCTGTCTTCCAAAGTACTCGCCTCTCGTCGACACCTCCAGACTCTACGACAAAAACATCGATCCTGTGGTGGCATACCGAAACCGTCTCAAAATGATCCGCGAGACGGTTGGCCCGAAAGCAATGCTCGAAGGCTCGCCGGAGGGAACGCCTCTGGACGGGATCGGCTACTTTACCACTTACTGGAATGGGTACGACGACTACAATGGCTGGCAGGGGATGCACCACGTTTTGAGTTCCATCAACGACAACGCTTTCCTGAACCACATCGTCTTTTACCTCATCGCCGGCGAGGGCATCGACGTTTCGCCGTGGATGTCATTTGAGGAAGCGAAGCAGAAGAGGCCTCCAGCCTTTATTAAGGATGCCCAGGACCGTCGGGAGCATGAAGTGGGATTCGGCACCTCACTGGCGGAGGCGCGCACCCTGTCCTCTTACCTCGCTCTGACTGGAGTAGTCTACTCAGTGGCCAGCGTGATGCCTGAACTCCCGGAAGAGAGAGTGAGCCTGCTGAAAAAGACGTTGCCTGCGATGCCCATCCTGCCTATCGACCTGTTCAGCCGCGGGACCGACATGAACTATGAAAAGTTCCAGCATACAACTCCCGACATTTACATCCATAACTATCCCGAGATCCTGGATCTGAAGGTAAATGCCAAGTCGGGAGTCTATGATGTCGTGGGCCTGACCAACTGGCGGACTACAAACGTTTCCAGGACTCTTTCCTTTGCAGAGAAACTGGGGCTGGACCCTGATTACCGCTATATTGCCTTCGATTTCTGGGGTCAGAAGCCCTTCGGTGTTTTCAAAGACCAGATGAAAGCCGATATCGAACCTCATGATACGCGGGTGTTTTTGATCCACCGCTTGTTGAATCGGCCACAATTGATTGGGACCTCTCGGCACATCACGGGCGCCTATTCGATTGAAGACTTGGCGTGGGACAACTCGAAGAACCAGCTGCACGGGACATCGGACACTGTGCCGGGGGATGACTACACGCTGTGGTTCTATATTCCCGAGGGAGTCTCAGTTCTCCAGGTGCGCGCGACATCGGAGACAAAGCGCGAAATCCCGACTCGCCATGAGTTGATTGGGAATTCATTAAAGCTCAGTCTCGCAGGGCAGCAAGGAGCTGTGGATTGGCAGGTGGATTTTGGCGGAAAACCCGGCAAGTGAGTGTGTCGGCAATGTGTGAAAGCGCAGTTTCTGTTCAAGGAGACGTCGGTGAGATCGAACCCGTTTTTGGGTATCGCTTTGGCGATTGTGGCGCCGCTTTCCCTTGTGGCTCAGTCGGAAATAGAGTCACTCGGTGATTATGGCACTATAGCGAAATACCCCGCAGAGTGGTCCTATAAGACCCGGCCTGACTCCGTGCCGCAATGGGCCAAGCCGGGACGAATCCGTTTTACGCGGTGGGATGGCGGGCCCATCGAGACTGCCAAAGCATTCTTGTCCGGATGGGCGGGTTTCAATCCTCCGAACCCCGACCGATTGTATGTGATGACCAACTGGTACGATCCGAGCACTGTGGCTCTACTCTGCGAGGCCGACTTCAACACCGTATGGGTGACGTTCAGCAACGGTTTTTCTATCCCCACCGAGGCAGCCCAGCGCGAGATACTGCGTCGTTACATACAGGAGTGTCACCGGCAGGGAATCCACGTGTTCGCGTACCAGTCTGTGGCGAACATATTCTGGGAGGACATGTACGAGCGGGTCCCCGAATCCCGCCGATGGGTGAGGCTAGAAAGTGACGGTAAGCCCGTCCCTTACGATGCTGGGATTTACTCCAAAATGGGACGCGTCACTCGCTACATAGCGGATCTTGCAAACCCTGCCTGGCTTGATTATGTCAAAAAGCGGATTGACCTGGCTATCGATGCAGGCGCCGATGGGATCATGTATGACAACGTGTTCGATCAGCACGTGGGTAAGGCTTTTCAAGAGATTTGCAGCTATGCCTCGAGCAAAAAAAAGGACATGCTGATCATGGCCAACTTCCACAATCCCGATTTTATTTTCAATCGGATTACCAACGCGATCACCACAGAAGAGGGGGGAGAAGCGGGTGTCTTTTCCGAGAGTAACGTCTTGAACAGCCGGTACAAGGAAGAAGAACCGTTCATGCTCAGGGTTGGGGAAGGCTTGTTGGCTAACAATATTGGTCGGTTCCGCATTTTCCAGAATCTCTCTGAAGGTTGGAAGCCTGTCCATATTGAAAGCCGCATGCGCGAGGTGGGCGAGCCCGAGACCGACGTCATGTCCGCCGAAAGGCAGCAGTTAGTCCTTGCTGAAAACATGATGTTCAGCGCCGCCAATGAGACCTTCGTGGAAGGAGTATTCGCAACACGCCTGTGGCAGCACGATCCCGAAACGATGAGGATCTGGCACGCGATAGGCGTCTACAATCGCTTCTTCGCCGATCACGAAGAGTACTACACAGATACACGCTCTCGGGCATCACTAGCGGTTGTGATTGACAATCGCAGTAAACCGGTGATCGTGCTGAATGGGCTGTCCAGCCGCAACGTAATATACGACCCGTTGTACGAACAGGAAATATCAGCGGAAAAACTGCGGTCCTATGCAGCGGTGGCCCTGATCAACGCGGACCTGGTGCGTGACAGGGCAGTGAAAGCCTTGGAGGAGTACACGTCATGGGGAGGCAAGTTAATAGCCATCGGGAGCGCCTTGGCCTACGACGAAAAGGGGAGTGCGCGACCGCAACCCGCTTTCCTTCGCACCAACACGGGCAAGGCCGAGAGCGTCTATTTTGAGAAACTCCCTCCTATTGATGAACTGGCCCAAACGATGCTCGCGGCGGATCGACAGCCCCGCGTGCGAGTACTGGCACCGAAGGGCGTCCTCTTCAACGTAGTTGACCAGGCCAAGGCCGGCCGCATGATCGTTCACCTTCTGAACTACACGCTTCAGCCCATGGAATCGATCCAGGTATGGGCCCCGGGGAGATTCACCAGCGTCAAACTGCTCACGCCAGACGGCCACCCTGAAGCGGTGCAGGTGACGGTTTCTGGAGGAATGACACAAGTGCAAGTTCCCTTCCTGAAGATTTACTCAATCTTGGTCTTTGCTGGGGAGGACAAACGAAGCCAAAGTCATTCTACGGGGAGAATTTCATTCGCAAACTCGTGGCGCGCAAGGTCGGCTCCGCAAGGGGATGTTCGAGCCAAGAGCCTGAGCGAGATGGATCGTGACCGAGGAACACGACAAGAATGAGGCAACGAACACTGCCGTAGACTTGGCTATTAGAGCCATCGAGGAAATTCGCGCCACATTGTCTCCTTTCCCTGGAATCACGCGATCTGTAAGTTGTGAAGGGATGGACTGACCGGATGGTGAAGATCAACGGGCAGCGCCAGGAAGACTCGCCGTCACGAGTTCAGTGGCAGCGAGCAGCTTTGGGATGTCGGCGTCAGTCATGCGACCGATATCACCGTACTTGAAGGCACCACGGCTGGCCCATTCAACTATCTCGCCGATAGCTTGATTCTTCCTTGTCGCCATACGTCGCGCGGTCGCCAGGAACTCGTTGCGGAGCTGGTTGAGCCCCGAGCCGCGATGTGCTCCGTTGCCATTGTTCCCGTTGTTGCCGGCAGGGGCTGAGGCAGCCCCGTTGGCAGGCGACTTGCCAGAACCGTTTCCACCGTTCGAGGCAGAGTTACTGTGAGGGGACGGTGGCTCCAGGGTCGGCGCGGCACTCGGAGACGGGTTAACAGGAGCAGCACGTCCCTCCGCTGATTCAGTGCTCGAAGAGCCATTCGCCGGATAGAACTCTGCTGCCAGCTCTGGCGCTTGGTCCCGTTCGTCTTCAACCACCTCAAGGACCTTGCCTCCCGCCAGCAGCTTCCGGGTCTCGGCGAAGAGGCGAGCGTTCTCCGTCAGATTGGCGATGAGTTTCCGCATGTCGTCGCCTTCGACTTCCAAGCTCAGAGCCCAGATTGAGGCTGTCTTCTTCCGCTTCTCCTTGCGATCGAAGTAAGCAACCTCTTCCGGACGAATCACCAGCTTGCTCGTGATGCCGGCCAAGCGACCGCCGGTGAAAGTCTGGATCTCCTGCAAGGCAGAGTGAATCTGGCGGATGGAGCGGTAGGAACTGGTGTGGATCCGACAGACACTGCCCAGCCGCGGGAAGTCCGCCAGCACAAAGCGCAGATCGCCACTTGGCTTGCACTGGCCTGAGGCAAGTTCCGGGCATCCGTTGCCGCACTGAGGCCAGGGTTCGCCGCCAGGCTTCTCAGGCGTGCGCCGGGTGGCCGAGACACCATCGCCCCAGCACTTGCGCTCCGTGGCCGTCCACCAGGCATAGGAACTGGGGAAGACGTTTTCGATGTCGTCGTCGATCAAGATGATGTGCAGCGCACGGCACTGGTCGCCGTAGTGCGCCGTCAGGTCAGGGTCAACTTCCCACTCGACCCTGTTGGCGGTCTTCTTCTTGCGCAGGAAGACGAAGTGGTCGAGCTTGGTCGGACGATTCCGATCTCCGTTGGGCGGCAGGCCGATGGAGACCTTGGTGGATACGGACAGCCGCTGCACGACACGGCCGTCATGGTCATGCGTGACACCGATGATCATGGGAATTGCTCCTTGGAAGGCATTGCGGAGGGGCTCTACGGGTCCAAAACGGTGACAATCGGGTTTCTGGGGCTACCCTACGTGCAGGACGATTTAGGCATCCTCGATGGCTGTAAACTACTGTAAATAAAGGGTCGGGGCCGCCGTTTCTCGGCTGCTTGAAGGTCCTCAGCTCGGTCACATCAATGCGAAATTAGGCAAAATCCTCTAAGGGGTCCCCCGGGATCGGAAATCCTTCAGGGGAGCTTAACTGCAGGCTTCCTACTTGATCACGCGAGGTTGTCTGAGTGATGAGCAACTAAGTCTCTGCGAGACATCCCTGAATTTAACATCCACGGCATAAACTTCTTCCCAGCATGCCCTGGCATTTGAATGATCCCCAGAAGCTTCGAAGGAGTTGCCTAATTCGTACAAAGCCTCAAGTGTGTCGGGGGACCGAACCGTTGCAAGCAATTGCTTCATGGCTGCCTCAAGCATGTTCTTTTCGATGAAACACTTGCTGAGTAGCCGGGA